>TARA_B100001093_G_scaffold193961_2_pt1 | contig 10326 bp, 7 predicted proteins | sample TARA_B100001093 | Tara Oceans TARA_B100001093 (sample SAMEA2623116) | marine metagenome | biome: marine biome (ENVO:00000447); feature: surface water layer (ENVO:00002042); material: "saline water (ENVO:00002010), including plankton (ENVO:xxxxxxxx)" | depth 5 m
GGAATACGATTTTTATAGAACGCGTCTGACTCATTCTATTGAGGTCGCCCAGATCGGTCGCAGCATCTGCAATCGTCTCAATCAAACTTCGCCTCTGCTGGGCGAAGGATTCCAGATTGACGCTGATTTGGTCGAGGCTTCCTGTCTGGCTCATGACATTGGGCATCCGCCTTTTGGACACACGGGCGAACGAACGCTCCATCGACTCATGGCTTCGTATGGTGGTTTTGAGGGAAATGCTCAAACCCTACGTATCCTGACAAGCATCTTATTTGGCCCCGATCGGGGAATGAATCCGACTCGAGGCTTCATCGATAGTGTTCTGAAATATAAAACGCTCTACGGTGAAGTGGCTGAGCAGAAGAACCACTTTTTATATGCGGAGCAGGACGGGGTGCTTCAATTTGTCACCGACGGCGCACCATTTCCGGACTCGATTCCGGCGGGAATGGCTCGCAATGGTTTTCGCTCGGTAGAATGCCAAGTAATGGACTGGGCTGACGACACAGCGTACTCGCTGAACGACATTGCTGACGGAATACACGCCGGCTTCATCACCGTGGAGAAAATTGAGAGATGGGCAGAAGGGCGCGATCTTGATTCTGATGACGAGGTGCAAGTCAAAGAGTTGCTGACTGCTATCCGCAAAGATCGAGTAGAGCCAACTATTGGCAAAAAAATTGGAGCGTTTATTGCTGGAGCTAACCTCGAAGAAGTTTCTAACTTCTTAAGTGATGTGACCGCTCGTCATCGTTATCAGCTGGTTATCGAAACAGACATCGGAAAGGCTTGTTCTCTTTACAAAGCAATCTCTCTCGATCTCGTTTTTAAAAGTCAGCAACTGCAGCAATTGGATCGGAAGTCCGACTTTATCCTGACCCGTTTGTTCGAGGTATTGGTGGAGCAGTATGTCACCAGTAAAAAGCCAAGGTTCAAGTTGCTTGCCGATGAAGAAGAGGAATTGCTTCGCGCCCAACCCGACGAAACGTCGCGCGCTCGTGTCATCTGCGATGTTCTCGCTAAAATGACCGACGGGATTGCAACGCGGACCTACAAGCGACTTTTCGATGCTGACTTTGGATCGATTGTCGACTTAGTCTGATTGAGGTAGAAGGGCACCCAATCCGCGATCTGTTGGCGTAGAGAGTTCACCCTTCAATTAGCCCCATTTCTTTTAGCTTCCGCTGCATGGTGCGGCGGGATATGCCGAGCAGTTGGGCTGCCTCGGTCCGGTTTTTACCGGTGCGCTTCAGAGCAAGGCCAATCATCTTTCTTTCGACGTTCGACAAGTTGAGGTCTTCATCGTCAATTTGATTGATCGGAGATGACACAGGGTCTGAGCCATCCGAAATACGAAATCCGCTGTGAGAGTTATCTCTCAGGAAAGGTGGAAGGTGACGCACGCCGATTTTTCTACCATTCGACATGACGACGCCGTGTTCGATGGCGGTTCGAAGTTCTCGAACATTACCGGGCCAGTCGTAGTCGAGAAGAAGCTGGAGTGCTTCCTGAGAGAGTTCCATTTCCTCCTTGTTATTTTCCTCGGTAAATTCCTTCAGGAAGGTATCGGCGAGCAAAACGATGTCCTCCTTGCGATCTCGGAGGGGAGGCATCTGGATGGTTACGACGTTCAATCGAAAAAATAGGTCGTTACGAAACGTGCCCTCTTTGACCATTTCGCTGAGATCCTTATTTGTTGCGGCAACGACCCGGACATCAACTTTAATGGGCTTGTTAGAGCCGATTCGCTCGATGGTTCGTTCACCGATCGCGCGGAGGAGCTTGACTTGGGTGTTGAGGTCTATTTCGCCGATCTCATCGAGAAAGAGGGTCCCACCATTGGCTTCCTCGAATCGACCGATACGCCGTTCACTAGCCCCGGTGAAGGAGCCTCGCTCATGGCCGAAGAGTTCGCTCTCAAGTAATTGCTCACTCAAAGCTGCACAATGGACCGTGACTAGTTTTGACTTGGGGCGTCCGCTGAGATGATGAATGCCACGGCCGACGAGTTCCTTACCGGTTCCACTCTCCCCATTGATCAGAACAGTGGCCTTTGTCGGTGCAACCTGTTTCATGGTTTCGAAGACCGGGTCCATCACTGCGGAATGGCCGATGATGTTCTCCAGGCCGTAGCGATCCTTGACCTGTTCTTTCAACGCCTCGTTTTCTTCTTCGAAGCTGCGGGAGCGAATGGCACGCTTAATAACAATTTCCAGTTCGTCGATGTTGAGCGGTTTACTCACATAATCGTAGGCTCCCTTTTTCATCGCTTCGACGGCGACGTCGACAGAGCCGTAAGCGGTCATGAGAATGCAGACCGGTGGTTTTGGGCGAGTCAGGGTTTTGGTGATCAATTCCATCCCGTCTTCACCTCCGAGGCGGAGATCGGTAACCATGACGTCGACCGATTCGTTTTTGAGCACTTCGTTGGCTTCCGAGATGTTCGCAGCGACATAAACATCGAACTCGTCCTCTAGCGACAGGCGCAGTCCGTCTCGGGTGTTTTTCTCGTCGTCCACAATCAGGACGGTATTATCAAAATAATCCATAGATCAGGAAGTGACATCGATATCGATCACGGGTGAGGGAGTTTCTGATTTTTCGGGGAGGAATCGCATGAGTTTCTCAACGCGTGGGAGATAGACCGTAACCTTAGTGCCTTTGCCTTCACGACTGGCGAATTCTATTTCGCCTCCGTGTTCGTGTACAATTCTCCTTACAATCATGAGCCCAAGGCCAGACCCTGTTTTCTTCGTGGTGAAGTAGGGGTCGAAGACGCGGCTGACTTGGTCGGCAGGAATACCAGGTCCGTTGTCGACGAAGTTAAGAAAAACGTTCTCATCGTCGAAGCCATTACGAATAGTGAGTTCTCCGTTGGAACCCATGGCTTGAGCGCTGTTGCGAATGAGATTGTAGAAAACCTGTTTTAGTAGATCGCGATCAGCGTTGACGAGAGGAAGGTCGCCGTCGAGTTCTAAAGTGATGGCGATACGCCGATCGGCGATTTCCGGTCCTATGAAGTTTATCGCTTCATTAATCACCTCGTTAATGTCCGTTGTTTCGAGATTGGGGCGTGTTGGCCGCACCGCACTGAGGAATTTTTCGACAATAAAGTCGAGTCGCTTGATCTCGCTTCGGGAGATCTCGATGGATTCTAAAAGCTCAGCGACGAGCTCCGGATCGGTATTCTTTCGAATCTTCCTTTCAGCAACTTGAAGGTGGATGTTGAGAGAGTTGAGTGGATTTCCGATTTCGTGAGCGACCCCCGCGGCAAGGCTTTGTACGGCTTGAATTTTTTCAGATTCGATTTCTTTCATCTGTCGCTCGCGGGAACGGGTGTTATCACGGAGGATGATGACGAAGCCGCCAAGCTCTTCCGTGTCCGCGGTGTCCCCCTCATCGTCGTGGGCCAGGGGGGCGATGTAGAAGTTCAAAAAGCGCAATTCCGGGTAACGCACAACAAGGTCACGATTCACAACACCACCGGTTGCAGTGACGTCGTCCCAGGCGATTCCGTGGAATAGTTCGGAGACATTCTCCTGAAGCGCATTTCTGTGCTCAAGACCGAAGAATTCGCAGGCCGCTTGGTTGATGTAGTGGATCGATCCGCTGGGACCGGTCACGATGACGCCCTCTCGCAGGACCTCAAAGACATTCTCGAGCAGGCCTTTTTCTTGAACTGCCTTTAGAACGAGGCGTTGTATCTCCTCTGGCTCAAGTTTATCGAGCCGATCAATCAGTTTGTCGATTATCCCGGGATTCATGTAGAGTGGAGGAAGTCAGGAAATTAAGATGGAAGAGAGACAAAACGACGCGGGCAGCATAATTTTGGCGATCACCACATTCCCCAACCAGGAAGTGGCGAGACAAATTGGCACACAAATTGTGGAGGCGCAACTGGCAGCCTGTGTCAATATTCTGTCGGGTGTGGAGTCGATCTACGCCTGGAAAGGCAAGGTGGAATGCGAGTCGGAACTGCTTGGGCTCATTAAAACCACCAATGAAAACTGGGAAGCACTCGAGAAATGGATGGGCAAACACCATCCCTACGAAGAGCCTGAGTTGATAGCGATTTCGTTGGAAAAAGGGGCTGCTGGCTACCTGGACTGGGTGAAATCGTCTGTAGCAGGGGATTGATGAGGGATTGTCTGACCGCGGAATCACGGTAGACAAACGATAATCCTGAGGCAAAAGTCTCCCGTCTCCAACACGAGACCTGCAGAAAAGTGAGTCTAATCGTCCAGAAATATGGTGGCACGTCCGTCGGGACGCCCGAACGCATTGTTAATGTGGCTCGCCGCATTCTTGCTACCAAAGAAGCGGGCAATAAGGTGGTTGCCGTGGTTTCAGCGATGTCAGGTGTGACCAACAATCTGATTCAGTTGGCCAATGAAGTGACGGGCGATGCTGATCCTCCCGAGCGTGAGATGGATGTGCTGCTTTCGACCGGGGAGCAAACAACGATCGCTCTCACGGCGATGGCGCTGAATGCCATGGGAGCCAAGGCTGTTTCTTTGACGGGCGCTCAGGCCGGCATCAAGACCGATGGCGTTCACACCAAGGCCCGCATCTCGAACATTTCTCCGGAGGGGGTGCACGTGCTGCTCGATGATGACAACATCGTGATCCTTGCGGGCTTTCAGGGGGAAACCCTTGATGGCAAGATCACCACTCTGGGGCGCGGAGGGTCCGACCTGACCGCTATTGCGATGGCGGCAGCGATCGATGCTGACCTATGCCAGATTTTTACCGACGTTGACGGAGTCTACACCTGCGACCCGCGTGTTGTGCCGAATGCACGCAAGATTGACGAAATCAGCTACGACGAAATGCTGGAGATGGCCAGCTCGGGCACGAAGGTAATGCAGTCCCGCTCGGTGGAATTTGCGAAGAAGTTTGGTGTGACCTTTGAGGTCCGCAGTAGTCTGAATGATAATCCAGGAACAATCGTAAAAGAAGAAACCATGAGCATGGAATCTGTTGTCATCCGTGGCGTTAGCTTGGAGCGCGCCCAAGCCAAGGTCACAATCTCCGCCGTATCGGACACACCGGGAACGGCCAGTATGATTTTCGGCGCGGTCTCCGACGCCAATGTCATTATCGATATGATCGTTCAGAACGTGTCCAAGACAGGAATCACGGATATCTCCTTCACGGTGAATAAGGAAGACGTTGGCAGAGCTGAAGAAGCTCTCAAGCCTGTTCTCGCTCAATTAGGTGGCGGTGCCACACTCGAGGCTCAGGACGGGATCGCCAAGCTTTCTGTGGTCGGTATCGGGATGCGCTCTCATTCCGGTGTTGCTGCTGAAATGTTCAAAGCACTCTCTGAGAGTGGTGTGAACATCGAGATGATCTCTACCTCTGAAATTAAGGTGACAGTGACCGTGTCTGAAGATCAGATCAATAAGGCGGCTCAGGTCATGCATGACGCGTTCGGCCTCGCTGAGGCGTAATTCCATTCTGCGCAAAGCTTCTTTAGGGAACGCGCCCTTGTTGGTCTCGTGTAAAAATGCGATCAGTTCCTCATGCGTCGGATACTACTTTCGCTTCTGACCTTTGCAGCAGCCGGTTGGCTCACTGCTGAGGACCGCCCCAATATCCTCTGGATTTCAGCGGAGGATATTGGCCCTCATTTTGGCTTTGCCGGTGATAAGCATGCTATCACCCCTCATCTCGATGAGTTGGCGAAGCAGGGCACCTATTACTCGAATGCTTTTACCAGTGCTGGCGTCTGCGCTCCCTGCCGTTCGGGAATCATTACTGGGATGTACCAGAATTCGATTGGCACGCATCACATGCGCTGCAATGCCAAGCTTCCGGACTGGTTGAGGCCGTTCCCCATGTATCTGCGCGAGGCGGGTTATTACTGTACGAATGCTTCTAAGACCGACTACCAGTTCTTGGACCCAGGCAAAGATGAAATCTGGGACGTGTGTGGCGCAAAGGGCCATTGGAAGTACCGCGAGGAGGGCCAACCGTTCTTTGCGGTTTTCAACTTTACAGGATGTCATGAGAGCGGCATCGCGAGCGAATCCAAGTATAGGAGTGTGACAGAGAATTTGACCGAGGAGCAACGCCAGAATCCTGAGGCGCTGGATACGTTGCCGCCATACTACCCTGACACACCCATTGTTCGTGAGGATTGGAAGCGGAACTATGAGTTAATTACAGCCTTCGATGCCTTTGCAGGAGACCTCATCCAAGAGATTAAAGATGCCGGTGAGTGGGACAATACGATTATTATGTTCTGGTCAGATCACGGTGTTGGTCTGCCTCGTGCGAAACGTTGGCTCTATGACTCCGGCACTCATGTCCCGTTGGTGATTTATATGCCGGAAAAATACAGAGAGTTCCAAACAACAGAACCCGGTTTCACGGATGACCGTCTCGTTAATTCTGTTGATTTCGGGCCTGCTGTGCTGACTCTTGCCGGGGTTGAGGTGCCCGACCACATGCATGGTCGCTGCTTTCTTGGGAAAGCGGCTGAACGAAAATTTGTCTACGGAGCCCGCGATCGTATGGACGAACGCTATGACATCATTCGTAGCGTTCGCGATAAGCGTTATCGCTACCTGCGTAACTTTGAGCCACTAAAACCCTACTACCAGTATATGAACACCCCTGAGAAGGGGGCGACCATGATGGAAATTCGCAAAGCGGAAGCCGCCGGAAGCGTGACTGGTGCTGCCGCTCTCTTTTCTGCGGGATTCAAGCCCGTGGAGGAGCTTTACGACCTTGAGGCAGATCCTCACGAGGTAAATAATCTGGCTGCTAATCCGACATACGCTAAAAAGCTGAGAGAACTGAAGAAAGCGCTCTTTGAGTGGCAACTGGACATTGGCGATATTGGTTTGATTCCGGAATCCGAAATTACAGCTCGCGAAGGCGCAGCCGGGGCGACCTATGCCATTCTTCACGGAGAAACTGATCAAAGCGCTCTGATCTATGCTTTGACAGCGATTGCAACCTCAGCGTCTGAGGGGCGGAAGGCCTTTCCGGATCTGCTGGATGCGTTGAGCTACGATGATGCAGCTGTCCGTTTCTGGGGCGCAACAGGTTTGGGAAATTTTGCTGAAGAAGCGAGTGACTACAAGGGTGCCCGGAAAGCCCTTTCAAAAGCCCTTAAGGACGATGCCCCGGCTGTTCGAATTGCCGCGGGCCGTGCTCTCTGCCGAATGAGCGATGACCCCAAGGCTCTGCGCGTTGTGGCTGATGCTATGAAGGGTCCTAATGAGTGGGCTCGTCTTGAGGCGGCCATTGTTCTGGATGAACTGAATGAGGGCGCCCGTTCTGTGCTGAAAGATCTTCAGGCCGGATTGGAGGAGCAACCTAACAAATACATTGTCCGTGTTTCGAACAAGGCCGTGAACGATTTGCTCGGCACCGATAATAAGGTACCCTAGCGGATGCCTTGTCCATCATCACTGGATGCTGTTCTCATTTCGGGAGGGAAGTCCTCCCGTTTCGGGGCGGACAAGGCATTTCTCGATTGGATGGGAGAACCGCTTTTCCGACGCCAGTTGGAGAAATTGCGGGCCTTGGGGCCCGATCGACTATGGCTGTCTGCCAATCCAGATCAGAATTATGGCGAACTACCCGAGGGGGTTATTCGTGTTGATGACGATGACGAAGGTCTTGGTCCGGTTGGTGGTCTATTGACTGTCTTCAGGCGAAGCGAAGCTGAGCGTATCGTTGTCCTCGGTGTTGACTTGCCGCTCATGGCGGAGGGCTTTCTCACGAATTTGGTTGATGGTGGCTCCGGTATTGTTCCTAAAACACAGCGATTCTGGGAACCCCTCGCCGCGGTCTATCCGCGCGAAGCGATGTTGGCGATTCTTGAATCAGCAATGGAACAGGGTAATTGTAAGTTACAGCGCATTCTCGGTAAGGCGGAGCAGAGCGGGGTGATACGGGGTTATGAGGTAAGCGAGAATGAGTATTTCCTTTTTACCAACTTAAACAGCCGTGAGGATTTCAAAAAGATTGATCCTCATCGCACGGATGAAGGGGTGAACCTGCGCCGCTACCGCGTCGAGCGTGGCTGGGTGGAAGAGGGTGACCAGGTGGCAATGGAAGAGCCCTTGGAGATTCAGGTGAACGGTCAAAGTGTCGCAGTGATGATGCGGACGCCGGGTCATGATGAGGAACTGGCAACTGGATTCCTCCTTACCGAAGGTGTGATCGAGTCTGCTGATGAGATTTTAGAAATTGTGCATTCCCCCGAACTCGATCCGGAGGCAGTTGGCAATAAATTGGAGGTCACGCTCAAGAAGGAGACCGATCTCAGTGAACTAACCCGTCACGTTTTTACGTCGAGTAGTTGCGGGGTTTGTGGAAAGGCGACCATTGAATCGGTTTTTCAGCAGTTCGCACCTGTTAAGGCCTCCTTGCCTCTTTCTCCAGACTTTCTCCTCAAGCTGCCGGGTAAGTTGAGAAAGCAGCAGGAAACCTTTGATCGGACCGGAGGCCTGCATGCGTCAGCTCTCTTTTCGAAAGACGGAGAGCTCTTGTTTCTGAGGGAGGATGTGGGACGACACAATGCGTTGGACAAGGTGATCGGCCGGGCATTGCGCGACCGGATTGATTTGTCTGAAGTGGTATTGTTAGTCAGTGGCCGAATTTCTTTCGAGCTGATGCAAAAGGCCCTCGCAGGGAGCATCTCAGCGGTAGCGGGTATATCAGCGCCGAGCAGCCTAGCGGTGAAATTAGCTAGGGACAGCGGGCAAACCCTCGTCGGGTTCCTGCGCGAGCGCGGGTTTAATGTCTACTCGGGCGAGGTGGAGTAGATAGGTGCTCCGCCCGCGGAGGATTCTACATTTCGCTGGCGACAGCCGCGGCGATAAAGAGAAAGTACATGATCACGAACAGGACGCTGAGAACGATTCCAGCATACCCGGTTATGATACCAGTGAGTGCCATTCCGGCATTTGAAGTCACCGTCGGATTTTCGAGCGCCCGCTTGCGGGCGATGTGACCACAAACAACTCCGGCAATACTGAAAGGAGTAAAGCAGGAGAGAATACCCAGAATGCCAAAGACGAGAGCGCAGACGGCTACGGAATCAGTTTGTGATTGGTTGGCTACCAAGCCCGGCTCCGGTTGAGGTGCAGCAACAACATTGCCTGGTTGGGCTGAACTAAGGGACGGCGGCAAAGCATCGCCCGCAAACAAGTCGGGCCGAACTTCTGAGCAGGGCTGCCACTCAGTCATGGATTCGTTCCAGACCAACGTGGTGGGTTTGATGGCCTGCGAAGCAACCAACTCCGGTAGTTGGCTCTCTTCGACGGATACTTGGCTATCCGAATTGTCAGCGTAATACCAATTCATGCTCGTGCTATAATAGAAAGGTGGTGTCGTTAAGGAGAATGCTTTTCTTCCTCGATATCAGGTAAACTTGCAGTAGCTGCGGAAGGTTTCGAGACGCTCTTCAAAGGCCTCCTTGGTAAGCGCTTCTACCGCATGGGTGCTGAAGCTCTCGCAAGTGAAGCTTGCTACGATGGTTCCGCGAGCAATGGCACTGGTGAGATCTTCGAAGCTAAATTCTTCTTTGCCAAGGCTGGCGAGATAGCCCGCGAAACCACCAATAAAGGTATCACCGGCTCCCGTTGGGTCGAAGACGTCGTTCAGCGGGAAAGCGGGGCAGGTGAAAAATTTATCTTCACCGAAAAGCATAGCACCGTGTTCGCCTTTTTTGATAATGACATATTTCGGTCCCATCTCGCGGAGCGCTTTGCCGGCGGCCACAATATTGGAGGTGTCCATCATCAGTTTAGCTTCACTATCGTTGAGAACGAGGAGGTCGATACGCTGGAGAAGGCGCTCAAGCTCATCGCGGGAAATCTGGATCCAGAGATCCATGGTGTCTGCGATAGTGAAAGAGGGGTTGTCCCCGAGTTGGTCGATCACCTCGTGCTGGTTGAGAGGGTGGGCGTTGGCAAGTAGGTTGATTTTGGCTCCTTTCTGGGAGTCAGCTACCGCTGGCCTCCATGATTCGAGAACATTGAGGGCCACTTCGAGAGTTTCGCGATCGTTCATGTCCTCCATGTATTCGCCGCTCCAGCGGAAGGTCTCCCCTTCGGAAAATTCGATACCTTCGAGGTTGATGTTGCGGCTCTTCAGAAGGGCGAGGTGCTCCTCAGGGAAGTCGTGTCCGACAACGCCAACGATTCCGGAAGGGCCGAAGAAGCTGGCAGCGATAGCGGCGTAGGAGGCGGAACCTCCGAGGAGATTTTCCTGAGATGCTTTCTGCGTCTTAACGTTGTCGATAGCGATGGATCCAGAAACGAGAACACTCATGATGTTGGTAGGTTGGAATAATTGAAGATT
>TARA_B100001093_G_scaffold514477_1_pt1 | contig 10321 bp, 10 predicted proteins | sample TARA_B100001093 | Tara Oceans TARA_B100001093 (sample SAMEA2623116) | marine metagenome | biome: marine biome (ENVO:00000447); feature: surface water layer (ENVO:00002042); material: "saline water (ENVO:00002010), including plankton (ENVO:xxxxxxxx)" | depth 5 m
ATTAGTGCATTTGTCAAAACAGATGGTTATTATAAGGCTGCTGAGATTTTTGAGAATCATCATAGTGTAGAATTTTTAATTCAAGAGATAGAAAGATTAGACAAAAATGAATAATAAATATCAAGTATATGCGGGCGGAATAGTAGGAATTTTACTATTTACTTTTGCACTGTCATCTCTTCCTGATTCTCTCAATTTTTTTAGAGAAGAAAAGTCTGCAATGTTCGCTTTTACGTTAACTGTTATTATGATTATGTTATATGAAGTTAGGCTTGCTAAAAATTCTTCTGAAAATACTTTTTTAAGAACCATTCCTGGACTAAAGGCTGTTGAAGAAGCAGTTGGAAGATCTACAGAAATGGGCAGACCTATATTATACGTACCTGGTATTATGGATATGAACGAGGTTGAAACTGTTGCTGGCGTTGTTGTTTTAGGGCATGTTGCTAATATGACAGCACAGTATGAGACAGAGCTTGATGTTCCTGTTGCGAGGGCAATTGTAATGCAATCTGCAAGACAAGTCACTAAAGAAGCATATATGACTCAAGGTAGACCTGAAATGTACAATGAGGATATGGTTCACTATATTACAGATGATCAATTTGCATATGCTGCATCTGTTAACGGTATTATGCAACGAGATGAGCCAGCTGCATGTCTTTATATGGGTAAGTTTTATGCTGAATCTTTATTATTTGCTGAAACTGGTAATAGTATTGGTGCTATTCAAATAGCTGGTACTGGTTCTCAAACTCAAATTCCATTCTTTGTTACAGCATGCGATTATACCTTAATGGGAGAAGAGTTTTTTGCTGCTAGTGCTTACTTGTCGGAGGAGCCAGAGCTTATTGCGGGAATTACAGCTCAGGATATTATTAAAGTGTTACTTATTGGATTTATAATGCTTTCTATAATTTCAAGAGCATTTTTTGATTTAGGCTTAACTGATTTTAACCTTATAACCTGGTTGAACTTATAATATGTTACTTAAAAGATATATCCCAATTGGTATTGTTGCATTTTTTGGAGCACTTACATTGAGTGCATGGTTCATTGATAATGAAACTATAGAAACGTTTGCCAATGACGATGCTACCCAGTTCTTTGATATAATTGCAGCATTTGCTGTTTTCTTAGGTGCACTGAATCTATTAAAGCTTCAATTTATTAAAGTGCTCAAACAACAGTCTGGATGGCAGTATAGCGCTATTGCAATAGGTTCATTCTTTTTTGCATTCATTATCGGATTTTTTATTAGAGGTGCATATTTTGTTGGAGAAGAGGTTTATTTTAGTCAAGGAGCTGCAGAGCAAGCAGTTTTGGCTTTAGGTTCTTCAGAACAAGTTGTTCCAGTTGATTGGGGAGCACATGTTCAAACAGACGGTAGTTTGTTTCAGTGGATGTTTAAATATATTTTCTCTCCACTATCTGCAACTATGTTTGCTTTATTAGCTTTCTTCGTAGCTTCCGCTTCTTTTAGAGCTTTTAGAGCAAGAAATCTTGAAGCATCATTATTGCTCGTTGCAGGAATTATAATTATGCTAGGAAGAGTTCCTGTTGGAAGTTTAATCTCGTCATGGGTAATAATGTATATTATTGCTTTTTCAGCCGGTTTTGGAGTAAATGCATACACAAAAAATCGTAATATGGCTTTAGGTTGGCTTTTAGGAAGTTTTGGTTTAATAACTGGATTAGGGTTTGCTATGGGTTGGCCAGTAGATCAACCAGCTATTTTCTATCTACCTGCTCTTCAAGAATGGATTTATTTAGTTCCTAATCTAGCCGGATCTAGAGCAATTTTAATTGGTATTGGACTTGGAATTGTCGCAACAAGTCTTAGATATATTTTTGGATTAGAAAAATCTTATTTAGGAGAATGATGAAGTTTTTAGAAGATATCATTTTAAAGCTAGGAGCCGTTGATAGAAGATTTATCTTTTTGTTAATAGGTCTTGCTGTATTGATACCATTATTAATTCCTATTAGTTTACCTGTAAGAGAAACTCCTACTACAGTAAAGTTTTATGAAGGAATCGACAATATTCCTAAGAATTCTAAGGTGTTAGTTTCATTTGATTATGGTCCAAGCACTAGACCAGAAATTCATCCAATGAATGTTGGTGTAATGAGACACATGCTTCGCAATGGACACAAAATCTATATTTCATGTCTATGGCCAGACGGTATTTATATGGCCTTGGATGCATTGGAAGAAATCACGGATGAATTAAATCCTGACAATCAATCTACGTTCGATATTAAAGAATACGAAGATTATGTATTATTGGGTTACAGACCGGGTGCTGAAGCTGTTATTAAAGGTCTCGCTAGTGATTTACGCAAAGTATATACAGTTGACGCTAAAGGTAGATTTATCGATGATATTGAAATGATGGATGATATTCAAAATTTAAATGATTTTGCCTATATTTATAGCGGTTCAGCTGGATATCCAGGAACATTTGAATGGGTAAAATATGGTGGTGATCCTACAGGAGTTCCAATGTCATCAGGTACTACTTCTGTGCAGGTGAATGAAGTAATTCCTTATGTACAAACTGGACAACTTATTGGACTGTTAGCTGGGATGCCTGGAGCAGCGGAGTATGAAAAATTAATTGCTTCTCCTGGAATTGCTATTCAAGGAATGGCTGCCCAATCATTTGCTCATATAGTCATTGTAATATTTATTGTTTTTGGAAACTTAGCATTCTTTATTAAGCAAAGAAGAGATAGGAAGTATTAATGACTTTTTCTACAATTTTAGGAGCATGGGTAGCAGCATTTTTGACGTTAGGTATATTTTCATATCTTTACAAAGATAACCCATTTTATAAAATAGCTGAGCATGTATTTGTTGGTATTTCTGCTGCATATGTTGCAGCAATAAGTTTTTGGACTCAGATTTATCCAAATCTTTTCGGAAGGCTGTTTCCAAAAGATGGTCCCTTAGCATTTACTGGTTTAGAATTTGACTTTAATCACGATTTTAATATCTTATATTTATTTCCGCTTATTTTAGGTTTGATGATGTTGTTAAGTGTGTTTCAACAATTTAATTGGATGGCTAGATGGGGAATTGCTTACACCGTTGCTATTGCTGCAGGTCTAAAAGCTTTCGGCTATTTAAACTCAAACGTTTTAAACCAAGTTAAAGCAAGCTCAGTAGATCTTTTTAGTGGTTCACTACCATTTTTTAGTCTTGGAGGAGATAGTGTTTTTAACAATATTGTCCTCTTAGTTGGTACCATAAGTTCTTTGATGTATTTTTATTTTTCAAAGGAACAAACAGGCAATTTCGGAAGATTTACTCGTTTAGGTATTTACTTTTTAATGGTTAGTTTTGGAGCTTCATTTGGATTCGCAGTTATGGGTAGAATTTCGTTGCTTATCGGTAGATTTAATGACTTAATTGATTACTCATCCGCTGATTATAATTTTGCAACTTTTTATGTTTTATTGTTTATTATTATCGTTTTAGGTTTTTGGTCCTTCAAAAACCGTGAAAAATAGGAGTATCTTTAATGAAAAAATCTGAAATAAGAAACGTCATAGGTAAAAGTATTTTAGCTGATGGAATGTCTCCAATTATTGATCTTGAAAAATCTCATGGCTCATGGTTGGTAGATAAAGTAAATGGAAAAGAGTATCTAGATTTATTTTCTATGTTTGCTTCATTGTCAGTTGGATATAATCATCCTTATGTCATTGAACAATCGGAAAGATTAAGAATTGCAGCAATAAACAAGCCAACTAATTCCGATGTTTATTCTCAAGAAATGGCAGAATTTGTTCAAACATTTAAAAGAGTTGCTCAACCAGATTATCTTCCTCTTTCATTTTTCATTGAGGGTGGAGGATTGGCTGTAGAAAATGCTCTTAAGGCTGCTTTTGATTGGAAAAGAAGAAAGAATTTAGCTAAAGGAAGTAGTGCAAAAGGCGAGAAAGTAATTCACTTTAAGCAGTGCTTTCATGGGAGAACAGGTTACACCATGTCCTTGACTGATTCTCCTGATAAAAGAAAAACAATGTATTTTCCAAAATTTGAATGGCCTAGAGTTACAAATCCTAAAATTACATTTCCTTTAGAGGATAATATTGATCATATTGTTGAGCTTGAGAAGCAAGCTATTCAGGAAATAAAAGAGGCTATAAGTGCTAATCCTGATAATATCTCCTCAATTATTATAGAGCCTATTCAGGGCGAAGGAGGAGATAATCATTTTAGATGCGAGTTTATGCAGTCTTTAAGAACTCTCGCAGATGAGAATGATATTATTTTAATTTATGACGAAGTACAAACCGGCGTTGGTGTTACAGGAAAAATGTGGGCTCATCAACATTTTGCTACAAACAATTGTACTAGTAGTTGCTCATGTGGAGCAAACCTTTCAGCTAAACCTGATATAATTTCATTCGGTAAAAAAACACAAGTTTGTGGAGTTGCTGCAAGCGAAAGATTTGATGAAGTTGAAGGTAATGTATTCCGCGAATCAAGTAGAATAAATTCTACATGGGGCGGTAGTTTAGTTGATATGGTTAGGCTTACTATTTATCTTGAGTTAATAGAAAAAGAAAATTTAGTAGATAAGGCAGCGGAATCTGGAGAATATTTATTAAAAAGTATCCATAGTTTGCAAAATGAATTTCCATCGTTGGTGTCTAATTCCAGAGGAAAGGGTTTATACTGTGCATTTGATTTACCATCAAGCGAAGATAGAGATAAGCTTGCGGGGTTATTAATGGACGAAGGTTCTATTCTTTTAGGTTCTGGAAATTATTCTATAAGATTTAGACCTCACTTAAATGTTACTGAAAGCGATATTGACTTCGGTATGGATTGTTTTAGAAGAGCTCTTAATAAACTATCCTAATGTCTGATAAAGGTCATTTATTTGTCGTTGGAACTCCAATTGGCAATCTTGAAGATATTACTTTGCGTGCAATTTCTACCCTTAAAAATGTAAATATTATTCTAGCTGAGGATACTAGAAATTCAAAGAAATTGCTAACTGCGCACGGTATTTCAACAAAAATGATGAGTTATCATGAACATAGCAGTGCAAAAGAGTCACAAAAGATTGTCAATTTGCTTTTAGATGGAAATGATTTAGCATTAATTTCAGACGCCGGAACTCCAACAATTAGCGATCCTGGATACGGTTTAATAAGAGAGTGTATAAAGAAACAAATAAGAATTATTCCTATACCTGGAGTATCATCAATTACTGCTGCAATGAGCGTATCTGGATTGCCTTCAGATTCATTTACCTTTTTTGGCTTTCTACCTCAAAAAAAGGGAAGAATAAAAAAAATTCAAGATTTAACTAAAGTAAATAATACAATTATTTTATTTGAAAGTCCTTATAGATTAGAAAAAACGTTATCACAATTGCATGAATATCTTGGAAATCGCTCAATTGTAGTTGGAAGAGAATTAACTAAGTTGTATGAAGAAATTATTAGAGGTAATTTATTGGAAGTAATTGATTATTTTTCTAAGTCAAAAATAAAAGGTGAAATTGTAATAATGATAGGAAAAAATGATGACAGAATCCATTTCTAGCGGAAAGTTTATAACTGTTGAAGGAATTGATGGTTGCGGAAAAACAACCCAAGCTGAATTTATTATTGATGGATTGGTAGAAGTGGGTTTATCTGCAAAGCTTGTTAGAGAGCCCGGTGGAGATCCTATTTCTGAATCTATTAGGAAATTATTGCTTCATGCTGAAGAATCTATGTCTGACAGAGCAGAAGCATTGCTTATGATTGCAAGCAGAGCTCAACTCACAGACAAGGTTATTCTTCCTCAGATTATAGATGGAAAATGGGTTGTTGCGGATAGATATGCTGATTCAACTTTGGCATATCAAGGCGGTGGAAGAGGTTTAAGTGTTAAATCTTTAGATATAATTAATGAGTTTGGAACTTATACATTAAAGCCTGACCTAACTTTTTTTATAGATATATCTGTTGATATTGCAAATTCTAGAATGCGAGTAGAAAGAGATAGAATTGAAAAAGAAGGAAATGATTTCCAACAAAGAGTGAGAGACCAGTATTTAAAACTTAGCGAGAACGATCCAGATAGAATTGTTGTTATAAATGGAGATAGATCAATTGATGAAATAAAAGCTGATATTTGGAATCATATGAAAGAAAAATTTAATTTATGAAGTTTTTAAAAACCTATATATACACATTTTTTTTATTGGCAGTTATTTCTTTTGGCTTTGTCCGAAGTCAACAAATGGATATTTATAGAGAAATTGCCCGTTCTCAGCAACAAATTATGACTGTTTATAAATATCTTCTTACAGAATACATTCATGAGCTTGATGTTCAAGAGCTTACTACAAGAATTATTGATTCAATGCTTTCAAATTTTGACCCATATACAGAATATTTTGAACAAAAAGATTTAGAAGATCTTTCTGTTAAAACAGAAGGTGAATTTAGCGGCGTTGGATTAGAAATATATATGTACGAAGACCAATTAACTGTGGTAAGTCCAATTGAGGGTTCACCTGCTTCTAGATCAGGAATATATACTGGCGATGCCATCATGAACATAGATGGTGTAGCAACAGAAGGACTTGAGTTGAAAGATGCTACAAGCAAAATTAGAGGTAAAGCTGGTTCAGAAGTAGTTTTAACAATCAAAAAACCAATTACTGGAGAAATTCAAGATTATCCAATTATTAGAGATGTTATTACAATTAAAGATATCCCTTTTTATGGTATGGTAGATGATAATGTCGGTTATTTAAGAATAACAAATTTTTCTATTAATACCGCTACTGAAACTAAAGATGCAATAATCAATTTAATGCAAGAAGGTGCGGGAAGTGTCGTTATAGATTTAAGAGATAATCCAGGAGGATTGTTATCATCATCCTTGGATTTATTGGATTTAATTTTACCTAAAAATTTAGATCTTGTTTCAACAAGGGGTCGTGATGGAAAAAACATCAAGAATTATCAAACATTAAATAATGCTCTCATTCCAAAAAGTATTAATCTTGCTGTTTTAATTAATGGTGGTAGCGCTTCTGCGAGTGAAATTGTTGCTGGCGTGTTGCAAGATCACGATAGAGCTGTTGTATTAGGAAGTCAATCTTTTGGTAAAGGCTTGGTTCAAACTGTGATTGGTATTAACCAAGACACCGCATTGAAAATTACAAATTCTAAATATTATATTCCAAGCGGTAGGTCGTTGCAAAAGAGAGAGTTTATTGACGATAAATTAATTGCTAGTTCATCTACTATTTCAGATAGTCTATTTCAAACAAAAGCAGGAAGAACTGTTAAGGGTGGCGGAGGAATTTCTCCTGATATAGTTGTTACTGATGAAGGATCTTATCCTTTGGCGGCTGCAATCTTAAGAAATGGAGCATACTTTAAATTTGTTCAACAAAACAGCGACAAATATAAATCAATTGATGAGGTTTTAGCGGACCCAGATTTAATGCTGGAATTTGAAACTTTCATTACTGAAAATGATATTAATGGCTATGTTGACGGACAAGAAGACCTTAGACTTGCAAAAGATAAACTTGCTAATGAAGATAAGAAAAACCTATTTATGAGCAACGCATTTAGTGTGATCGAGAAGCAGATTCAGAAAACTCAGTCTTTAATGTTTGAGAATGAAAAAAAGCTAATTCAACGTGTTCTTCATGGAGAATTTGCATTTTACTATAATGGTTATGAAGGCCGATATAATTTATACTTAAAAGACGATAAAGTTGTTTTAAAGGCTTTAGAGGTTTTCAATGACGAATCTAATTATCTATCTATTTTATCGAATTCGTCACCAGAAGAAGTTGCATTAAATAATAACTAGTTATGGACTCAGGAATGAGACATATCGGACTAGATATAGGTCAATTTTTTAAGGAAAAAAAAATATCACAGGTTTTTACCTTATGTGGAGGCCATATTTCCCCAATTCTTGTTGGGTGTGAAAAAGAGAATATTAGTGTAATTCAAGTAAGAAATGAGGTTTCTGCAGTTTTTGCAGCAGATGCAGTTTCAAGATTGACAGATTCGATTGGTGTTGCTGTTGTTACAGCTGGGCCAGGGGTAACAAATACAGTAACTGCAATCAAAAACGCACAGATGGCTCAATCTCCACTACTATTAATAGGTGGAGCAGCAGCTACTCTTTTAAAAGGCAGAGGGTCTCTGCAAGATATTGATCAGATTTCATTGCTAAAAACATATGTAAAATCAGCCGTAAGCGTTTCCAAAGCAAGAGATGTAATACCAACACTAGCAAATGCTATTAATATTGCAAATTCAGGCGTTCCAGGGCCTGTATTCGTTGAATTACCAATAGATTTGTTATATCCTGAAGCTGATATCAGAAAAGAACATACAAACAAGCTTCCTAAAGAAGGTTTTTTTGCAGGACTTGTAAATTGGTATGTAAATAGACATTTAAATAATTTGTTTTCAACAAGAAAGTCTTCTATCCATGTGAAACCAATGAAAGATTTTAGGTTGTATCAGAAAAAAATTGATAACGCCGCATTAAAAATCGTTCGTGCAAAAAAACCTGTATTTATTCTTGGAAATCAAGTCACCCAAAATAAAGAATTTTTACCTATGTTTTTAAAAAGTATTATAAAATTAAATGTACCAACTTTTACTTCTGGAATGGCAAGAGGGTGTTTTGGAGAAGAGAATCCTTTTTTCTTTAAACATAATCGTAAGCATGCTCTTAAAAATGCAGACGTTGTTGTTACTTTAGGGGTTCCCTTAGATTTTAGATTGAGTTATGGATTTTCAATCAATAAGAATGCTGATTTAATTGCTATAAATAAATCAAAAGATGATTTAAAGAAAAATAGAAAGCCAGATATTTCTATTTATGGTGATCCAACCAGAATTATGCATGAAATTGGTAAAATAATTAATGCACCATCCTGTAATGACTGGATAAATGAGTTGAGATTACTTGAACAAGATAGGGAAGAGAAAATTAGCAAATTATCAAAAAAGAAGTCAGAAAATGTAAATCCAATTTTCTTATGCAAAGCTATTGATACGCTTATTGATAATGATAGCATTTTAATAGCTGATGGAGGAGATTTTGTTGGAACTGCATCTTATACTATTAAACCTCGACAGCCTTTGGGTTGGCTTGATCCAGGACCTTTTGGCACTTTAGGAGTTGGTGGAGGTTTTGCTATTGGAGCAAAATGCTCATCACCAAGCAAAGAGGTATGGGTGTTATATGGTGATGGAGCTAGTGCTTATAGCTTAGCCGAATTTGACACACTTTGTAGACATAAACTCCCTGTAATTGCAGTTATTGGAAATGATGCCTCTTGGCAACAAATTGCTAGAGAACAAAAACAGATGCTTGGAAGTAATATTGGAACAGAATTGACTTTCAATTCCTATGAAAAAGTTGTTGAGGGTTATGGAGGAAGAGGTTATTATGTTGATAGTCAAGATACTTTAGTAGAAACTCTAAAACAGGCTAAAGAAGATGCTAATCAGGGATATCCAGCTTTAGTAAATGTAAAGATTTCAAAGACAGATTTTCGAAAAGGATCTATATCAGTATGACTTTAAAAATAAAATTTATAACAATTCTTATAATGTCTTGTTTTTATATGAATGTTGGTGTAAAACATTTTGTAGAGCCTGAATGGTTTTTACAAATCATGCCTCCTCAGTTTCCCAATCACTATGCTGCAGTATATTTAAGTGGATTTTTTGAACTATTGTTTGGGTTCATGTTAATAATTCCAAAAACTCGTTTTCTTGCAGGTTGGGGAATTATTTTTATTATGATAGTGGTTTTTCCAGCAAATATATATCTAGCAGTTTCAGATGGCATAATTATGGGTATTAGTAAAGAAATAGCATGGGCAAGGTTGCCATTTCAATATCTTTTTATAGGTTTAGCTTACTGGCATTCTCAAAGGTAATAGAGACTCATTAACTAATTTATAGTCAGAGTTCCACCACCCATTCCTGCATGCAATGTACAGAAATAATGTAATGTATTTCCAGATAAACTGCTTGGAACAACAAATGTTAAAACACTACCATTAATTGAAACACCATCGCTTAAGGAAGAACCACCACCATGTGTTCCATCTTGCGTTGAAGACAATCTAAAAGGATGACCACCACCATTTGTTGTAAAAATATATGTAGAACCTACATCAAGATTCAAACTTGCTGAGAGTGTACCGTCAATAGCATATTTATTTCCACTATTTGTTGAAACTATTGTAACTGAATAATTATAGGTCGCTCCACCATTACCACTACCTGAACCATCGCCTGAGCCACTACC
>TARA_B100001093_G_scaffold151702_1_pt1 | contig 10311 bp, 13 predicted proteins | sample TARA_B100001093 | Tara Oceans TARA_B100001093 (sample SAMEA2623116) | marine metagenome | biome: marine biome (ENVO:00000447); feature: surface water layer (ENVO:00002042); material: "saline water (ENVO:00002010), including plankton (ENVO:xxxxxxxx)" | depth 5 m
AAATGGAATTTTCAGAAATACATCATTGGAAAAGAAGGGGAATTCATTGATTATTTTTATTCAATGACACGACCTACAAGCAGTAAAATCACAAAATTAATTCAATAGTTAGTTATGTTTAAATTATTCAAAAAGAAAACAGCCGTTGAGAAACTACAGGATCGCTATAAAAAACTCATGTCCGAATGGCATGACCTTTCCTCTACAGATCGCGCTGCCAGCGATAAAAAATACGCGCAGGCGCAACAGATATTAGAAGAAATTGATAAAATCACTGTTTAAATGAGATTCACGCTCACATTTTTATGTTTTTTAGCCCTGAATTTAGGTACGCTATTTTTAGGAACCCTTCTCATGAATGGAGGTCCTACATCAGAATGGTATGCGAATTTAGACAGGGCACCCTGGGAGCCAGCAGGTTGGATTTTTGGTGCAGCTTGGACCTGTGTGATGGTGTTTTTTTCAGTCTATTTGGCATTCTTATATCAAAACATCAAAACCCATAAAGTATGGGGGCTCTTTGTAATTCACTTTGCTTTAAACGTCTCTTGGAATTATATTTTTATGAACAAGCATATGATAGAATTGGGTTTACTCAACATCACTCTTCTGTCGGCGTTGATGTTCTATTTTCTTTTCGCCTTTAAGGAAGTTTTAAGCCAAATGAGATTTTTTGTGCTCCCCTACTGTTTATGGTTGGTTTTGGCAAGCTCCCTAAATATCTATGTCGCAATCTACAATTAAATGAAAATATACAACCTGCACAAAAAACAAAAACTACCGATTTCTATTGAAACCGCTTGGGAATTCTTGTCCTCACCAAAAAACCTAAAAACCATCACGCCAGATTATATGGGCTTTAATATCCTCTCTGGAGCGGACCGCCCTATGTTCCCTGGACAGATCATCCAACATATTGTCACGCCCATTTTGGGAATTAAAACAAAATGGGTCACAGAAATCACCCACGTCAAGGACAATGAATACTTTGTTGACGAACAACGCTTCGGCCCTTACGCCTTATGGCATCACAAGCATTTTATTCGTGCGATCGATGGGGGTATTGAAATGGAGGACATCATTGATTATAAACTCCCTATGGGATGGCTTGGTCAATTAGTACATCCGGTAATAGTAGCCCCAAAATTAAAAGAAATTTTTGATTACCGTCAGAAAAAGCTCATTGAACTCTTTGGACAATACAAGGCATGAATCCAAAGGCTATATTCTGGTTCCGCAGAGACCTTAGATTGAATGACAATCACGGATTGTTTACGGCTTTGGCACAACACAGCAGTGTACTGCCAATATTTATTTTTGATTCAGAAATTTTGGAAAAACTTCCAAAAAATGACGCCAGAGTTAGCTTTATATACCAGCGTCTTAAGACCCTTAATAAGTCACTTGACGCCAACCGACAAATTCAAACATTTCACGGAACTCCAAAAGATATTTTCACAAGACTAATTACTGATCATGCAATCAAAGCGGTCTATACAAATCACGATTACGAACCCTATGCCACTAATAGAGATCTGGGTGTAAAAAATATTTTAAATCAAAAAAAAATTGAATTTAAAACCCTTAAAGACCAAGTTATTTTTGAAAAAAGCGAAGTGACTAAAGACGACGGCAGTCCCTATAAAGTATATACGCCCTATTCCAAAAAATGGTTGGGCCATTTCAACAAAAATTACATTGCGCCCTACCCAAGCGAAACTCTACTAGAAAATCTAGTAGAAATAAAAGAACAACAATGGGTAAGCTTAGAATCTATGGGATTTGTAGAAGCAGATTCAAAGATTGCAGCTTACGAAATTAAAGCTGATTTAATTGACTCTTACGAAGAAAACAGAAATACACCCTCTGTGGCTGGCACCTCTAGACTGGGGCCTTATTTGCGATTTGGTTTTTTAAGCATTAGATCCATTGTCAAAAATGCCTTAAAAAGTTCAAATAATACTTTTTTAAAAGAACTCATTTGGCGAGAATTTTTTATGCAAATCTTATGGCACTTTCCACAGACGGTCACCCAAAGTTTTAAACCCCAATACGAGGCCATTAAATGGCGAAATAACAAAGAGGAATTTGAGCGGTGGTGTCAAGGAAAAACAGGATATCCACTGGTGGATGCTGGAATGCGCGAATTAAACCAAACAGGATTTATGCACAACCGCGTTCGTATGCTAGTCGGGAGTTTTTTATGCAAACACTTGCTTATTGACTGGCGTTGGGGAGAAGCCTATTTTGCTCAAAAACTTCACGATTTCGAACTCTCAAGTAATGTCAGTAATTGGCAGTGGGTAGCAGGATGTGGTGTGGATGCAGCCCCCTACTTTAGAATATTTAATCCAACCACTCAAATTGCAAAGTTTGACAAAGACCACGAATACATTAAGAAATGGGTGCCAGAATACCAAGAATTGACCTATCCAAAACAAATGGTAGACCATAAATTTGCAAGAGAACGTTGTTTAGAAACCTATAAGGCGGCACTGAACCGCTAAGCGATAAGAGCGTTAAATTTCAATGCGCTGTATTTTTGCACCAATTGCTTTTAAGCGTTTGTCAATATTTTGATAACCTCTATCTATTTGTTCAATGTTGTGTATGGTAGAAGTACCCTTGGCGGAAAGTGCTGCTATCAACAAAGAAATACCTGCTCTGATATCTGGTGAGGTCATTGTTGTTGCCTTGAGTTGAGATTTAAAATCATGACCTATGACTGAAGCTCTGTGAGGATCACATAAAATGACCTTGGCTCCCATGTCAATCAATTTATCTACAAAAAAGAGACGGCTTTCAAACATTTTTTGATGGATTAGGACAGAACCCCTGGCTTGGGTAGCGACCACCAAAATAATGCTCAATAAATCTGGCGTAAAACCAGGCCATGGTGCATCTGATATGGTTAAAATTGAGCCGTCAATATAGTTTTGAACCTCATATCCGTCTGTGTGGGCTGGAATAAAAATATCATCTTCTTTGCGTTGGACTGTAATACCCAACTTGCGAAAAACGTTTGGAATTACCCCTAAATCTTCCCAACGGACATTTTTAATGGTCAATTCACTGCGCGTCATCGCGGCAAGACCAATCCAACTGCCAATTTCAATCATATCTGGCAACATAGTATGTTCTGTACCTCCTAGGGAATCTACACCATCAATACTTAAAAGATTGGAACCGATACCGTTAATTTTTGCACCCATTCTGTTCAACATTTTACACAACTGTTGTAAATAGGGCTCGCAAGCAGCGTTGTAAATGGTTGTGGTGCCTTTTGCCAATACAGCGGCCATGACAATATTGGCAGTCCCAGTCACTGAAGCTTCGTCTAATAGCATATAGGTTCCTTTTAATTCTTTGGCTTCGACACCATAAAAAGAATCTTTTTTGTTGTAACGAAACTGAGCGCCTAATTTAATAAACCCTTCAAAATGCGTATCCAAACGGCGCCTTCCAATTTTATCGCCACCTGGCTTGGGAATATACCCTCTTCCAAAGCGCGCCAACAAAGGACCTACAATCATAATTGAGCCTCTGAGACCTGCCCCGTCTACTTTGAAGGCATCCGTCTCTAAATATTCTAAATCTAAATCGTCTGCTATAAAACTGTATGAACTTTTTGAAATTTTTTCGACTTTAACGCCCAATTTTTTTAAAAGTCGAATGAGTTTGTTGACATCAATGATGTTTGGAATGTTGTGAATGCTTACTTTCTCGGATGTTAAAAGCACTGCGCATAAAATCTGAAGTGCTTCATTTTTGGCTCCTTGCGGTTGAATGGAACCTTTGAGTTGGTGACCGCCTTCAATTTTAAAAGACTTCAATAGTTTTGATTTTTAGTTGCAGTGGATGGTAAAAATTAATATCGCTTTCTGTTCCTGTAATTTTTTTTGTTGGATTTTTTATAATTGTTGGTTTTGCGCTGCATTTTTAAAAGCTGAGAGGATTCAGTGAGAGTTTTATCAGTATTTCTAATATCAAACTTTCCACCAGACAATTCAAAAAGGTGGTCATAAATAACAACGTCTTCAACCGTGTCTTTATTCCAACACAAAAAGGACTTTTTCATATGATTTGCTATAGTGAAAACTAAAGCATTTTTCATCTCTCCCTCCTCCCATTTGGCAGCAGCATCAATCATGGTTTTGATGTTATTCCCATAAAAACGGTATTTGGGATAATTTTGAGGATAAGCCAAAGGTTCTGGAACCAGGCTTAAGGTTTCTTTGGAAGGCTTTTCAAAAGGGGAATCAGCATCCAATTTAAAATCTGACATGATAAACAATTGGTCCCAAAGTTTGTGCTGAAAATCTGGAACATCGCGTAAATGCGGCTGCATGTTCCCCATCACTGAAATGATGGCTTTTGCGAGCTTGTTGCGCTCTTCTTTGGAGTCTTGAGCGATGGCATGATTGATCATTTTCTGAAGGTGTCTTCCATATTCAGGAATGATGAGATGTTCGCGCTCAGTATTGTATTCTAATTGGTCTGTAGGATTCGTCATTGTTTTTTATTTACTTGAAAATGCAAATTACAAAAATTTAATATAAATCTGGTGCACATAAAGAGCTCAAAGAGAAATGACTTCTTGAACTTCTTTGCCTATTTGTTGGTATTTACTTATGACAGACTCCGGGTTTTTCATTTCTACATGAACGGAGACACTGGTATATTTACCGTTTTTAGAAGCGGCACTGCTGATAACGGCTCCTGTATTGTCAAAAACACTTTCAATTTTAGCAATTTTTATGGGATCTGACTTGACAATAAATTTAAATAAATATTTAGAAGGCCAGTTTGTGGTTTCATACAACTGGGCTTTGAGCTTATTGTAAAACGCCTCAGGATTGTTTGATGATTGCATTTTATGGATTTAGAACTGCAAATATACATCAACTCATATTTTTTGCTTAACTTTTAAATCAAGAATTTTACAAATGCGATTAATTTAATTTGAAAACAAAAAAAATAGCAATCACAGGCGGTCCTGCCACTGGGAAATCTTCAATTGTTGAGCATTTGATTGGCAAGGGTTTTGACTGTATGAAAGAAGTCTCTAGAGCCCTTACCTTGAAAGCTCAAAAGGAGGGTGTAGATCAGCTATTTTTAAAAGACCCCCTTTGGTTTAGTGAGCAACTCCTAGAATTGAGAGTCAAACAATTTAACAAGGCTCATCAAAGCTTGTCTAATCTGGTTTTTTTTGATAGAGGATTGATCGATATCGTTGCTTATTTGGACTATATTAACTGTGAATATTCGAACAAATTTAAGTTAGAGTGTAAAAAAAACCGCTATGATAAGGTCTTTATACTAAACCCATGGAAGGCTATTTACACTCAAGACAATGAGCGTTATGAAACTTTTAAACAATCCACAGAAATCCACAAATTCCTTGTCAAGTGGTACAATTACTTTGACTATAAATTAATTGAAGTTCCTCAACTAAGTGTTGAAGAGCGCGTGGCTTTTATTCTTGAAAATAGTTAGAGAAATGAAGCATCCTATTGAGATTTTAGAGCGCTATTGGGGGCATTCAACTTTTAGACCGAATCAATTAGAAATTATTGAAACAGTCCTTGAAAATAAAGATTGCTTGGCTTTATTGCCTACATCTGGTGGAAAGTCGGTCTGTTTTCAAGTTCCCGCGTTGATAAAAGAAGGAATATGTATTGTCATTTCTCCGCTAATTGCCTTGATGCAAGATCAAGTTGAAAGTTTAAAAGAAAAAGGAATCAAAGCAATAGCTTTGACAAATATAGACAGCCGATCTGAACTGGATCGGATATTAGACAATTGTGTATTTGGCAATTATAAGTTCTTATACATTTCGCCGGAGCGATTGGAAAACAACTTGGTTCAAGAACGGATTAAAGCCATGGCTGTAAACCTTATTGCTGTTGATGAGGCACATTGCATTAGCCAATGGGGACACGATTTTCGCCCAGCTTATAGAAAAATTAAAAATCTTCGAAGTTTATGCCCAGACGCTGCCGTCATTGCACTCACCGCTACGGCCACAAAAGCAGTGGTGAAAGATATCTTTGAACAATTGGATTTTATTCAACCCAAAATATTTCAAAGTTCATTTTACAGAGGAAATTTATCTTACAATTGCATTCAAACAGAAGATACAGAATACAAAACTATAAAACTTTTAAATGAAACCAAAGGCAGCGCCATAATATATGTTAGGAGTCGAATTGCAACTGAACAAATAGCCAAAGTCCTTGATAATAATGGGATTAGCAGTGGATACTACCATGGCGGACTTGACTCTAAAATCAAAGAAACCGTTTATTCAAATTGGAAGTCTCATAAGTTTAGAGTCATGGTCGCTACAAATGCCTTTGGTATGGGGATTGATAAAAGCGATGTAGGATTGGTTATTCACTTGTCAATTCCGGGAAGCCTAGAAGCCTATTTTCAAGAATCGGGACGTGCAGGTCGCAATGGAAAAAAAGCCAAAGCAGTTCTAATAATGGGACCAAACAGTGTAGAAGATACGCGAAAATGGTTTAGAAATCAAATCCCGGAAATTGTATTTTTAAAACTCATTTATAAAAAATTGTGTACTTATTTTCAAATCGCATATGGAGAATTTGGTAGGACACAAATGGGGCTAAAGTTTGATGAATTTTGTCAACTTTACAAAGTTTCAAAATTAAAAACATTTACAGCACTGAAAGTGCTAGAACGACATGGCATTTTGGTTTTTGAAACTTTTTATAAAAATAAAATATCACTTCAATTTTTAGTCTCAAATAAACTATTACAGCAGCATATTAAAAATCAATCGATTAAAAATTTAATTGTAAATACCATTCTTAGAACCTGTGAGGGGGTGTTTGAGCGATCAACTGTTATTGATGTTAAAAAAATTGCAAATAAAACAGGTTTAAAGAACAATCAAATCATTCAAGTACTTGAGCAGTTTAAATCCGAAGAAATCGCAGCTTTTGAAAATCGACAGACAGATGCTCAAATAACATTTTTAGTCCCTCGAGAAGATGACAAAACGATTCACGCGATTTCAAAATCAATCAATCATCAAAATAAAATTAAACTTGCCAAGCTCAAGGCTGTGTTAGCTTTTGCACAAAACAATACAAACTGTAAGAGCGTACAGCTGCTCAACTATTTCGGCGAAAAAGATCCAATACGCTGTAAGGTTTGTAATGTATGTGATGCAGCAGATGCGAGGCAAAAACACTGTACTCAGGAAGATATAGAGCGCGTTTATAAAACCCTAGAAAAAAGAACTTTGACTTCCAGAGAATTGGTAGATATTTGTAATTTAGAGCCAGAAAAAGTCTTTTTTATTTTAAGGCATTTGCTTGAAAATAAAATGATTAATCTCACAGCGACCAATCAATATCAGATTTTATAATGGACAAAGCAAAACTTCGGATCGTATTTATGGGAACACCAGCCTTTGCGGCGAATATCCTTAAAGGACTTCTTGATAATGATTATAATGTTGTGGGAGTAATTACTGCACCAGACCGACCCGCTGGACGGGGTCAAAGCATAAAGTCGTCCGCTGTGAAATGCATTGCCGTCCAATACAAGCTAAAAGTTTTACAACCAATAAACTTAAAAGCGGATGATTTTATTGGACAATTAAAAGACTTAAAAGCCAATTTACAGATTGTTGTCGCTTTTAGGATGCTGCCAAGAGTCGTTTGGGAAATGCCCGCCATGGGAACTTTTAATTTGCATGCCTCCTTATTGCCACAATACAGAGGGGCAGCTCCAATCAATTGGGCTTTGATAAATGGAGAAACTGAAACCGGAGTCACCACCTTTTTTCTAGATGATAAAATTGATACTGGCGGTATCATTTTACAATCTAAAGTATCAATTTCAAGAGACGATACAGCCGATAGCCTACACAACAAGCTAATGCAACTAGGTCAAAAATTAGTCATAGAAACTATCGAATGTATTTTAAATGAAATGATCTGTGTAAAAGTTCAAATTGAAAATGAGAGCCTCAAATCAGCCCCAAAACTTTTTAAAAGTAATTGTAAAATTGACTGGTCCAAAACCGCTGAAGAAATAAGGAATCACATTCGGGGCTTGAATCCTTATCCAGGCGCATGGGCACTGCTTCAAAACGGAACTGATGAGTACAACATTAAAATCTATAGCATTTTATTTAATGAAATATCCCATTCAGAGGAGATTGGGAGCGTAATCGCAGATAAATCCTCTATCAAAGTTTCTATTAAAAATGGATATATCCACTTGGTTTCATTTAAGTTTCCAGGAAAAAAACAGATGGATGTAAAAGATTTTTTAAATGGTTTTTCATTTGATTCCGAAGCTAAAATGCTCTAAAAAAACATCTGCTGCTACAACTAAAATTAATTTAGTATTTTTAAAGGCTGAACGCAAAAACAATGTGAATTTTGACCCTAAAAAAAGGTAAAATATTAATTGCAAAACCCTCAATAATTGGAGACGTATCTTTCAATCGAGCAATTATTCTTATTGTAGACCACTCTAACGAAGGTTCAATTGGATTTATTCTGAATAAGCCCATGGATTTTGAACTTGGAGATTTGATCCCTGAAATTAAATCAAATTTTCCAATATATAATGGGGGCCCAGTGCAGCAAGACAATCTATATTTTATTCATAAACTTCCCAAACTCATTCCAGATAGTATAGAAATCTCAGAGGGCTTGTATTGGAGTGGTAATTTTGAAAAGGTTTCAAAACTAATAACAGCCGGTAAAATTAATCAAGCGGAGATTCGTTTCTTTTTGGGTTACTCTGGATGGGATGTTGATCAACTCAACTCTGAGCTGGATTCCAATACCTGGATTTTATCAGAAAATAACTACCAAGATAAGATCATTCAAGAGGTAGATCCATCTTTTTGGAAGAAAAAAATGTTAGATATGGGCGGAGAATACAGCCTGTGGTCTAATGCACCTGAAAACCCCTCTTACAACTAAACTATCCTTAACCTTAAATTTAAACTTTTTAGAAGCATTTTAGAAATTTCATTTGCATAAAATTTCTTGCGGAATTTAGTGACTGCTACAATACCTTGGATGACATTGGTTATAAAAATCTCATCTACTTTTTGAAGTTCAAAAGGGGAAATAGAACTCACATCTAATTCAAAATTATTTGACTTTTTAATTATATCGATCAATTGACCGCGTATGATACCTTTTAATGCACCATCTGAAACTGGGGGTGTTTTAATCACTTTATCTTTGACTAGAAACACATTCCCATTCAGAGCCTCAACAATATTTTTATTGGTATTTAACAGCAAACAATTTTGATAATTATTTTCTTTTGCAAAAATACTTCCCAATACATTCACGACTTTATTATTCGTTTTCAGAGTTGAAAGCAAATTTGGTGCAATTAAATAATCTTTAAACAGCTCTATTTCAAAATCATTGGTTTTATAAATGTACAAGTCAGAATCCAAAGCTACAGCTGTAATGTTAAACTCAACATTATTAGAATTGGGGGTATAATACCCTCCAGAAGTTCTATAAACAGTTATTTTTACTCTATATGAAACGGCTTGCTCTGGCATAGAGGCCAGTAAATCCATGATTTGATTTTCTAAAAACTCTGGAGTAAAATTCATTGGAATCTGCATTCTCAAAATTCGCATGGAAGCCATTAAACGAAAGTAATGCGCCTCCCAAAAAAGAGGCTTATTATTGACTTTAATGGTTTCAAAAACAGCGTCTCCATAAGCTAAGCCCCTGTTTTGAACTGACAAATGGGCCTCGGAATCTTTAAAAATTGTTCCGTTGATATTGATCATTTGACTCTAAAAATTAATTTGGAAAGGTGGGGGGTTAACGGGACCCTAAAACTTGCTTTAAACTTGCGATTTGATTCTCCCAAAGCATTTTTGATTCTTCTACCTCATCGTCATCTGAAAAATCGGTAACAATGATAGAAACATCTTTTGTAATAGAATCCACTTGAATTCTCAATTCAAAAAAGCTGCCATCATCTTCACTCTCCAACCACTTAAATTTAATGCGCTCAGAACTCTTTTTTGTAATTAACTTCGCTTGTTCCTCAGAATCATCCCAAATAAAAGTAAATAGCTCTCCTCTAGAATTGACATTATCTGCAAACCATTCGGAGAGTCCTGAAGGGGTGGAAATATAATTGTATAACAACTGAGGTGAGGCTTGTATTGGAAACTCTAACTCGTATTTAACTTTGGTGTTCATATGGGTGATAATTAGAATTCCAATATATACAATAATTTATTAGTTTTAAAAGAAAAAAAATATTTTTTACAAAGGATTT
>TARA_B100001093_G_C26858969_1_pt1 | contig 10301 bp, 4 predicted proteins | sample TARA_B100001093 | Tara Oceans TARA_B100001093 (sample SAMEA2623116) | marine metagenome | biome: marine biome (ENVO:00000447); feature: surface water layer (ENVO:00002042); material: "saline water (ENVO:00002010), including plankton (ENVO:xxxxxxxx)" | depth 5 m
TTTATATTAAGTGGTCCAATATAAGCAAAATAATTAGTTTTATTAGGTGGCAAATGAATAGGTTCTGTTATAGTATACGGTGCCCATGACATAGTTAATTCACCGTTAAAATTACTATTAATATAGTAACCACGTCCTGATTGTAGTGATAGTAACGTAGCATTATCAGGATCTGCTATGTTCCATTTTTTACCAGACTCATTACGAATTTCAATTATAAAATCCTTAAGATTAATATTTTCTGCAGCAAGAATACCATCTACAACTTCATAATTTACACTATTAGATTTGGCTGTTATAATATTATTAGTAATAGCGTTTAAACTAGTATCAAAAGATATAGCTTGTTCGTCTGGGTAGTATAAATTATTTGTTATAGTATTGCGTATTGTTCGATTATTATTAATAGTGCTGGAAAAGCTTGCTAAAATATTTGGATAGGTATTTGGTATATTATAAGATTCATTATTTAGTAATTGATTAGATAAATCTATTGTTTCAATTGATTGCTCGACCACCGCATCTATATTATTAGAAAATACTACAAGGACAGATTCTTGAGCTTCTATTAAGTAACTATTACCAGGTGTTAAATATAACCCAGTATTTATATTTTCAGTGTAAACTTTACCATCACTAGAAAGAATACTGTTAATATTTGATAATTCTGAACCAAATAGATCTTCTACCCGGCTAACCTCTGTTGATAAGTATGGCATTAAAACAGAGTTGCCTGGCTCAATTATTATTTGCTGATTTTTTATTACATTGCCGGTTATAGAAACCCAAAAAGGTTGTTTAGCATTAACAATAAATCCTTTGTTATTATACCAGTAGTCTTCAAGTGTATTTGTAATACTGCCTAGTTTAAAGATATTACCATTAACATCCTGAATATTATCAATAAAGTCGTCCCAGTTTGTTGTTATTGAACTTCCAAAGGTCTCTCCAAAGTAAAAACCAGTAAAAATTTCGCTAAATTTTTTGCCATGTAAATTAATATAAGAAGATATAAAATTAGAACCAGATTTAACATATATTACTTGGGTTTGTTCAGGTGATGTATTATTACTAGGTGTAAATATACAAGAGCCGTCATCATATATTATTGATGGATCATAGTTAACAGCTAATGGTGATGTACATCCTCTATTAATAGGTGCTATAGGGTCATTAGCTGATGGTGTATTACCTTCAGGATTAAATAATATTCCATCTGATACTACAGGCCACTCTACATCATCAGGCTCTGTAGTTGATAACCACTGATTAGTGTTTTCTACAGTATTAAACGCACCAGAATCATCTTTTTCAATATCCCATTCTAACGATTGAATTCCAATCGGTGTCATAATACTTTTTGATTCAACAGAACCTGTTAAAACGAACTCTTCTATAATACTTGCTTGATCTTCTATTAAATCATCGTTAGGAAGTGTGCACCTTCCTATACCCCAATTTAGAGGCAAATCACCTGGGTTTGTAGAATACTCTCCAAACACTCTTTGGCTACTGCTAAAATAATTAGTTACATAACCATCTGATTTTGATACTACATCGGAAGCAGATATAAATCTTACTTCAGTAATTTTACTGGCGTATTTAACAAATGATCTATTTTTCGCTGATGACCCGGGACCGTATTTATCTGTAGGTATATTATCGCTATACGTTTTATATCTTGTGTTTAATTGTGAGACATAAGCATCACCTAAATCATAACTATGGGATGGAAAATAACCTTGATGGTGTTTGTCATGTCTAATATGCCATGGAACATCGAACTTTTGTTCTCTAACATAATCTAGTGTAGAATCATTATTAGGCTCAGATACTATAATTTTATCGATTGAATCATGTTTAATAGAATAGATATTAAATTTACTATCAGCTTTTACTAAAATCATGTTTTTTACATGTCTCATTTTAGATAGTACTTTTATATTACTATTATTAATATATATACCGAGAATTTCACGTATAAATCTATCTGTTGTAGTATATGTATGTCGTATAATATATTTCAAAACTACTCCTAATCAGGTATTATAGCACCACCTGCTGAGATCGATATTTTATTCCAATATCCTGTAAATCTTTCGAAGATGAAAAATTCCTGCTCTGCTGAAGTTACAGTTTCAGTTAGATTAACCTTAACATTACCAGAATTATTATTAACAATACTCGCAGCTGTGATAGCACTAGGTTCATGTGATTGAACAAAACTGCCTATACCTGTAGAAGGATCAATTGCACCGCGTTCAACATTTAGAGTGTATTCAAATGTACCATTATTTACAGTCTGATAGGCTATGCTTACAATTAACATCCACTCGTTATTAATAAATATTGTATCATTAATACCTAAACTGACAGGTGAACCTGCAGGTGCACAAGCTGGTGTGTGAATGAGATATACAACATTATCACTATCAGAGCTTGACAATTCATCTCTTAATAGAAGGTTAGTGTTAATTACACCTGTTGTTGTGGTAGAAGATCCAGCAGCAACAGTTGCAATTTCACCGCCGCGGAGCTCCGTTACATTAACAGTTGATAAATGAGCAGAACTAGAGAATAATGGCGGTGATATTAATGTATTAAAAGGTATATTTGTTTTATAACTATCAACTCTTGAGTTAATATAAAAATTAGGTGTTGACATTACTATTTCTGAAGTTGGTGTTGTAGTAAATATTTGAATACTACCAGAAGATGCAATAGTTTGTGCTGGAACAAGATTAGCAATATCTCTTGTTACTAATTCTTTACCATCCCAGTATAGTATACCGTTGTTGCTATAAATTGTATTATTAATACCTGTAGGATTCCCGACAATTGAAACTCCCGGTGTTATTATATTTTTTAAAAAAGATGATATTTCATCAACTTTAAGTGATGAACGTACCACAACTTGTCCTGATGATAATACAGCTGAGTCAGGCGATAGTATTAATACTGGCGATGGTGATGTTATTACTGCTGATGCATTTGATGATATATTAAATGAGGCATTTTCAAGTAGGTTAAAGGAACCTGATAAGTATATGTTATCTGAAAATTCAGTATCTCCTGCGATAAGATTATTTGCAATAGATGATGAGTATGTAGAGCCAATAGATATAGAACTCCCTGTTATACAAAGTTTATCTGAGTTTATTACAGCTCCATAATCTTGAGATGATATAGTTAATCTGTTATTATTAATTGAATCAAGCACAATCGAGCTAGCATTACCTAGAGATGCGCTAATGTGAAGTGCAAAATCAGGTTCAGGAACGTTTATACCAAGTCTTGGCAACCCGCCCTTGAAGGTAAAAAGTTTATTAGGTAGCTGTTGTAAATAGCCGAGTTCAGTATTAGCTACAGAAGCATATCTACTATTAGCAGTTATTTCAAATAATGTGGTGTTAGAAAATGTTGTTGATGATGGATGTAAGGTTGTTAATGTATCACTTTGTGTTGTAATACTTAATACTCCTTCTAGTCCAGCAGAGCCTGTGAATGGAAATCCTGCTCCTGAACCACCGTCACCACCTGTAAATAATTGACCATTTTTATAGTATTCTGTTGCATATACAGGACCTAAAACTTCTAGCTTTGCAATACCGGAACCTGTACCACGAAGTTCTTTTGTTTGTATATAACCACTTGAACTTATATCTCCATTTATATCTAATGCTGTAACGCCTGACGGGCCGGTTAATCTATGGGTGTTGATAGTAGATGCAGATATAAATCCAGCACTACCTGATACATATAATGAGCCTGTTATAATAGCTGAACCGCTAAAATCGCTTAATGTACCATTAGCTCCATCTGAACCATCTGAACCATCTGAACCATCAACACCTGCAGAACCAGATTCACCTTGAATACCTTGTTCACCTCTCAATTCGATTTTTGCATTAGATAACGTAACATGAGTTATATTATCACTTAATTTAAATACAATATCATTATTTTGGAAAAATGATTCTGAAACGGATGAACCGCTAGGTCCAGTTGCTCCGATTGCACCATCTGCACCATCTGCTCCTATAACGCCCTGCTCTCCTTGTAGACCTTGTTCTCCTTGAGAGCCTGATTCACCTTGCAATCCTTGAGGTCCTCGTATATTACCTATATTAGTCCATTGTTCATCTGACCATACAATACCTTGACCAGCAGAACCTGATACACCGTTACCAGCATTACCATCTTCTGATAATAAATACATACTACCTGACACTAAGTTTTCCGTTGGTAGTAATACTATATTGTTAGGAGTGTTAGTACCAAGAATTGTTACACCACTCCCATCTTTACCAGCTTCACCTTGTTCACCTTGCTCACCTTTAAGGGTTGTTACAGCATCTGTCAAGTTAAAAGATGTATTTTGATCAGATAAAACAAATTCTATATCATTACCGTTAAAGTTTGCACTTGCAATATGTAATCCGATATCACCTTTTAGAGTAGATGCAGCATCTTGAAGGGTTACACTTTCATTATTTGATAAAGTAAAAACAATATCATTGCTATTAAAAGTGGACTCAGAAACAAATGCTCCTTGTTCACCTGTATCACCTTTTACAGTACCTGCTGTAATTACACCAATACCGGAGTCTAAAGTTAACTCTAATTGTCCTTGTGCATTTACGTTAGCATTAGTAAAGCTTGCGCCTTGCTCACCTTTGAGAATAGTTTTAGCATCTGTTAATGTTATATTTATACCAGAAGATAGTGAAAATACAATATCGTTACCTGAAAAATTAGAGCCTGTTACATAAGAACCGTCTGCACCAGCTTGCCCGTCTGCACCATCTAGTCCAGGTACTCCTTGTTCTCCTTGTTCTCCAGCTAATGGAGTTATATCAGCAACAGGAACCCATGAACCGCCTTGCTTCTGCCTTATTAAATATATGTTTGTTTGTAAATGAAAATCACCGTTTACACCGTCTCCACTTGCTGGTTCTACAATTCCACTAAACCATGTAGCTCCAGCTTGACCATCATTTCCATCCTCACCATCAGCTCCCGCCTCACCAGTTAATCCTGTCTCACCTTGGTTCCCTTGATTACCTTTTACTCCTTGAATACCCTGGATTCCTTGAATACCCTGGATTCCTTGAATTCCTTGATCACCTTTCAATGTTGCTTTAGCATCTGATAATGTAACATGCGTTATAGTATCTGATAGTTGGAATATAATATCATCCCCTTGAAAGAATGATTGTGATACTGATGAACCTGATGGTCCTGTTTCGCCTGTTATACCGCTTGGACCTTCAGAACCAGATTCACCTTGAATACCTTGTGGTCCTCTAATAGGTCCAACATTTGTCCAAGATTCATTTGACCATGTAATACCATCACCAGCATTACCGGATACAGAGCCATCTGAACCATTTGCACTTAATATGTACATGCTACCAGAATCTAATCCTGATGTTGGTAGACCGTTTATGTATGTAGCTGTTTCTGTTCCGAGAATTGTTACTCCTGAGCCATCTGAGCCTGACTCACCCTGAGGACCAATTTCGCCTTGTAGCCCACGAGGGCCTTCTGGACCAATTTCGCCTTGTAGCCCACGAGGACCTTCTGGGCCGGTTGAGCCTGAAGGTCCGAGGAGACTCTCTGTTGCATTTAAAATAGAAGTCGAAGTATTATCATCAAACGTAAATACCATACTACCACCATCGAATGCAATAGTAGCTACCTCTTTAGCATCAGCACCGGGTATTCCATCTAAACCTGCAGAACCTGAAGGACCGCGTTCACCTGGTGCTCCGGGTGCTCCATCAGAACCGGTTATAGGATCGGTAGTATATTGTAAAGTAGCATCAGAAGAATTGAAAGTTATTTGTCCAGTAGTGGCAGAATAAACAACACTTGTAAACCCTGGACCTGGTTGACCAGGTGGTCCTTGTTCTCCTGGTACACCTTGTTCACCATTCTCACCATCTTGCCCGTATATATTACCTACTAGTACAGACCACGTACTACCATTGTATCTATATAACGCACCTGTGTTAAGTCTAAGATATAAATCATTAGGGTTTAGAACAGTACCAACACCATCTCCTGTTGCAAAATAAGTAGAGGGTATTCCATTAGCACCGTACCATTGAGTACCTTGTAGTGAATTTAAGAATCCTTGCTCGGATGTATCACCACCATAATTACCACCATTTTCAACCCATATATCATAGGCAGAAGCACCATTTCCACCTGTTGTTGTAATAGGATCAGATGGATTACCAGACCCTAACTCTTGCCAGTTGTCTGCATTTCCGTATTCAGCATCAGAAACATCTGTACCTACATACATATAGTATTTATTGGTATCAGCTGTTTTTACTATCATACCCTCGGTACGATGTAACTCACGTATACCTGAATCAGGAAAATATTCATTTGGATAATTATCATTACCTGCAGCTGATAGAGTCGCTATAACACGTACACCACCTTTTATAGCATCTATATGTACAATAGGCTCTACATTTTGATTAACGTATAATCCTTTAGAAAACTGAAGCTCGAATCCCATAATATTCCCTTAACTCACTGTAATATAATCTACTAAAGCAGCCAACCCTAATTTATAACTCTTGTAAGCTACACCGTTCCAAGTTGCTGTACCACTAAGAACACCTGATGATAAATATTGATTAGATGTATTAGTACCAAATTTTACTGATGATAAATTACCATACACACTAGGCCATGATATATACGAATAATAAGATGGGTGACCACCATTAGAATAATTAGAAGCGTTAAATACGTTACTTTTATCATATCCATAATTACCGGCATTTACATGTAAAGCGGTGTTAGCAGATGTATAATTTGTTGTAGTAACAGCAAAAAATGCAGGTAATTTCCAATAGAAAGCTTTACTTGTACTGCTTGTCGTTCCATTTGTTTTAGTAAAATGTATAGTAACGTAACCTCTATGTTTACTTGAACCAGTACCAGTGAAACCTGAAGTAGCTAGTTTAAATGTTTTCTGAGTAAAAGTATATGGTGATGAGTTATCATTTGGTACTGATACAGATGTATTTGGTGTTTCGTTAGATACTGATATACTAGTCACAAAAGGTAAACTACCACCTGCTCCTGTACTTCTACTCCATGTAACTTCGTCCATCGTCATAGTACTCGGATAATTACGAGAAGTACCAACACTACTACCATTATTCTTAACATTTAACCCTGATATAGTTCCTACAGCAGGTGCTGGTGGAACATATAATATTCGTTTCAATACTGATGCAACACTTTCATTTGTTGCTATAGTTTGACCGGAAGATAATCCTCCTACGCTTTGATTTGCCGTAAACGATGCAGTAAATACGGATTCACCGCCACCTTCAGTACCATTTGTACCAGGTGCACCTTGTGGTAATGTAAAATTAAGTACTGCAACAGCAGGATCTGTTCCTACATTTTCAACTGTCGGTGTTGTATTATATGGTGCTGTACTTACATCTCCTATTGTTATTTCCGGTGTTGCACCTGGCGGTCCTACAATACTTGCTCCATCTGCTCCATCTGAACCAGTTATAGGATCGGTATTGTAACTTGTACCACCTGCACCGCCAACTTGAATAGTAAGTCTACCTGACGTGTTGTTATATGATATATCGGTAATACCTTCTCCATCTACACCATGGTTACCATCTATCCCATTAGAACCAGAAGGTCCTTGAGAACCACTAGGACCTCTAACGGGTCCAACATTAAGCCATCCCGATGTTTCATTGTAAACAATACCATCTCCAGCATCAGATGCTAAAGAGCCTTGAGTATCTGTATTACTTGCTATATACATATCACCGGCTTCAGGACCGTTAACATTGACAATTTCTAATAATGTGAGAGTATCAACAACATTTACACCTGTTCCTTGAGGTCCTTCTGGCCCTTCATCTCCTTGATCTCCTTTATCTCCTTTTGAACCAGAAGGTCCTGTTAAGGTGGTTACTGCATCGCTTAAAGCAACAATCACATTATCTGATAGTGTGAAGTTTATATCATTACCATTAAACGAAGATTCAGAAACAAAAGCTCCTGTTGAGCCGGAAGCTCCTGTAGAACCAGTTGGACCAGTTTCACCTTGAATACCTTGAGGTCCACGTAAACTTTCGGTAGCAGCTGTGATTTGAGCTGTAGTACCATCTGTTAATGTAAATACTAGATTGCCGCCTTGAAACGCAGCATTAGTTACTTGAGAACCTGATGGTCCTGCTTCACCTTGGATACCTTGAGATCCGGATTCACCTGGTATTCCTTGAATACCTTGTTCTCCATCTATTCCATCAATACCTGCAGAACCGGATTCACCTTGTAAAGTCAATATCGGTCCTACTGTTGGAAGGTCAATACCATTACTTAGTGAAAAAGTTAGCAAATTATTATTTAATTGAACACCGTCAACATGAACACCATCGTCTCCTGCAGGTCCTTGAGGTCCTTGGATTGGACCTGTATTAGTAAAATTTGTACCAATGGTACCAGTAAAAACAATACCGTCACCTTTAGACCCAGATATACCATTACTAGCATCACCTGCAGCTGTTAGAATATATAGACTGCCAGTAGTAATTTCAGTTATTGGAATCTGAGATAAATTTGTAGGTGTTATTGTATCAGTAAAAGTAAAGCTTGCACCTGTAGCACCTGTAAAACCTCTCGGACCTTGAGGACCGATTGAACCAGATTCACCTCTAGGTCCTATAGAACCTTGTCTTCCGAAGTGAGTTACCTCAACAACATCTGTTACCTTCTGTTGTATAACAGCAGTGTTATCTACAGAGCTACCAACAAACACATTTGAAGTATTATCAATAACGGTTACAGCAGGTGTTGCTGCATTATTATCAATAATCTCAACTGTATTTGAGTTTATTATAACTTCAACTTTATTTGCTAAATCTGACATACTACGTTGTTACTTCTTTAATTAATCCTATACCACCAGTTAATACTTTTGTTACAAGCTCTACATTTTGACCTGCAGCTGAATTAAACGATGATGAATATATTTCTAAATCGTAAAGTGCAGTAGTGAAATCAAAAGCAGAAGATGTTGCAGCAGAAATATATAATCTTAAACTCCCTGATTCCTTAGGTAAAGTGTTACCAAAAGCATCTGGCGGATTTAGGTCGATGCCTGAACCATCAGCTTGTACACTACTCGATAGAGTTGCATATGTAATCTTTCTATCCTGTGATTTAATCATCATACGTGCTTCGTATCCATGAAGATTAATAGGAGAATTTTCAGAATCTTTATAGTTGATAGTAAAATCAACTGTAGAGCCTTGTTCAATTTTAAAATTATATCTGCCCGCTGCCATTATAAACCTTTTCTGTATTTATACTTTTTATATACACCTAATATTTCTTCTAATATAGGATGCCTGTGATTGTTTAATAATTCAATGGTATGTAAGTCAGGTACACTAATAACTGATTGTAAAAATTTAAATCCAGTATCAGATTCACTCTTTAAATCGATTTGATCTGTATCACCGCAGAACATCATTCTACTGTTTATACCTATACGCTGTAAAATCATTAGGGTTTGTTCATGATCTAAGTTTTGACACTCATCAACAATTACACAACTATCTAAAAATGTTCTACCTCTCATATAAGAAACCGGCACTATTTCAATTATACCATTCTTGATTAAGGTCTCAACTCTCTCTTTACGTAACAGTTGAAACATGTTAGCATATATAGGAGCCACCCACGGAGCCATCTTATCTTCTAAACCACCAGGTAGAAACCCTAAGTCCTCTTTAGAAATAGTTGGTCTCGTTATAATTATCTTTTTCTTTCGTTTCTCTAACACTTCTTGAAGTGCTATTTGACACGCTAGCAGTGTTTTACCTGAACCTGCTTTACCTTTAATGATTGACACTGTTTTTTCTAGTATTTGAGCTTTTGCTTCTTTCTGTTCTTCATTCAACGATAGCAAAAATCTATACCCTTTTTTGTTATTCTTAGGGGTATTTTTATTAAATTGTAGACTCATACTGCCCTCCATATGTTATAAATATCAAAGTAGAAACTTTTTATAAACAAAAAAAGTCCTGATTTCTCAGGACTCTTTTATATTAGTAAGTATTACTATTATGAAATAGTAACAGCAACTTTACCATAGAATTCAGGACGAACAACTTTCTTCGCGTAGCGAGTCATTACACCTTTTCTAGGAGTGAAGTTAGTTGGGTCATAAACCAGTGGAGTCATAATTAATGGAATGTAAGGAGCGTAAACTGCACCACATTCTAAGAATTGAT
>TARA_B100001093_G_scaffold94836_2_pt1 | contig 10298 bp, 9 predicted proteins | sample TARA_B100001093 | Tara Oceans TARA_B100001093 (sample SAMEA2623116) | marine metagenome | biome: marine biome (ENVO:00000447); feature: surface water layer (ENVO:00002042); material: "saline water (ENVO:00002010), including plankton (ENVO:xxxxxxxx)" | depth 5 m
GTTTGCGCAGACTAGATTGAATCCCTGAGTTGACGCGAAGAGCCTCGGTGGCAAGAACGCGCCCATCGGTATCGGCTCTTGGGAGAAGCCTTTGGCAAATGATTGCTTCGAGAACATTGGAAAGCTGCGAGGCGATCTGCACTTGTTGATCGGAGGGGAAAAGATCCATGATGCGCTCCACTGACTTTGGGGCATCGATTGTGTGAAGGGTGCTGATGACGAGGTGTCCAGTTTCGGCTGCGGTCATCGCGATCTGCATCGACTCGCGATCGCGGAGTTCACCTACGACAATCACGTCGGGATCTTGACGCATGCACTGACGGAGCCCGAGTGAAAATGATTTAGTGTCTCGTCCGATTTCCCGCTGTTTAATAAGCGAGGAATTGTGCTGAAAAGAAAATTCGATAGGGTCTTCCAGAGTGATGATGGTGCCGGAGCGAATTTCGGAGATCCTTCGCACTAATGATGCAAGAGTCGTTGTTTTTCCTGAGCCGGTTACTCCGGTGATGAGTACGAGGCCCCGCTGAAGGTGGCAAATTTCCTCCAAAATTGGATAGTGTCCTAAGGTTGAGAGCTCTGGAATTTCTGCTGGAATGTAGCGATAGACTGCTTCGATGTTTTGACGGCAAAAATGCACGTTCCCGCGAAAACGCCCAACACCGCTGACCTCAATAGCGTAGTCGAGCTCCCATTCGTCCTCTAGCTTTGAGCGCTGGGTTTCGTTCATGGTCCCGAGAATTAATTCGCGAACTTGGCTGGCGTCGAAAGACGTTTCTTCAAGCGCCTGCAGGCTCCCATGGACTCTAGCGGCTGGGGGTGCGCCGACTGTGAGATGTAGATCGGAGCCACCTTTGGTGACGGTCTGGGCAAGGTAGTCTCGAATTCCTTGTGGTGTGGTCATGGTTAATAAAGAAGTGTGTTTAGGAAATACCACGGATTTGGCGATCAAAGTCACCCGGGTTGGGTGCGGCATCTCTCGCAATGTCCTCTGATATTAGGCCCTGATGATAGATTTCCACGATGCTGGTAAGCATGTTCCTGGTTTGAGCATCCTGTGGGCGTTGGAGGTGATCGATGATATCGTGATAGCGTCCATCGCGGATCCACCCACGCACGGCTCCTTCGTTTTGAAGGTATTCCGAGACAAGCTTGAGTGATCCATCTGTGCCGGGTAAGAGGTTCTGGTTGATTACTCCGACGAGCTGACGGGAAAGAAGCATTCGCGAAGTGGCCCCGTGGTTTTCGGGGAACAAGTTGCCTAGTCTTTCGATCGATTCGACAACTCCCGAGCTGTGAAGAGTACTCATAACAAGGTGTCCGGTTTCGGAAGCACGAAGAGCGAGTTGGGCGGTTTCTTCATCACGGATCTCGCCGATCATAATTACATCGGGGTTTTGACGAAGAGAGGCGCGAAGGGCCGTGGAAAATTTAGCGGTGTCTGAGTTTATTTCGCGTTGCGAGAAGAACGACTTCTTGTTTTGGAAGAGATACTCGATGGGATCTTCAAGAGTAATAATATGGTTCTGTCGACTTTCGTTGAGTTCTTGGAGAGCGGAAGCGAGGGTGGTGGATTTTCCTGACCCAGTGGTTCCGGTGACGAGAATGAGCCCGGAGCGTCGGTGGATCCAGTGGCGGATCAGATCGGTGGGAAGGCCGAGGGAATCGAGTGGCGGTATGATTGCTTTGATGGGGCGAATGGCGGCCGAAAGGTTTCCCATGGCGCGATAAAGATTAGCGCGAATATAACCACCGTCCTTCATTTGGTAGCGCGAATCAATTTCATTGGTAGAGGCCGGATCGATTTCACAGGCTTTCCAAAGATGGGAGAGATCTTGCCTCGACATCGTTGAGTCAGCCACTGGAACGACCTCGCCGTTGATTCGAACTCGGGTCCGTTGATCTTCACTCAGAAAGATATCGGTCGCCCCTTGGGAGAGCCATGCCTTGATGGCTGCTTCGAGTTCGTCGAGAGTCATTGGCAAAACATTCACTGGTCTGCATGAATGGGCAATGAGCAAAGGAAAATATTCTGGGCAATCTACTCGGTAAAGACTCCCGTGATGATCGAAGGGATCTTGCGATCTTCATAAACGATGCGGATCGAGGCTTCTGGGAATTTTCTGAAGAGGGCCTTTGGGTTATTCGATAGGCAGGCGGCGGTTGCGAGAGGATCGGTCATTTTTGCTTCGGGCATGATAACCGAAGCGGCTCGGCGGGTGGTGAGCCCTAGCCCCGTTTGAAGATCGATAAGGTGGGAGTAGAATTTTCCCCCGGCGGTAACATTTTGGAAGAGATCTCCTGAGGTAGAGACCGCGCAATTTCTAAGTGGAAGGCTTTTGTTGGGCGTAAGGCGGAAGGTCCGGAGGCCGATATTCCAGCCCTCTCTTTCTGGAGGTGCATCACCAATGCGTAAATCTCCGGCTGCCGCAACCAAGGTTTGGGTGAACCCTTTTTTGGCAAGGTGATCGTAAATTAGATCTGCAGCGTAGCCTTTGGCAATTCCCCCAAGGTCGAGTTGAAGTCCTTGGCGTTTCACGGTGACAGTCTGTTTTTTTTCATCAAAGGCCAGAAATCCGATCCCGCAACGGCTGCGGGCAGCAGCAATTGCTTCTTCGGATGGCACTTCCTTGGTTCTTCTGGTTTCACGCCAAAGATGGGTGAGTGGGCCGAGGGTGGGGTCGAAGAGTCCTTCGGATTCTTCGGTTAATTTTTTTGCGAGAATCAGAACGTCGAAAAGCTCTTTGCTGACGGCAATCGGTATGCCGGGTTTCGACTTGGTGAGGCGGTTTAGCTCAGAGTCTGGATCGTAGTCGGTGGCGCGATTGCTAAAGTCTTTGGCAAGATCGAAACTTTTTTCCATGGCAAGATAGCCTTCCTGGGGGTCTTTGGCATATGTGATAATTCTAAAGAGCGTACCCATGAGTGGACGCTCGCTTTCGATGCGCATACTGGTGGGTTCATTTGATTGTGTCTCTTCAGCAGTGTTTTTGTCCTGACGGCACGACGAAAGGAGGAGAATAGGGAGCAGGAGATAGCGCATCACAGTTCCTCGAGAAGCTCAACGAGGGAAGGATATTGGTATTCTGCTGCCGAGAAATCAATGCATTGCGTGATTCTGTTTGGGATAGCTGCAACTGGGCATCCGACTGTGTGAGCGGACTTCATTCCGTTGAGGGAATCTTCGATGACTAGGGATTTTGATGCAGGTAATTTGATGCGTTTGACGGCTTCTGCGTAAAGATCAGGAGCGGGTTTGATGCGAGGAGCATCCTCACGCGCGATGATGTGATCGAAGGATGTGAGAAGCCCAAGTTTGTCGAGCCAGCCATCCACCCAGCTGTGGTTGGAGCTGGAAACGATAGCGATGGGTATCTTTCTTTCTTGGCAGAGGTTGACGGTTTCACGGACACCGGGCATGGCGTCAAGCTTGTTGATTTCTTCACGAATCCACTTGTTACGGGCGATGCCAATAGCTTCCCAGTCAAAGGCTTTTCCGGTGAGTTCCTCGAGCATATTCTCTGGCGACCAAGTGTTGAAGTCTGAGCCGATACACTTGACGTATTCCTCAAGTGGGAGGTCGTGGCCGTTCTCGATGAAGGTCTCGCGCATCGATTCATAGATGGACCATTCGGTGTCGAGAATGACTCCGTCAAAGTCAAAGAGAATGGCTTCAGCTTCCATGTGTGAGAAGTAGCGTGGATTGTGAAGGTGGCAATCGTTGTTTTATCTTATCTGGCGAGCGGGTAGGTAGAAATCACGACACGGATAAGGACAATAATGCGGGATTGAAATGTGGTAAGAAATCGAAAAGATCGTGTATGAATTTTTCGGTGGATGATGTGCGATGTCACATCATGGCAAATCCGAGAGTGGTTGAGGAGACACCATTTGGCCCCGAAGTTCTAGTTTATAAGATCCTAGGTAAAATATTTGCAACCCTGAGGTTTGAGGACGAAGTAGGGCAAATGAATTTAAAATGTGATCCGGAGCGCGCACTGCAGTTGCGAGATGAGCATGAAACTATCCTGCCGGGATACCACATGAACAAAAAGCACTGGAATACATTAATACTGGATGGCTCATTATCGAGCCATTTGGTGGGCGAGCTCATTGATCTGTCCTATCAATTGGTGGTAAAAGGAATGCCAAAAAAAACGAGGGAAATTCTTTAAAATGAAATTAGTGATTGGAGATATTCACGGCTGTTTGACGGCGCTGGAGACAATGTTTCAGGTGGTTGCGCCATCGAGCAAAGACTTGATTGTCACCTTGGGTGACTATGTCGATCGGGGCCCTGATTCAAAAGGAGTGATCAATTATCTGCTTGAGAAGAAGCAGACACATAATCTGTTTCACTTGATGGGAAATCATGAAATTCAGATGATTCGGGCTTTAGAGACTAAGCAGGACTGTGAACGTTTTTTAAGCGGGCTTTGTGGAGGTCGCGATACGCTTGATTCTTATGGAGGCAGCTTCGAGGATGTTCCAAGCGAGCATTGGGAGTTTATAAAAAGTGCGGCTCTTTACCACGAGTTGGATGGTCATATCTTGGTGCATGCTGGAGTGGAGGCAGATTTGCCGGTTAATCAACAGGATCTGGAAACTTATTACTACCAGAGATTTTACAGTCAGCGGCCCCACTATTCGGGGAAGACGGTAGTATGCGGTCATACTATTCAGGGGGACCTACCAACCAATCTTGGATACGCAATTTGTTTGGATACCTGTGCTTATGGCGGCGGTTGGCTTAGCGCGTTGGATCTTGAGTCCGGGGTTATCTGGCAAGCTAACGAGGACGGAGAATCGCGGCGGATGTCGCTGGGCGATCTTCCGATTGGTTAAGCGATTTTAAAGAGATGCCTGCCTAGGATGAGGAAATCGTTGGGCTCCCGGTTGCAATTGAATTCTTTTAAGAAGGCTTCGCTATCAGAGCGGCCTTCAAAGAGGCAGGGCACGATTATTAAAAGGAATGTCAACACTTAGAGAAGCTTCGACCTCAAACCTTCGGTAACAATCTTGGGATTAGCCTTACCTTTCGAAGCCTTCATAACTTGGCCAGTGAGGAAGTTAAGAAGCTTCTCGTTGCCTCCTTGAATCTCGGCTACTTTGTCGGGGTTGGCAGCGATGACCTCGTCGATGAGAGTGTCAATGGCTCCGGTGTCGGCAGGCTCAAACCCCATTTCCTTGGCCAAATCAGCAGGATCTTTTTCAGGGGTGTCCCAGAGTGTGGTAAAGAGCTCCTTGGCTTGGCTGTTGGAGACGGTCCCTGCCTCGATAAGGTTTAGGACATCGGAGAGCTTGGCTGGGGTGACGGGAGAGGCCTGAATCTCAACTGACTTTTCGTTGAGAAGCCCAAGAAAATTATTGATAATCCAATTCGCTACTTTCTTACCTGGGGTCTTGGCCAAGGCTACAGTGGTCTCAAAATAAGAGACAAGCTGGATATCTGAAGTGATGACGGAGGCGTCATAGGGTGTCAGCCCAAGTTCTTTTTGGAAGCGCTCGGATTTTTCGTGAGGGAGTTCGGGGACTAGAGGGCGTACCTTCTCAATGTAGGCAGCTGTCTTGACGGGAAGAAGGTCGGGGTCGGGGAAGTATCGATAGTCGTGCGCATCTTCCTTGGTTCGCATTTCTTGCGTTTCGCCGAGGTCCTCGTCCCATCTCCAAGTGGCTTGGACGAGGGACTCCCCATTGTCGAGTGCTTCGCATTGGCGGCCAACCTCGTAATGAATGGCACGTCGCACGGCGGAAGTGGAATTCATGTTCTTGAGCTCGATTTTAGTACCAAGAGGTTCGTTTTCGTTTTTACGAACTGAGATGTTTACATCACAACGCATTTGGCCTTTGTCCATGTCAGCATCTGAGATGCCTCCGGCGATGAGAATTTGCTGGAGAGACTTCAAGTAGGCGAAGGTTTCTTCGGCAGATTCGATATCAGGCTCGGTGACGATTTCCATAAGAGGTGTGCCGGCACGATTAAAATCGATGAGAGTGCTTTTTGCGAGGTGAGTTGACTTGGCGACGTCCTCCTCAAGGTGGATGCGATTGAGTTCGACGACCTTACCAGGATTCTTGATCTTTTTCTGGGCATCTTTGGGGTAGTTATGATCGTAGAGCGGGACCCCGCCACCGAGGCAGAGAGGCAGATCCATCTGGGTGATCTGGTAATCCTTGGGCATGTCGGGGTAGAAGTAGTTCTTGCGATCCCAAACCACTGTGGGCGGGGTAGAGCAGCCAAGAAGCATGCCGGCAAGAATAGTACGCTCGATTGCAAATTCGTTCAGAACCGGGAGGGCTCCGGGCAGGCCAAGGCAGGTTGGGCATGTGTGAGTATTAGGCTCGTCGGCGAAGGAGGTTTTGCATCCGCAGAACATTTTAGTGTTCGTTTTGATCTGACAATGGACCTCAAGCCCGATGGTGACGATATAGTCTGAAACTGGCACGGGCTTTGTTTAAACGGGAAATTGGCAAATCTAAAACCCTAAACCTGTTGATCCCAGATTTTGATGCGAAATCTTAGCGAATAAAGTGAGTTCGGCCCTTCTCCCGCTTCTTAGCGGCACTGATTATCTGGCGGTACTTTTTTTGGGCGGTCGAAGGATAATCTCAGATGCTAAGACGAAAGAAAGTGGTGGGAGACCAGGTAATCGTATCTTATGAAAAATCCTCTTTTTCTTGCCCTACTCCCAATTATTGGTCTTGGCGTCTATGCGGCGAAGGTAAATCCAATGTCCGAGGCGGATTTAGTTCAAGCCAATTTACCCAAGGTCGAAAAGTCGAAAACTAAGCACCAAATTCTCTGTTTCTCGAAGCCTTTTGGCTTTCGGCACAATTCGATTGAAATTGGCGAAACAATGCTGCGTGTAATGGGTCAAGAGACGGGACTTTTTGAAGTGACGTTTTCAGATGATCTTTCGAACTTCGCACCGGAAAATATCAAAAAGTTCGATGCGATTTGCTTTAACAACAATACCCACATCCAGAAGGGGATGAAGGATGAGGCACTTCGGAAGTCACTGATTGCTTACGTAAAGAATGGCGGCGGAATTTTCGCGATTCATTCGGCGACTGATGGAGGATGGCCTGAGTATATTGATATGATTGGCGGCAACTTCCGGGGTCATCCTTGGGGAGCAGGCGGAACGTGGGATATTTCTAACGAAGATCCGAAACACCCCATCGTGAAGGACGTTCACGGCGGTAAAGGATTTAAGCTAAAGGATGAGCTTTATGTTTATAACGACTTCAACCGTGGCGATCAGCGCGTTTTGATGGCGTTAGATATGAAGAGTGAAGTGAATGGCACGAGAAAGGGTCCCCGTGAAGATAATGATTACGCTCTCGCATGGGTAAAAAAATATGGTGAGGGGCGCGTCTTTGTGAGCGCCTTCGGTCATAACAAAGAAGTTTTTTACAATCCCGAAATTCTCAAGATGTGGGTGGAAGGGTTCCGCTATATTCTCGGCGAGACCAACGTCGAGACTGAGTCGGTTCCCAAGCCGACATTCAATTTGCCTAATTAAGTTTTACTTCCAACGGTAGACATTAAGGCCTTTAAGGTGCCGGACGTAGAGTTCGGCGCCGCAGACCGCGAGGTGGGCCCAAGTGGAGGGGGTTTCTAATTTCACTTCGGAGAGGAGATCGAAGCTTTCGGGATTGGCATCGATGTGGAGAAGAATCCCGCGCTGATCGAGGGCGAGAATGTTGCTGCCTTGGGTGACCATGGAACAGTATTCGCCAAATTTATCACCTGAGCTCCAGAGTGTTTTACCACTCTTAGGATCGAGGCAGTGAAAGCGTTTGTCGCGACCGTGGAGGTAAATTTTTCCATCAATCACAACAGGTGAGGACATATAGCCCTCGCGCTTCGAGTCGTTCCAGAGTTGAGTTGCGGCCAGGAACTTGTCTTTCTTAGAAATATCGTAGAGGAATGAACCTCCACCGTAGGTTGCGGTGAAAATTTTGTCGCCCACGGGGGTTGGTGGGAGGATGTTCATACCGCGGAAGGCTTTTACGGGTGTGGTCCAAACCGCTTTCCCATTTGAAGGAAGAACCCCGCTGAGGGTGCTCCGGGTTTGCACAAGGATTTGATCAACCCCTTGAATGGTGGCTCGGAAGGGAGAGGAAAAAGCGCTGCCGAACATGGCTCGCTCGTCAGCGAGAGATTGCCAGACGGTCTTTCCATCGCTCTTTTTGATTTTACGCATAGCGGAGCCAACCTGCACATAGAGGTGATCATTATCGAGTAGAGGCGAGGAAACGAATCCGAAAGAAGGGAGTGGAGTCTTTTCCTCGGATGGGTAGTCGCGGCGCCATTTTTCTTTTCCAGTTTCGACATCGATCGCAACGAGGATATCACGCATTCCTCCGACGAAGAGAGTTTTACCGTCAGTGGCAGGAGTAGAGCGAACCCATGAGCCATTCTTCGCAGCGTAAAATGGAACTCGCATCGAGCCTGCCCAATCATTGTCCCAGATTTGTTTCCCAGTTTTTCGGTCAAAAGCTCTAACGATCTCGGACTTTTTGTCTTTAGTCTCAACGGTAAAAACCTTGGAACCAGCGACGATGGGGCTGGAGTATCCTTCGGCAAGATCAACGGACCAAATAAGTTTAAGGTTCTCGTTTGAGAGTGATTTGGGCCAAGGAGCGGCTTTTTTGGAGATTTTACCGTCGCGGGTCGGCCCACGCCACTGGGTCCAGTCTGCGGCAGAAAGAAAAGACATCCCTAGGATGAGTAAGGTGAGTACTCTTTTAATCATTTCTAACAGATCGTCTCGATTTTCTGATACGCAAGTTCAGGAATGGGTGAAATTTCACGCGGTTTTGGACCGTTTTGAATCGCACTATGAAAATACTAGCATACACGATGGCTTTTTCGGTCCTAGCTGCCGCTTCTAAGGCAGAAGAGGAATGGGTTTCAATTTTTGACGGAGAAACTCTCAAAGGCTGGACCAACTCAAATGGTGGAGAGGTCAAGGAGGGGGGCTGGCTAGCAAAAGATGGGGTTTTGTATCGGAAAGCAAAGGGAGGAGATCTCTACACTGCGAAGGAATATGCCGACTTTGAATTTCGCTGGGAGTGGAAGATTTCTTCCAAGGGCAATAGCGGGGTGAAGTATCGTGTTACGAAATATGGTTCGACGAATCTGGGACCGGAATATCAGGTGCTTGATGATGCTCACCCCGATGGTGCGAAAAGTAAAAAGCGGCAGGCATCGTCGCTTTATGATTTTCTGGCCCCGAATGATAAAAAGAAGCTGAACCCGGTGGGTGAGTGGAATTCCTCACGGGTAGTCGCTAAGGGGAAGCATCTTAAGCACTATCTCAATGGAGAGCTCGTCGTTGAGATCGTTGTGGGTAGCGACTGCTGGAAAGAGGCTCACAAGCAATCAAAGTTTAAGAGCAAGGATAATTTCGCACACAATCAAAGTGGTCGGATCTTTTTGCAAGACCACAATGATAAGGTTTGGTATCGCAAGCTCGAGATAAAGGAGATTAAGTAAACTCCGAATCACCTAAGAAAGGAGGAATCTCCGAATCGGGGGGCGTTGTTTACGTAAGCATCACCTGACATTTTCTACTAAGGCGCCTCCCAAGTATTATTATGAAATTTATCCCTCTTTTGCTCCTCTATCCTTCATTTGTTTACGGCGATGTCGTGATTAGCGAAATAAGTGGTGCTTCGTCAGACAGACTTCTGAAGTTTTCTCAGCTCGGACAACCCAGTCTCGGCGCGGGTATACCGTGGTTTTCATCCGATTTTAACGACTCAAAATGGCTCTCTGGATCAGCCCCCTTTGGGTTTGGGTATGGCCGCGTCTCTACCAATTTGGCTTCCGATCTAAAGGGTAAGACCCCATCGCTGTATTTGCGACATACCTTTGAGGTTTCTGCAGGTCAGGCCGCTTCGTTGGCTGATCTGATTTTAACGACAGAGTTTGATGACGGAATTATTGTTCTTATTAATGGGAAAGAGGCGGTCCGGTGTAATCTTGGAGCTCCGGGAATGTTTATTTATTCCGACCAGCTCGCATTCAATGAAGATGCGACGGAAGGGAACCCCACAGTTTTGAATCTTGGAAGGGCCTCGGATCTATTGGTGGAAGGAGAGAACACGATCGCGGTGCAGGTGGTGAATCGCGACCCTGACTCGCCTTTGTTTTTCGATGGAGCGCTCCGTATGGATGCCGGAATCAGTTTGATTAATATCGTATCCAAGGATTTCTCGAGTGCTAATGGGAGCTCTATTACCCATACAAATAGCGGAGGATTAATTTCGAATATTACAACAGGGACTCT
>TARA_B100001093_G_scaffold519759_1_pt1 | contig 10285 bp, 5 predicted proteins | sample TARA_B100001093 | Tara Oceans TARA_B100001093 (sample SAMEA2623116) | marine metagenome | biome: marine biome (ENVO:00000447); feature: surface water layer (ENVO:00002042); material: "saline water (ENVO:00002010), including plankton (ENVO:xxxxxxxx)" | depth 5 m
CCCATATAATCAAGTAATCTTCTGACTGAACAATTACATTAGGAAATTTAAACTTTGTTGGCTGGCTTCTTCTGTCCGAAAGAAAATATCCTTCGAGGTTGATTGCTGAATTTGAAATATTATAAAGTTCTACCCAATCATTGAATTCGCCATCTTGATCTGGTGCAGTATTTGAGTTGTTTGGCATGCATTCGTTGATAACAATATTTCTATTTTGGGCTATTAATACACTGTTAATTAAGCTTAAAATAATAAAAATATTTTTCATGAGCTGTAAATTTTAACGAATCGAAAATAGAAAAAAATGAGTCAAATAAAGCTAATTTATTAAAGAAAATTATGATATTGTTTGAATCATTTCTGCGCTAAATAAAGCCCATATTAAGTAACGTGTGAACCTTCCTATAAACATAAATAAACCTGTTTTAAAAATAGAGCTTTTCATGAATCCTAAACTTATTAGTATTAGTGTTCCCAAGAATGGAATCCAGCATAGCAGAGCAAGAAGTTCAGTGCTAAATTTATTTTTCCATTTAAAGTTGATTATTTTTTCTTGTTCTAAGTTGAAATATTTTAAGATTAGGTCCCATCTGGCGTAATAACCCATAAAAAAAGCAGTATAACCGCCTAACCAATTTCCTAGTGAAGCAACAAGTACCAATGGGATTAATGGAAAGCCTTGATATAGAAGGATGCCAATTAATAGTTCAGCGCTAAATGGAATTACCGATCCTGCGATAAAAGCAGCAAAGAATAAACCCCAATATCCATATTTAGCCCATGTTTCCATTTTATTCCAAAGTTATGTTTTTAGTAAATATACTTTCAGGATTTATTCTCCTTTAATTTTTATAATTTTGAAATCTAATTATTTAGGATTGAATAGTATATGGATTTTCAGAAACCTTATCAGTCAAAAAATAAAATTCGTATTGTTACTGCTGCTTCTTTATTTGATGGTCATGATGCTGCGATTAACATTATGCGACGTATTATTCAAGCTACTGGCGTAGAGGTGATTCACATGGGACATGATCGTTCGGTTGAAGAAGTTGTTAATACTGCCATTCAAGAGGATGTAAATTCTATTGCGATGACCTCATATCAAGGTGGGCATAATGAATATTTCAAATACATGTTTGACTTGCTTCATGAAAAGGGCGCAGGACATATTCGTATTTTTGGAGGAGGAGGTGGTGTTATTTTACCCGAGGAGATTGATGATTTAATGCGTTATGGTGTTAAAAGAATTTATTCTCCTGACGATGGACGTGAGATGGGCTTACAAGGAATGATTAATGATTTAGTAGCGTGTAGCGATTATGCTACCGGTGCTGATCTTCCGGATGATGTTGTAGAGAAAATAAAATCAAAAGATAAAAAAACAATAGCTCAAGCTATTTCTGCCGCAGAGAATTTTCCTGATAAACACGCTCAGGTTTTAACTGAATTGCGTTCACTTTCTGATAATAATAATGTGCCTGTATTGGGGATTACAGGAACTGGTGGTGCCGGTAAGTCTTCTTTAGTTGATGAATTGGTACGTCGTTTTTTAATTGATTTTGAAGACAAGCAAATTGCTATTGTATCTGTAGATCCTTCTAAAAGAAAAACTGGTGGAGCACTTTTAGGCGATCGAATTCGTATGAATGCCATTAATAATGAACGTGTTTACATGCGTTCTTTGGCAACACGTCAGTCTAATTTGGCCTTATCCAAGCATGTTTCGGAAGCATTAGAGATATTAAAAGCAGCAAATTTTGATCTTATTATCTTAGAGACTTCTGGTATTGGTCAGTCCGACACTGAAATAGAAGAGTTTTCGGATGCTAGCTTGTATGTGATGACACCTGAATATGGCGCTGCTACTCAGTTAGAAAAAATTGACATGCTGGATTTCGCAGATTTAATTGCGTTGAATAAATTCGACAAACGTGGTGCTCTTGATGCTATTCGAGATGTGAAGAAACAATACAAACGCAACCATAATTTGTGGGAAGCAAAAGACGAAGATATCCCTGTATTTGGAACCATTGCTTCACAGTTTAATGATCCTGGTATGAATTCATTGTACCGTTCAGTTATTGATAAAATTGATGAAAAGACTGGAGCTAATTTAAATTCAAATTTTGAAGCTTCAGAAGAACTTTCTGAGAAAATATATATTATTCCACCAAAACGCGTTCGATATCTTTCTGAAATTGCTGAAAGCAACAGATCTTATGACAAATGGGTAGATCAGCAGGTTGATATAGCGAGCAAGCTTTATGCTTTAAATGAAACCATGTTAACTCTTAAAGATTCTGAACTCGAAGGAAGAGATGCTTTATTGAAAGGTCTTCGGACATCATATGATAATTTGGCGCTTTATTTGTCTCCTAAGAACATGCGCATTATTGAAGAATGGATGCAAAAAGTTGAATTATACAAAGCACCATTCTATAAGTTTAAAGTTAGATCAAAGGAATTAAAAATTCAGACCCATTCTGAATCATTGTCTCATCTTCAAATCCCTAAAGTTTGTCTTCCTAAGTATAAAGGCTGGGGAGATATATTGAGATGGACCCTACAGGAAAATGTTCCTGGCGAATTTCCTTTTACCTCTGGATTATTTCCTTTTAAAAGAGAAGGAGAGGACCCAACGCGTATGTTTGCTGGTGAGGGAGGTCCTGAAAGAACCAACAGACGTTTTCATTATGTGAGTCTTGGTCTACCTGCTAAAAGACTTTCTACTGCTTTTGATTCGGTGACGCTTTATGGTAATGACCCTGGATATCGGCCTGATATTTATGGTAAGATCGGTAATGCTGGTGTTTCTATATGCTGCTTGGATGATGCTAAGAAGCTTTATTCAGGCTTCAATTTATGTGCCCCTAGTACTTCAGTTTCTATGACAATAAATGGACCTGCGCCTATGTTGTTGGCATTCTTTATGAATGCTGCTATTGATCAACAATGTGAAGCATACATTAAAGAAAAAGGTTTAAAAAATAAAGTAGAAGCTAAGATAAAATCCATCTTTAAAGAAAGAGGTGTTGAAAGACCTAAATACCAAGGCGATTTACCTGAAGGTAATGATGGTTTAGGGCTTATGCTATTGGGTCTTACAGGTGATCTAGTTCTTCCTATTGAAGTTTATAATGACATTAAAAAGCGAACACTATCGCAGGTGAGAGGAACAGTTCAAGCTGATATCTTAAAAGAAGATCAGGCACAAAACACATGTATTTTTTCCACTGAATTTGCCTTGCGTTTAATGGGTGATGTGCAATCTTATTTTATTAATAATGCCGTAAGGAATTTTTATTCTGTTTCTATTTCAGGTTATCATATTGCTGAAGCTGGTGCAAATCCAATAACACAACTTGCATTTACTTTAAGTAATGGTTTTACTTATGTAGAATACTATTTGAGCCGAGGAATGGATATGAATGATTTCGGTCCTAACTTATCTTTTTTCTTTTCCAATGGTATTGACCCTGAATATTCAGTAATTGGAAGAGTTGCTAGAAAAATATGGGCCAAAGCCATGAAGAATAAATATGGTGCAGGGGAACGCGCTCAAAAATTAAAATACCACATACAAACATCTGGTCGTTCTTTACACGCTCAAGAAATTGATTTTAATGACATTAGAACCACTTTACAAGCTTTATACGCCATATACGATAATTGTAACTCGCTACATACCAATGCTTATGATGAAGCCATTACAACACCTACAGAAGATTCTGTAAGACGTGCCATGGCAATACAATTAATTATCAACAGAGAATTGGGATTGGCAAAAAATGAAAATCCTATTCAAGGTTCTTTTATAATAGAGGAGCTTACCGATTTGGTAGAATCTGCTGTTCTGGAAGAATTTGATCGGATTAATGAAAGAGGTGGCGTATTGGGCGCTATGGAAACCATGTACCAAAGAGGTAAGATACAAGAGGAGAGTTTGCATTATGAAACGCTAAAACATACGGGTGAATATCCGATTATAGGTGTGAATACGTTTTTAAGCTCCAAAGGATCACCTACGATTATACCTGCAGAAGTTATTCGTGCGACAGAAGAAGAAAAGAAATATCAAATTAGTATGTTAGAGACTTTAAATAAAGCCCATAAAGATTCTAAAGAAGGTGATTTAGGTAAATTACAAAGTGCAGCGCTTAAGAATGAAAACATCTTTACTCAGATGATGGAAGTTGCTAAAACCTGCTCTTTGGGTCAAATGACAGATTCCTTGTTTAAAGTAGGAGGACAGTATAGAAGGAATATGTAGCACACATTTTATAATTACTTAATTTTATTTCAATTATAATCTTATTTATTTCAGCCGTTTTTGTATAATTGTTATGGAGTATATAATTTCATAAATGAATGAAGTATTTTTTGTTTATATTCTTTGGGCTGTATTCTAATTGCATATTTTGTCAAGATTATATTGGAGTTGCATATGACGATATTGATGATTTTATTAATGCATTAGTTGGAGAAGGTGTAGAGGTAGTACCTGATAGTTACTTAGATTTATCAGTTAATCCTCCAGTTCAACCTGGTGAAGAAATTGCAGGTATCGGATATTTTAATGTATCAACTCCAATTCCTGGATCTACTCTTAATTCAGGACTAATAATGGCGACAGGAGGTGTAGTTAATCCAATTGAGAATGGGGAAGGTTATGAAGACAATTCATTAAACTATCCAGATTTATACCCATCAACTGTTCCTGACCCTGATCTTTTAACTCAAATAAATGAAATCGGTTTACAAAACTGTTTTACAACTCCTTCACTACACAATACAGTAATTGTAGAATTTGATTTTGAACCCATTTCTGATCAAATTTCTTTTGAATATATATTTACTTCTTCAGAATTTGATGATTCTTCAGACATTGGTTTTTCTTGTTCTCAATATAATGATATTTTTGGTTTTTTTTTATCAGGCCCTGGTATTAATGGTCCTTTTGAAAATCAAGCTATCAATATTGCTTTGGTTCCAGATCCAAACAACCCCGGTCAATTTACAAATACACCTGTAACTGCAAGTACTATTACACCTCCTTCCGCTACAGATAACACAGGTTACTGTCCTAATGATCTTGGAAATTGTGAATTCATTGATCCAAATTGGCAAGATTATCAGGTTTTCTTCAATGAAAATACTTCAAATTATTTAAATGATGGATTTAATGGATTTAATGGATTTACTGATCCTTTTTTAGCAACATATCCAGTAATACCTTGCGAAACTTATCATATTAAGTTAGCAATTGCTCATGCTTATGATGATTATTTACAATCAGCTGTAATATTTACAGAAGGATCATTTTCATCTCCACCTGTTAATCAGATTGAAATTGAGTCTAATGTTGTAAATTTGTTTGATTCGAGTTCAGAATTTATTGATAATTTATATGAAGGATGTGGTTCTGCTAGTGTCACTTTTTATCGTCCAGAAGGTTTTGAAGGTGAAGTTATATTTCCCTTTATCCCAGATGGTTCTGCAACTAATCTTGTAGATTATGAAATTTCAGGTGTTCAAAACAACGAAATTGTAATGTCTGCTGGAGAAGACAGTGTGATTTTGCAAGTTGTTCCATTTGGCGATCAGGATTTAGAACCTACAGAAGAATTAACAATTGAAATCCTTCCAGTTAGCTATGATTGTTATCTTACCGAAAGAGATACTATAGTATTTGAAATTTTTGATCAACCTATACTTGAATTTGAATCTGTATCTTCAGACTTCTTACTTGATTGTCCTGGTGATGAAGCTAACTTAAATGCTCAAGCTTCTGGAGGTATAGCTAGTTTAATGGTAGAGCCAGAATATATTTATCAGTGGTCAGAACAACCAGATCCAGAACAAAATGTAACAGTTAGTCCAATTATTCCAACTGATTATTATATTTCAGTTACTGACGTATGTGGACAAGTTATTTCTGATGTTGTATTCGTTGATTTCCAATTATATGAGGAATTAATATTAAGTTCTGATACTGTTTATACCTGTTATAATCAACTAGAAGAAGTTTGTATTGAAACAGAAGGAGGAAATCCACCCTTTTCATTTTTATGGGAAAATGATTCTATTGGTCCTTGCATGGAAGATTTTCCAGGAATTTATCCAGTATCAGTTATCGACGACTGTAATCTAGAGAGTACTTATTCTGGTTTGATATATTTAGATGAAGCACCTGATCCAGCTTTTTCAGTTTATCAGATGCCAGATGATAATTTGGGTGTTGATATAAATAATTCAACATTTGCATTAGATGGTCTTAATTACTTATGGGATTTTGGAGATAATTCGGGTTCAATCGTTGAGGATCCTGAGAGCCATTATTATCCTGAGTCAGGTGAATATACTGTAACCCTTGGAGTCACTACAGAAATCAACAATTGCTATAAGGAACTTTCTCAAGTTGTTCAAGTAGCCCCTTTATATTATTATTATTCTCCGAACACATTTACACCTAATGGTGATATGATGAACGATACTTTCAGTCCTTCTATTGTTGGAATAGAGACTTATGAATTATTCATCTTCGATAGATGGGGCAAACAAGTGTTCTATTCTAATGATTTTAATAATAAATGGGACGGTACATTTGAATCTACTGATGTACAAAATGGAACCTACAGTTTTAAAGTATTGGTGAAAAAATATTATGATGATACAATTTATCAAGAATACGGAATGGTCACATTAATAAGATAATAAATCCTGATATTTATAAAAAAAAAGCCTCCATATGGAGGCTTTTTTTTTATTAGAGTATGTTTTACATATGAATCACTTCATCGTAGGCATCTGCAACAGCTTCCATTAAAGCTTCACTCATTGTTGGATGTGGATGAACAGCTTTCAAGATTTCGTATCCTGTTGTTTCTAGTTTACGAGCAACCACAGCTTCAGCAATCATTTCTGTAACATTAGATCCAATCATATGGCAACCTAACCATTCGCCATATTTTGCATCAAAAATAACTTTCACAAATCCATCTTTATGTCCTGCAGCACTAGCTTTTCCGGAAGCAGAGAAAGGGAATTTACCTACTTTAACTTCATATCCAGCATCAATAGCGGCTTTTTCTGTATAGCCAACAGATGATATTTCTGGGTAACAGTAAGTACAACCAGGAATGTTGTTAATATCCATTGGTTCAACAGCCATATCTGATATTTTTTCAACGCAAATAATACCTTCTGCTGATGCTACATGAGCAAGAGATGGTCCAGGAATAACATCACCAATGGCAAAGTAGCCTGGAATGTTTGTTTGGTAATAATCGTTTACCAAGATGCGCCCTTTATCTGTTGCAATACCAACATCTTCTAATCCAATTTTTTCAATATTAGCTTCAATACCTACTGCAGACATTACGATATCAGCTTCTAAGGTCTCTTCTCCTTTTTTAGTTTTAACAGTAGCCTTACATGTTTTTCCTGAAGTGTCTACTTTTTCAACTGATGCATTCGTCATTATTTTAATACCCGCTTTTTTAAATGAACGTTCCAATTGCTTAGAAATGTCTTCATCTTCTAAAGGCACTATATTCGGCATGTATTCTACTACGGTAACTTCTGTACCCATAGCATTGTAGAAATAGGCAAATTCAACGCCAATTGCTCCAGAGCCTACCACTATCATTTTCTTTGGTGCTTCTTTAAGAACCATTGCATCTCGGTAACCAATAATTTTTTTACCATCTTGAGGAAGGTTTGGTAGTTGACGAGAGCGTGCACCTGTAGCAATAATGATATTTTTTGCAGTATACACAGTCATTTTACCTTTTTCATCTGTAACCTTTACTTTCTTGCCAGGTGCAACTTGACCAATACCTTTAAGAACTTCAATTTTGTTCTTTTTCATTAGGAACTCAATTCCTTTACTCATGCCACCAGCAACATCACGACTTCTTTTAACAATAGCCGAGAAATCTGCGTTAGCTTTACCTACTTTTATGCCGTAATCTTCTGCATGATTGATATACTCAAAAACTTGAGCACTCTTCAATAGTGCTTTCGTTGGTATACAACCCCAATTTAAACAGACACCACCCAAACTTTCTTTTTCAACAACGGCTGTTTTTAAGCCTAACTGAGAAGCGCGTATGGCAGTTACATATCCTCCAGGACCACTTCCTACAATAATAAGATCAAAATTCATCTTTTACTATTTTTATAGAGTTCTTAATTAGCATGCGAAGTTAAGAATTTGTTTTCTAGTTTTTACTATGTAAGTCTATGAGTTTAAAGCTTAGGGTTACTTTTACGAGATAAATATGAATAATGAAAACAAGTATACTTTTTGTATTTAAACACATTACTAAATAAATTGTTGTAGTTTCGCGCTAAACTAATGCTCTATTAGTAAGTCCATCGGGACTTTGTCGAAAGGGTTGAGTGTTGGTTGTTTATTAATCACTTAATCTGACGAAATGAATCAGAATTTTTTAGCGCTTGGACTTGAAGAGGTCATCGTTCAGGCAGTAGACCAACTTGGTTTTGAAAAACCATCTCCAGTTCAAGAGAAATGTATTCCTATTGTTTTAAATGAAGATACAGACCTTGTAGCTTTAGCTCAAACAGGTACTGGTAAAACAGCATCTTTCGGATTGCCATTAATTCAAAAGATTGACAACGACAATAGAAAAACACAAGCCTTAGTTTTAGCCCCAACTCGTGAACTTTGTATTCAAATAACTGCCGATCTTAAAGATTTTGCTTGTTTTAAGAAAACAAACGTCGTAGCAGTTTATGGTGGTGCAAGTATTACCGATCAAGCAAAAAAATTAAAGAAAGGTGCTCAAGTCATTGTTGCCACTCCGGGGCGTCTACAAGATATGATTAATCGTAGGTTGGTGGATTTAAGTCACATTGATTATTTGGTTCTTGATGAAGCCGATGAAATGCTTAATATGGGCTTTCAAGATGCCATTGATGAGATTTTAGAAACTGCCTCTGAAGATCGAAATACTTGGTTGTATTCAGCAACAATGCCAAAGGCTGTTGCTAAAATTGCTTCCAATTATATGAAGGATCCTGTTGAGGTGACTTGTGGAACTAAAAATCAAGCAGCCTCTACTGTAGAGCACGAATATTATTTAATAGACAACCGCGACCGCTATCGAACACTTAGGCGTATTGTCGATTCCTATCCTGGTATATATGCTATTATATTTTGTAGGACACGCGCAGAAACTCAAAATGTAGCCGAAAGATTGATGGCTGATGGCTATAATACAGGAGGGCTTCATGGCGACATGTCTCAAGGACAAAGAGACGGCGTTATGAAACAATTTAAAACCAAGAACATTACGATTCTTGTCGCTACTGATGTTGCTTCTAGAGGTATTGATGTGGATGATATTTCTCACGTTATTCATTACCAACTTCCCGATGATAATGAGGTGTATACGCATCGAAGTGGAAGAACTGGGCGTGCTGGTAAAGAAGGAACTTCTATTGCATTGGTAGGAGGGAGAGATAAGTACAAACTTGTTCAGATAGAGAAGACCATTAAGTGCAGAATGGAACGAAAGATGGTTCCTTCGGGTGAAGAAGTGATGAAGGCTATGGTTTTTCAATCTATGGAGAATCTTATTAATGCTCAGGTTCATCCTAAAGCATTAAAACCTTTTACTGAAGCCATTCATGAGCTTTCGGAGCAAATGACAGTGACAGAAGTATTAGAAAAATTTATTGCATTAAATTCCTCTAAGATTTTAAATTTTTACAAAGATGCTAAAGACTTAAATGCTTCTGGAAAGTCTGGTAGAGATAAAAAATCTCGTGATTCTCAACGAATTTTCATCAATATTGGTGAGAAAGATGGTTTTGATTGGGCCACATTAAAAGACTTATTAAGAGAAAAAACTTCCTTGACTAATGACGACTTTGGTGGTGTTGATGTAAAAGGCGCTTTTTCATTTTTTAATGTATCTAAATCAAAAGTAGAAGGTGTTTTTGAAGCTTTTGAAGGTTTTAGTGTTGGCGATAGAAAAGTAAGTTTAGAATTAACAAAGACATCTAAATCGCCAGACAGAAGAGGAGGAGGAAGAGATCGACGTAGAGGAGGAGGAAGAGATTCATCTAGAGATCGAAGAAGGAGTTATGGGTCGAGAAATAGATCTGGTTCTAGAAGTCGAAGAGAGCGAAGAAAATAATTATTAAACTCCACTCTAAAGTGGGCTTTATTATTTAAATCACAAATACTTCAATTTGTTATCAGTGTGAATGTAAAGTTATCATAAATGACAATTGTGTTTTACTCTACATAGAC
>TARA_B100001093_G_scaffold44063_2_pt1 | contig 10283 bp, 10 predicted proteins | sample TARA_B100001093 | Tara Oceans TARA_B100001093 (sample SAMEA2623116) | marine metagenome | biome: marine biome (ENVO:00000447); feature: surface water layer (ENVO:00002042); material: "saline water (ENVO:00002010), including plankton (ENVO:xxxxxxxx)" | depth 5 m
AAATTTTACATCAAAGAATAGGTAAAATTTTTCAACGCGAGTCTTAAACAGCTTGGCTGGAATAAAATGGCCGAGTTCGTGCAAGACAATAAGGAGTGAAAGACTTAATAAAAACTGAGATATTTGTATAAACAATTCCATATAAGGTGTTGAATTTGGTTGACAAATGTAGCAGTTTTACACATAGGAACAAAACCAATTAAAAAGGGATTTGCAGTCGATTTTAATTCTGTTTTTAAGCTTTGTGTCGTACCTTTGTATTTTGATTCTTAAGGCATGTTTAAAACCGTTGTAAAATACAGGATTTTTATCATCACTATGGCGGTGGTTTCTGCGCTTATTTTAGCTCTGTTTTACAATATTTTAAAACCCCAAAGGGTACTGCCTATTTACCAACCCGCTCAAGTCAACGCTGCATTGGTGGATACGGCCATCCAATACAAAAAAAAATACCATAAAATTGCGGACTTTGCCCTTGTAAATCAAAATGGGGACTCAATTACCCAGGCCGATTATAATGGCAAAATTTACGTTGCTGATTTCTTTTTCACCACATGCCAAACCATTTGCCCTATAATGACGGATCACATGTACCAAATTCAACAACAAACCCTCTCAGATCCTGACGTTATGCTGTTGTCTCACAGCGTCACCCCAGAAATTGATTCGGTTGCACAATTGCAGCGCTATGCCTTAAAAAAAGGAGTTTTGGCGTCTAAATGGAATTTGGTCACTGGAGATAAAAAGCAAATTTACGACCTTGCCAGAAGCTCGTATTTGGCGGTAAAAACCACTGCTGATGCGGGCTCACATGATATGATTCACACCGAAAATTTTATGCTTATTGACCAAAAGAAACGGATTCGTGGATTTTATGACGGCACTGATCCCAAAGCCATTGAAACCCTCCTAGATGATATAAAAGTGTTAAAAGCCAGCTTCAATGAGTGATCTTTTATTACTTTTACTTGATTTATAATGACTCTAAATAAGATGGGGCTCACAATTGCAGACTTAAACAAAGGAGAGCGGGGTATCATTACCGACAGTTCCTCCAAGGACATACCGCTCAAACTCTTGGAGATGGGCTGTCTCCCTGGAAATGAAGTCAAACTGTTACAAGTTGCACCTTTTTCAGACCCCCTATACTTAAATATTAATGACAGTTTTTTAGCCATTCGAAAAGAAACTGCCGCTCTTATTCTAATTGATAGAGTAGATGAGTAAACAAATCAAAGTCGCGCTCATTGGAAACCCAAACACTGGGAAAACCTCGGTATTTAATGCACTGACAGGTCTAAAACAAAAAGTGGGGAATTACCCTGGGGTTACCGTAGATAAAAAAGAAGGCATTTGTAAATTATCACGGGGGGTTAAAGCCTATATATTGGATTTGCCAGGCACCTACAGTTTAAATGCCTCTTCGGTAGACGAAAATGTGGTCATTGAATTGCTGCTAAATAAAAATGACAAAGACTTTCCTGATGTTGCAGTGGTGGTTACAGATGTTGAAAACCTAAAGAGAAATCTGCTCTTATTTACGCAAATCAAAGATTTAAAAATCCCTACCATCTTGGTAATCAATATGAGCGATGTGATGTCGCGCAAAGGCATCTCATTGGATATCCCCGCACTAGAGGCCCAACTACAGACAAAAATCGCATTGGTTAGCACCCGAAAAAATAAAGGGATTGCGCTCCTAAAATCTCTGATTGAAGATTATAAAAGCTTGGCAATAACGGCCTGCATAGACACCAGCAGTATCGATTCTGCTTATTTTGAGCGGCTGCAAAAAGCCTTCCCAAATCAGGACGTATACAAGCTGTGGCTGGTCATCACACAGGACGTTAATTTTGGAACGGTGGCACGCAGAACATTAGACGTTTCAAAATTTCAAACAAAATCTATTACGGAACTCAAGCGCTTGCAACAAAAAGAGGCCATAAAGCGCTATCAGTTTATCAATGGAGTGCTCAAAGTAGGACAAGTCATAGACCGTACAAAAGCCAAAGACCTGAGAAGCAAGCTCGACAGAGTTTTAACCCATAAAGTAGGCGGTTATTTTATATTTTTTGCCATATTACTGCTCATCTTTCAAGCCATTTACGATTGGGCGACTGTTCCAATGGATTTGATTGATACGACTTTTGCCAGCTTGGCAGAGTGGATAAAAAAGGCCCTTCCCAACGGAGGTATGCTGACGGATTTGTTGGCCGAGGGAATTGTCTCTGGCATTGGTGGTGTGGTTATTTTTATTCCTCAAATTGCCTTTTTATTTCTGTTTATATCGATTTTGGAAGAGAGTGGCTATATGAGCCGTGTGGTCTTTTTAATGGACCGCATCATGCGGCGTTTTGGCATCAGCGGTAAGAGTGTAGTTCCATTAATTTCTGGAACTGCCTGTGCGATTCCCGCCGTGATGGCCACCCGAAACATTGAAAACTGGAAAGAGCGACTCATCACTATTTTAGTGATTCCTTTTACAACTTGTGCCGCAAGACTGCCGGTTTACCTCATTATTATTGCGCTTGTCATTCCAGAAGGCCATTTTTTAGGATTCAACTACCAAGCATTGACCCTAATGTTGTTGTATCTCATCGGCTTTGCTATGGCCATCTTATCAGCCTATGTTTTGGACCGTGTTATGAAAACAGAGCGCAAAACTTTTTTTGTGGTTGAAATGCCAAATTATAAGTTCCCACTGCTAAAGAATGTAGCGATAACCGTCATAGAAAAAACCAAAACTTTTGTTTTGGAAGCGGGGAAAATCATATTGGCCATTTCCATCATCCTTTGGGTCATGGCCTCTTTTGGTCCTGGCGAAAAATTTAACAATGCTGAAGCCATAGTGAGCCAAGAAAGTCCAGATATTTTAGAAGTTGACCTCCAAGATAAAATTGCCGCTTACCGCTTGGAACACTCCTATATAGGCATTGTTGGAAAAACCATAGAGCCCCTTATAAAACCATTGGGTTATGACTGGAAAATTGGCATTGGCTTGGTGGCTTCTTTTGCTGCCAGAGAAGTCTTTGTTGGAACCTTAGCCACCATCTACAGTGTGGGAAGCGCCTCAGAAAATGAGGGAATAGACACCATTAAAACAAAAATGTCCAACGAGCGCTACAGCGATGGAAGCAAAGTCTTTACATTTGCATCTGGGATTTCATTGCTGTTGTTTTATGCCTTTGCCATGCAGTGTATGAGTACACTGGCCATTGTCAAACGAGAGACCAAAAGTTGGAAATGGCCAATAATACAACTTTTTAGTATGAGTATAATTGCTTACCTTTTTGCTTTGGTCGCCTTTCAAATATTAAAATAAAACCATGAATCCCACTCTTGAAATCTCCATTCTTGTTTGCGCCCTTATAGGCGCTGTGGTGTTCCTGTTTAGAAAAAAAATTTGGAAAAAAAAGGGGGCAGACAATTGTAAGGACGGAAACTGTAATTGCTAACCCAAAGCCACGTCCAAAGTCATCATTATTATAAAACCCGCTATAAATCCTAGCGTTGCGATATCGGTATATTGATCCCTTTGCGTTTCAGGGATGACTTCTTCAACAACCACAAAAATCATGGCGCCAGCTGCAAAAGCTAGCGCATAGGGTAAAATGGGGGTAAAAAAGGTCACCATCAAAGCGCCAATAACGGCTGCGATGGGCTCTACAATGGCCGACATTTGACCATACCAAAAACTTTTAAAACGGCTGACCCCTTGGCGCCTCAATGGCATTGAAACCGCGATACCTTCTGGAAAATTTTGAATGCCAATCCCCAAGGCCAAAGCAACTGCACCTCCAATAGTGGCTTCTGGAATTCCAGCCGCCACTCCACCAAACAGCACCCCGACTGCAAGACCTTCAGGGATGTTGTGCATGGTAATGGCCGATACCAAGAGTGTGGTTCTGTGCCAAGGAGACTTAACACCTTCTTTTTCACTTTCTTTAAAATTGATGTGTAAGTGCGGCAGTATTTTGTCCAACCCAAACAGAAACAAGGCCCCCAACCCAAAACCAACTGCCGCTGGAATGACTTTTACAAAACCTTCACCTGGGCTCATTTCTATACCCGGTGCCAACAAGCTCCAAAAACTTGCCGCCACCATTACCCCGCCGGTAAATCCAAGCATCCCATCAAGCAAACCGCGATTCATCCCTTTAAATAAAAAAACAAGGGAAGCGCCTAAGGCTGTCAAAACCCATGTAAAAAGAGAGGCGTAAAAAGCCGCTAAAACTGGATTGATAGATTCGAAATAATGAATGATTGTATCAAGCATGCTCAATTGGTTTTTACAAATAAGTTCTGTGCAACTTCTTTTGAAATTGTCTTTTGAATGTCATTTATTTTTACGGTCATAGATTCGTCATAAGCCTCTTTTGAAATCACCTTTATTTGGCTGCCCAAAGCAATTTTATATTTGTCTAAATACTTCAAAAATTCTGAGCTTGAATCCTTGACACCCACACAAATACACTGATGGCCTTGTTTGACCTTGGCCAACAATAGCTTTTGAGTGGAAGGGATGCTGCCGTTGCTGTCGGGGATGGGGTCGCCGTGAGGGTCTTGGGTTGGGTAATCTAAAAAGGACTCCAATTCTAGGGTGAGCTTTTCTGACTTTATATGCTCTAATTGTTCGGCCACCTCGTGAACTTCGTCCCAGGAAAAACTCAGCTTATTGACCAAAAAAACTTCCCATAAGCGGTGTTTTCTAATGACTGAGATGGCAGCCAATCTACCGTTTTCACTCAGCTGAACTCCCTTGTACTTCTGATAATCTACAAGGCCTTTTTCAGAGAGTTTTTTTATCATATCGGTCGCAGAAGAGGCCTTAGTTTCCATTTTTTGCGCAATGGCATTGGTGCTGACAGAAGCCTTGTCATGACGGCCCAAATGAAAAATTGTCTTTAAGTAATTTTCCTCAGAAAGAGTGACCATTTTGATAATAATTTACACAAATGTAAATAAATTTTTAGTCTTATCTAAACTTTAAGCTATCTTTGCGCTATGAACCTACTTATTCGCTTCTTTTTCTTGTGTTTATATGGCGGTGGTCATCTCTTTGCACAGACCTACGACATTCAAGGACAAATTCAAGCCAAGGACGGCCCATTGCCCTTTGCCAACATATGGATAAAAAATTTAAAAAAAGGCAGCACTGCCAATTCTGAAGGGGCTTATAAAATAGAGGGGCTGCCCGCTGGTTTCTACGCCCTTGAGGTGTCCTACACAGGCTATCTAAGCCAGCGAAAAGAAGTACAAATTACCAACAAAAGCCTCAGCCTCAACTTTCAATTAGAAGAAGATTCATTTTTAGACGAGGTGGTCATCACTGGAACGCGGACCTTTGTACGCAAGACCAATTCTCCTGTCATTGTGAATGTCTTGAGCAGTGCTATGCTTGAGAGTGTTCAAGCTTGTAATTTATCGGAAGGTTTAAAATTTCAACCTGGATTAAGGGTAGAAACCGACTGCCAAACTTGTAACTATACACAACTTAGAATGAACGGTTTGGGTGGTGGATATTCTCAAATACTGATCAATGGGCGGCCTATTTTTAGCCCGCTCACTGGCTTGTATGGACTGGAGCAAATCCCTGTCAATATGGTAGAACGCATTGAAACCATTCGCGGCGGCGGATCCACACTTTACGGCTCCAGTGCCATCGGTGGAGTGGTCAATATAATTACCAAGGTTCCCAAGGTCAATGGTTTTGAATTGAGTTACACCCAACAAAGTATAAAAGGCGCTGCCAAAGATGAAATTTACAATGCCAATGCCACGGTTGTTTCCAGCAGTCAAACGGCAGGGCTCTCCTTGTTTGCCAACAAAAGAGATCGAGAGTATTATGATGCCAACGGAGATAATTTTTCAGAACTAACAACCCTAGAAAACACGGCCTTAGGCGCAAACCTCTTCTTTTTACCTAAGGAAAACCAAAAATTAGAGGCCAGTATGAGTCACCTAAACGAATACCGCTATGGTGGCGAAATGCGGAAGCAAATGGTTCATTTAAACCAACAAGCGGAAGCGCGCACTCATGATGTTTGGATGGGGAGTTTGGATTATCAAATCAACTTTGACAAGGACGACAGCTCTCTTATTACTTACCTCGCGGGTCAAAGGACAGACCGAGACCATTATACAGGGATCTTTCCTGACGCGGCAGAAGACATCGATGCCCACCTAGAAAACCCTCCATATGGCATTTCAAAAACAACCACTTTTCAAGCAGGTGTACAATTCAACCACCGCCTTAAAAACTTTATTGTAGGCAGCAATGTTTTTACCCTTGGTGGAGAATATCTTAAAGACGCCGTTTTAGATGAAATTCCGACTTACAATTACAGGGTGAATCAAACCACAGAATCAAGAGCTTTTTTCTTACAGAGCGACTGGGAAATGACAAACGATTTCAAATTGTTGTTTGGGATTCGATTGGACCGACACAATTTATTGGAATCCTTAATTTTGAGTCCACGAATTTCAATGCTTTATAAACCCCAATCTGGTTGGCAATTCCGCAGCACTTGGAGCAGTGGTTTTAGAGCGCCACAAGCTTTTGATACGGATTTACACCTAGCGTTCGCTGGGGGGGGTATTTCAAGAATTTCATTGGCAGAAAATTTGAAAGAAGAGCGGTCTAACAGCTTTAGTGCCTCTGTAAATTACGACCGGCCCACAGAAAATTATATTTTTGGATTTACCATAGAAGGCTTTTACACCGCCCTTAAGGATGCGTTTTATCTTGCAGCTATTGGACAAGACGCTTTTGGAGAGCGCTTTGAAAAACAAAACGGAACCACGGCAAGAGTTAAGGGTGTCAGCATAGAAATCCGAGCGAATTACAAAAAGAAAATTCAATTGGAAACAGGATTTAACATACAATCAAGCCGTTATGACAGCCCCATTGAAGTCCTTGAAGGCTTGCCGCCAACCAAAGATTTTTTGCGGACGCCAAACCAGTATGGGTTTGCAACTCTCAAATTTATGCCCAGTCAAAAATTTAATACCAACCTGAACTATGTGTATACCGGACCCATGAAGCTGCTGCATTTTGCAGGCGCCCCAGAGCAAGATTTTGATGCGCTTGTAAATTCTGAGGCCTTTTCGGAACTGGGCTTTAATGCCAGTTATGTCTTTGGGGTAAAAAGCAAAAAACCAAAACTTGAGATTTTTGGAGGTGTCAAGAACATATTGGATGCTTACCAAGAGGATTTTGACAGCGGTAAAAACAGGGACAGCAATTATGTATATGGCCCAGCAACTCCCAGAACGGTCTTCATTGGCTTAAAACTGGGCAACTTTTAAAAGCCGAGTTCGCCTTGCAACTGTTCATAAGCCTGCTGGACTTTTCTAAATTTTTCCTCGGCACCTTTTTGATGCTCTTCCCCCAAGTGTTGCACTTTATCAGGGTGAAATTTTTTGGCCATTTTTCTATAGGCTTTTTTAATGGCCAGAGGACTGGCGCCTTTTTCAATTTCTAAAATTTTATAAGCCTCTTCTCGGCTGTTGTAAAACATGGCCTTGATACTTTCATAATCGTTTTTTGAGATTCTTAAATACTGGGCGATTTGCTCAATTAAAGACACCTCAACAGCCGCGACCTTGCCATCGGCTTTGGCAATCCCAAACAGGAAATGTAAAAGTTGTAAACGAGAGGCGTGGTCCATCATTTGTTGAATCTGCATACACACCTGCCGCAGTGAAATATGAGTTTGCTGGTTGATGGCCTTAAATAATCTGAAGGCTTGATTCGCGCGCTGTTTGCCATACATTTGAACAAATTGGCGGCGTACAAAATCCAATTCGCGCTGGTCTTGTTTGCCATCCGCCTTGATGACCAAAGAAGCCAAAATTAATAAACTCACCTCAAAGTCTCCGGATTGCGTTTGAGAGCGGAACCGTTTTTGGGGCTTTGCGATTGAGGTCGAACTGTCAACCAAACTTCCAAGTGCCAGGCCAATAATAGCGCCAATAGGCCCCCCAAAAGACCAGCCTACAGAGGCACCAATCCATTTTGCAAAACTCATAATTTACAATTGCTTTTTCGTTTCCAAACCTAAGAAATTTCGGCCATATTTTGAAACAGAATTGTGTATCTTTGTAGTCTAATTTAAATTAATGTTATGTACCCAGCAGAATTAGTAAAACCCATGCGCGAGCAACTGACACAAGTCGGTTTTGATGAATTGGAAAACGCGGCAGCGGTTGATAGTGCACTGTCTAAATCAGGGACTACACTTGTGGTTGTAAACTCCGTTTGCGGATGCGCGGCGGCCAATGCAAGGCCCGGCGTTATTCAAAGTTTAAAAAATGACAAACGTCCTACGCAAAATGTCACTGTTTTTGCGGGAGTTGACAAAGAAGCTGTCAATAAAGTAAGAGAACATATGGTACCCTTTCCGCCAAGCTCCCCATGTATGGCTTTGTTTAAAGATGGTGAGTTGGTGCATATGTTAGAGCGGCATCATATTGAAGGCAGGCCGGCAGAACTCATTGCAGAGAATTTGATGAATGCATACAACGAGTATTGCTAAATAAAATTTAATAATTCCTCTATTTTTCCGAGTAATTGTATCTGTATTCGCTTGGGTTTTAGGCTAAATTTATTATTCTTGGCAATAAAAATAGCTTCAAATCCAAGTTTTTCAGCTTCCATAATGCGCTGCTCAATCCGTTGTACGGGCCTGATTTCTCCAGACAAGCCCACTTCGGCTGCAAAGCAATAATTTTTTGTGAGTGCAGCATCCTCATTGGAAGACAAAATGGCCGCCACTACCGCCAAATCAATGGCGGGGTCGTCCACCCGAATTCCACCAGTGATGTTTAAAAATACGTCTTTGGCGCCCAGTCGAAATCCCGCACGCTTTTCTAAAACCGCCAATAACATATTAAGGCGTTTGGCATTAAATCCAGTAGCGCTGCGTTGTGGTGTGCCGTAGACGGCTGAGCTTACAAGGGCTTGTACTTCAACAAGCAAAGGCCGCATGCCTTCAAGAGTCACAGCAATCGCATTCCCAGACAAAGACGCTTCTTTATTTGAAATTAACAATTCTGAGGGGTTTTGAACTTCTCTTAACCCATCTCCCTGCATCTCGTAAATACCGATTTCGTGAGTCGACCCAAAGCGATTTTTATGGGCGCGTAAAATTCTGAAAACATGGTTTCTGTCCCCTTCAAATTGCAAGACTGTATCTACCATATGCTCTAATATTTTTGGGCCTGCAATGCTGCCCTCTTTGGTGATATGCCCAATTAAAATCACTGGGGTGGCCGTTTCTTTGGCAAATTTCATCAATTCCGTGGTACTCTGCTTGATTTGAGAAACGCTTCCCGCAGAAGCTTCTAAAAAATCGCTTTGAAGGGTCTGTATGGAGTCGACAACAAGAATGTCTGGATCAAGGGCTTCAATTTGCTTAAAAATTTTCTGAGTATTGGTTTCCGTAAGTATATAACAGTGTGGACTGTTTGGAGCAATGCGCTGGGCGCGAAGCTTTATTTGTTTCTGGCTTTCTTCCCCAGAAATATAAAGCGTTTTACAGGTCAATTTTAAAGCGAGTTGGAGCATCAGCGTACTTTTCCCAATTCCGGGCTCTCCCCCCAAAAGAATCAGAGATCCAGAAACAATTCCCCCTCCAAGAACCCTATTTAATTCTTTGTCAGAAGTCTTAAGCCGTGGCGTTTGACTGCTGTCAATTTCAGATATCTTTAAGGGCTTAGAGGCGCGTTTTGATTGGGAATTGTTAGATGTTTTCCAGTCTCCTTTTTTGGGAACCTGAACCACCTCCTCGACTATTGTATTCCATGACTTACAGGCATTGCACTGACCCTGCCACTTGGCGTATTGCGCCCCACAGTTCTGACAAAAAAATGTTGTTTTAACTTTCGCCATTTGCAACCAATTTAGCTTTTTCTATTTGCGAAGACAAGTTAGGTAATTAACTAAAAATAAAGAAGTGAAACCGCAGTTTGTTTTAATTGGTTTTGGGATAGATTCGATTGTAAATCGGTAAAAAAACAAGAGAGAATCCTCCTACAACAACAACCAAAAGCGTGTGTGAACTCCACATGATCCAACCAAAGGCGAGACTCGGGGCTTCTGCAATATTGAAAATGGAAAAGGCTGCATATACTGCCAATGGATAAGCCCCGATGCCACCATTGGTTGCCGCAACGGTAAAACTGGCAGCAATAAATCCAATTAAAATGGCTGAAAAAGGAAGCTCTAAAATGGCCTCAATCGAAAAAGAGGTCACGTAAAACATCAAAACATACATGGCCCA
>TARA_B100001093_G_scaffold485817_1_pt1 | contig 10282 bp, 7 predicted proteins | sample TARA_B100001093 | Tara Oceans TARA_B100001093 (sample SAMEA2623116) | marine metagenome | biome: marine biome (ENVO:00000447); feature: surface water layer (ENVO:00002042); material: "saline water (ENVO:00002010), including plankton (ENVO:xxxxxxxx)" | depth 5 m
ATAACCATAAATATTATTAGTGTTAGAACAACATAAAAACCTGCAATCACATCATCCATTATAACACCAAAGCTATTTTTAAATTTTTTATCAAAATAACTTACTGGAAAAGGCTTCTTAATATCAAAAAATCTAAATAGTATAAAAATGTACAAATAAAACAAAATAGTCTCCTCTTTAGAAATCTTTGAAGTTTCATGAGCTATTTCAAACAAATAGATTGGTATAGATTGACCTATTACTTCATCAACAACAACTTCTTTAGGATCTTTATCTTCATTATCTTTAATATATTCACCTACTGCAAAAAAAGAATAGAGAAAAATAATTAGAAGTATATATAAAGTAAATTGGGCTGGTAGTTTCAAGATGTGAAAAAAATAAAATAAAAAACTAGTAGTAGCTAAAGATGCAAAAGTTCCTGACGCAAATTTAATCTTACCAACTCCAAAAAAAGTAACAAAAATTAAGTTAAAATATCTAATCATATTTAATTACAGATGCTATTACCTCACATGCAATAGCTCTTTCCTTCCCAATTAGCCCTAATTTTTCTGTAGTTTTACCTTTTATGTTAATTTGATTATTTTTAATTTCACAAAGATTTGAAATATTATTTATCATTTTATTTTTATATTTTTTAATTTTAGGCGTTTGGGTAATTATGTTTATATCTATATTATTAACAAAATAACCTTCTATCTTTATTTTTTCAATCACTCGTTTTAATAAAATAGTTGATCTTATGTTTTTAAACTTTTTATTTTTATCAGAAAATATTTGACCAATATCACCTAATTTACATGCACCAAGAATAGCATCTGTGACGGCATGTAATACAGGGTCCCCATCAGAATGTCCCAATGTCCCAAGTTTTGATTTAATTTTTAATCCAGCTAAATATAATTTTCTTTTTTTTACAAGCCGATGAACATCAAATCCTATTCCGTAATTAATCTTTGATTTATAAAGATTTTTTAGTTTTTCAAGATCTGACTGTTCAGTTATCTTAAAATTATTATTTTCTCCTTCAATAAATTTTACATTATCTAAATTCATAAATAAAGAAATGTCATCATCACGATATTTAACATTATTTTTTTTATGTAAACTATAAATTTCTTTTAAATTAAAAGCTTGAGGTGTTTGTGTTAAAAAAAAATCTTTACGATTTTTTCCAATTATATATTCATATTTTTCAGTATAAATCTTTTGTTTAATTGCATCCTGAATATTTAAAATTGGAACAACTGCTTTTGCATTTTGCATTTTTTTAATTATCTTATTTAATAGACTCATTGAAAAATTTGGTCTTGCCGCATCATGAATTAAAACTTTACTGATCACTTTATCTTTGATTATGCTTTTTAATGCGTTAAAAGTTGATATTTGTCGATTTTTTCCTCCCTTAACTAGTTTAACATTTTTTAACTTTAGCTCTTTGATTGAACGTGTATCTTTTTTATTATACACAACTACAATTTTTTTTATTTGCCTAGATTCAGTCGCTTTTTTAATATTAATTTCTAAGAGGGTTTTTCCACCTATTTTTTGATAAGGTTTGGATATACTGGATATAAATCTAGTACTATTTCCACCAGCTAATAAAATCAGACAAAAACTCATTGTATTAAGTTATATTATATTTATATAAAATATTAATAATTATTTAGAATGTTTAAATTTATACAGAACTTTAATTGGATCATAGTTTCTTCATTTATAGCTATTTTACTCGGAATTATTACTTTTTTAACTTTCATTAACCGAAGTTTTATTCCGTTAAACGACGAAAATTTACAAATATTACTGATAGTAGATATATTTATACTTATAGTTTTTTTTACACTTATATTCAAAAATTTATACAGACTTTATTCTTCTAGAAAAAGAAATAAAGCAGGATACCAAACTAATATTAAATATATTTCTATATTTTCATTATTTACTTTTATCCCATCTCTTATGATAGCTATTTTTTCACTTTTTATATTTAATTTTGGTATACAAAATTTTTTAAACACTCAAATTACTAGCGCGGTAAACAATTCATATGATGTAGCAAAAAACTACCTTGAAGAAAGCAAAAAAAGTGTTGAGACCGATGTTTTTTTAATGAGCGTGGGTATAAATAGAGTTTCAGATTTTTATTATTCTAACAAAAATCGTTTTCAAAGTGTTGTTAAATCAGAAAAAATTTTGAGGCGTATTGATGATGTTTATTTAATAGATAGCTCAAGTAATATAATGTTTTTTGACACACTAGATTCCGAAATTAATTTTGTGTCACCATCTGATGACGAATTTAATCAAGCAATAGAAGGCATACCAGTTTTATTAAACAGTATCTCAGCCAATAAAACTAGAGCAATGATAAAAATTTCTAGTTTAATAGACACTTATTTGTATATAGCGAGAGATATTGATCCAGAAATATTAACTTATCTTAACGAAACCGAGCAAGCGGTAGATTTTTACTATTCGATTCAAAACAACCAAACAGGTATCAAAATAACTTTTGCTATCATTTATGTCATAGTAGTAACTTTATTATTATTTTTATCTACAAGTATAGCAATCTCTTTCGCTACAAAATTAACAAAACCTATTATTAATTTGATTTCAGCTTCAGAAAATATAAGCAAGGGCCAACTAGATTCTAAAGTTATTATCGAAGAAGGTGACGAAGAGTTTAAAAATTTGAATACAAACTTTAATAATATGATTGACAGACTTAAAAAACAACAAGATAAACTTTTGTCAGCTGAAAGATATTCTGCATGGGAAAGTGTTGCTAGAAAGTTGGCGCATGAAATAAAAAACCCATTAACACCTATTCAGCTCTCAATTGATAGACTTCAAGAAAAATACTCATCTAAAATTAATGATAATAAAGAAGAATTTATAAGATATTTAGAAACTATAAATAGACAAATAAAAGATATTGAAAATCTAGTTAATGAATTCTCAAGCTTCGCTCGGATGCCCAGTCCAATTATTAAATCTATGGATTTAGGCAAAGTTATAAAAAGATCAGTAGATTTCTATTCAATGTCTGGCGATATACAAATTAACTTTAATCCTCTTAATAATAATTTTTTAATTAAAGGTGATGAAGAACAGCTTTATAGAGTTTTCATAAATTTAATAAAGAACTCCGATGAGTCCATAAGTGAAAAAAAGCTAAAAAATAAGGAATTTAAGGGTAAAATTGATATAGAAATTGACAACAATAATGACTATATAGAGGTTAAATTATCGGATAACGGTATTGGAATAAGAGATACCAAGCAAGTAATGACACCATATTTTACCACTAAAACTAAAGGAACTGGCCTGGGTCTTCCAATTGTAAACAAAATAATAAACGAACACAAAGGTGAATTTTTGTTATCTAATCAAAAAAATGGAGGAGTAGAAATTTTAATTTCTTTGCCTGTAAATAATGAAAAGTGAAATTCTTGTAATAGACGATAATGCAGACATAAGATTTTTAATCTGTAATATTCTTAAAGATAAAGACTACTCGGTAAGATCAGCGGCTAATTATGGTCAAGCCTTAAATGAAATAAATAAAAAATTACCAGATTTGGTTATTTTAGATATAAAATTAGATAAAGGAGATAAGGACGGAATTGACTTATTGAAATTAATTATAAGTAAGAATCAATCAATTCCAGTCATAATGATATCTGGCCATGCAAATGTACAGTTAGCAGTTGAAGCTATAAGACTCGGTGCTTATGAGTTTCTAGAAAAACCATTTTCAACTGAAAAAATATTAAATTATGTAAGCAGAGCAATAGAAAATTTTGCATTAAAAAAAGAAAAAGACAAAATAGAAAATAAACTTTTTCATTCATTTGACTTTATTGGCAAAAGCCCAGAAATTTTGAAAATAAGAAAAACTGTAGAAAAACTTGCGTCTGTAGAAAGTCGAATTTTAATTGAAGGTGAAACTGGAACTGGAAAAGAATTATTGGCGAGGAAGATACATAAAAACTCTTCTCGTTCAAAGTTTCCCTTTGTTGTTTTAAACGCAGCCTTACTCCAAGAAAAAAAATATGAAAAAGAATTATTTGGTGAAGAATTTGAAGATGGAACAGTTTCCTATGGTATCTTAGAAAGATCAAATAAAGGTACACTTCTGATAGATGAAGTTTCGGAAATTCCAATTGATATTCAGGCAAATATACTAAGAGTTTTAATTGATCAAAAATTTAAAAGAGTTAATGGATCTAAAGATATATTAGTTGATATTAGAATTTTATCTTCTACATCAAAAATACTAAAAAATTTAGTAAGTGTTGGAAAATTTAGAGAAGATCTGTATCACAGGTTAAACGTTGTTCCTATTAATTTACCAAATCTTACATCTAGAACTGAAGATATTCCATTGTTGATTGATTATTTTAAAAAGAAACTTTCAGAAATTAATGGTGTTCCTGAAGTTGAAATAAATTTTAACAATGATTTATTATATACTTATAATTGGCCTGGAAATATCAGAGAACTAAGAAATTTAGTGGAAAGAGTAACTATTTTATCTGTTAATGAAAGTAAAAAAGATGCGAATGAACTATTAAATAACATTTTGACTAATACGCCAATAGAGGAGTCTGGTGATCAATTAATAAATAAGGCGATGAATTATCCACTTAAGGAAGCTCGAGAAGAATTTGAAAAAAAATATCTTTTAAATCAAATCAAAAAAAATCATGGCAATATATCTAAAACTGCTGATCAAATAGGAATGGAACGTTCTGCTTTACACCGCAAGCTTAAAATATTAGGCATTAAAGGCATTAACTAAATGAATATTATAATCTGTGGAGCAGGAAAAGTTGGTTTTTCTATTAGTAAGCAGTTGTCTGCTCAAGGTCATTCTGTAACTATAGTAGACCAGTCGTCAGAGGACATTAAAAAAATTAATGACACTCAAGATGTAAAAGGTATTGTTGGTAAAGCTACCTTGCCCTCTGTTTTAGAAAGTGCTGGGGCAGAAAATAGTGACATGATAATTGCTGTTACAAGAAACGATGAGACAAATATGATAATTTGTCAATTAGCTAGTTCATTATTTAAAGTCTCCAAGAAAATAGCCAGAATTAGATCTAAAGAATTTTTGGAAGGGAAATGGAGTAAACTTTTTAATAAATCTAATATTCCAATAGACGTTATAATTTCTCCAGAAATTGAGGTAGCAAAATCTCTATATAGAAGATTAGAAGCGCCTGGAGCTTTAGATAATGTTCCTTTCGTTAACAACAAAGTAAAAATGTTAGAAATTTCTATAAAAAAAAATTGCCCAATTATTAATATGCCTATAAAAAATTTAACGGAGAAATTTCCAGATTTTAAAGCAAATATCTTAGGAGCAGTCAGACAAGATAAATTTATATTTCTTAAAAAAAATGACAAAATGACTGAAGGTGACAATGTTTATCTTGTAGTTAGTAGCGATCAATTAAATCAAATTCTTAAGGCTTTCGGTCATGAGGAAAAGATATCCAAAAAGATTATAATTATTGGTGGAGGTAATATTGGATTAAATCTAGCCAAATTATTAGAAACTAATTTTGAAGATGCTAGAGTTAAGATTATAGAAAAAAATAAACAAAGAGCTGAAGAAATAGCAAATGAACTTTCATCTTCAATAGTAATAAATGGTGATGCCTTAGATGAAGAAATATTAAAAGAGGCAAATATAGATGAAGCTGAAACTATATTAGCTCTAACTAATGATGATGAAAATAATATAATGTCATGTGTGTTAGCAGAAAAAACTAGCTCACAAAAAAGAACTATTGCCATTGTAAACAAATCAAATTATGCACTACTTCAAAAATCATTGAATATAGATGACTTAGTTGATCCACGAATGACAACTGTATCCAGAATAATGGAGCATGTGCACAGAGGCACAATAGGAACAGTTTATTCATTATTAGATGGTGAATATGAATTTATCGAAGCAGAAATTTTAGATAAATCTGAACTTTTAAATAAAAAAATTAAAGACTCTAATTTACCAGAACATATTAGAATCGGCGCCGTAGTAAGAAAAGAAAAAGTCATTATACCGCGTTCAGACTTTATTTTTGAAAAAAAAGATATTGTTGTATTTCTTGCAAAAAGAGAACATTTAAAAGAAGTAGAAAATATTTTTAGTGTAAGCTCCATATAAATGAATCTTAAAGGGATTTCTTATTACTTAGGAATGTTTACTGCTCCTTTCGCAGTTCTTGCATTATTAAATATTTTATTTTCATCTTATTTTGACTATTTTCTTAATCTAGATTCGTACATAGTATCTCTTTTAGCATCTATAATTTTAAGTTCCCTATTTTTTTTGTTTGGCAACAACTCTAATAAAATGATAAATTTTCACGAACAACTTGTTTTAGTTATTTTAATATATTTTTTTAGCTCTATAATTATTTCTATTCCATTCTATTTTAGTAATTATCAACTAACTTTTATAAACTCAATATTTGAGGCTTTTTCTGGAATTACAGCCACAGGTTTCACTATATTTAAAAATATCAAATACTTAGATCCTACCCTTATACTTTGGCGTGCAGCATCTCAATGGATAGGCGGTTTATATTTTTTAATTTTTTTAATATTGTTTTTCTCAAACAATACTTTTAATTATAAATTAAATAATTTAGTGTTTTCTAACGATAAAAGTTTAAATCCGGAAACTAAGATTAAAGAAATTTCTATAAAAATTTTTCTAACTTATGGAGTTCTTACTCTTTTTATTTTTTTTCTTTTTTCTTTTTCAGGTATAAGATTGTTTAGTAGTTTAAATATTGCCTTAACCACCATTTCTACTGGTGGTTTTTTACCAACAAATTCACTTGGAGAAATAATCAAGACAAATGTACAAAAAATTATTCTTATATTTGCTTTCTTAATATCATTAGTTAATTTTTACTTTGTATATAATTTATTTAATAATAAGATAACTTTAAAAAAGCATTATGAAGACTTATTATTAATTTTATTAGTTATATTTCTTTCAATCTTTCTTGTAATTTTTAAAGGTAATCAAAATTTTATAGATATTTTAACTAATGTTTTAAGCAGTATTGGTAATTCTGGTATTACCGTAAATAGCGTTTCTGATAATTTTACTCTTTATTTGATTTCTTTGACCATAGTTGGCGGATCAGTAATATCAGCTACTTCTGGTATAAAATTTATTAGAATATATATACTTTTAAAGTCAACTTTTTTAGAAATGTTGAGATTAGTGAGGCCCTATAATGTTTTAAATAAAAATATATTCTTGTCTGAAAAAAAAATAGAGTCTGATACAATTAAGATTACTTTTTTAATATTTATTTCATTTTTTATTAGTTTATTTATTTTATCTAGTATTTTATTATTTGATGATATTAGCTTTGAAAATTCATTTAAACTTTCAATTTTAACTCTAACAAATACGGCAAGTTCAGAACTTTACGGTTTACAAAATATAGATTTTAGTAATTTATTAACAAGTTCTAAAATTTCTATTATTATATTTATGATTATTGGTAAAATTGAGTTAATATCGGTGTTTCTATTAATCAAAAAATTTTTATTTAAAAGTTAAATTATGTCAAAAATAGTTATCATAGGCGCTGGTGCAATGGGATCGGCTTTTGCCTTTCCTTGCTTAGACAATAATCACGATATTAATATTGTTGGAACACATTTAGAAAATAATTTTATTGATGACTTAAAAAAAAACGGTAATTTACATCCTGGTTTAAGTACAAAAATTCCAGAAGCAGTTAAAATTTTTAAATTTAATAAATTTGATGATCTTTTAAAATCAAATGTAGATTTAATTGTCCTAGGCATAAGTTCTAAAGGTATAGAGTGGGTAGCTGATCAATTAAGTAGAATTTATAAAAGTGGAAAGTTTCCAAATCTATTAATGTTAACTAAAGGCTTAAGTATTTATGAAAATAAATACGAATTACTTGTAGATAAACTTCAAAGGTTGTTAACTGAAAAAGGTATTAACAAAGTAAATATATCTGCAGTAGGAGGCCCATGTTTAGCTTCTGGTTTGGCAAATAGGGTACATAGCAGTGTAGTCATAGCTAACAAAGATATTCATACTGCAAAAAAAATAGCAGATATGTTAAACACTGTTTATTATCACACTTCACATTCAGATGATTTAAACGGCGTAGAAGTATCAGCCGCGATAAAAAATATATTTTCAATGGCAGTTGGTGCAGCGAAAGGCCTTTGTAGTAAAAATGTTACAGAAGAAATTAGAGAGAAAAACTATTTAAATACTGCTTCAGCTTTAATAAAACAATCTATTCAAGAAATGGAAATTTTTGTAGAACATCTTAATGGAAAAAAAGAAACTGTAAAAGGTTTAGCAGGACTTGGAGATTTATATGTTAGTTCTGGTGGCGGAAGAAATGCTAAAATGGGATCTTATATCGGTCGAGGTTTAACATTTTCGGAGGCAAAAAAAAATAAAATGGAAAAGGTAACGGTTGAAGGAGCGGATTTGGCAATTGAAATAGCAAATAAAGTAAACCAAGATTTCGATGAAAAAAAACTACCACTAATGTTAGGTATGATCAATGCAATAGTTCAAGATAAAAAATTGGAATTTGATTGGGAGTCTTTTAGGTGAAAAAATTCATTATCTCTATTGATGCTGGAACAACGTCAGTACGATCAATCCTATTTGATATAACAGGAAAGCCAATTTTTTCATCTCAAAAAGAATTTACTCAATACTTTCCTAAAAATGGCTGGGTTGAACACGATCCAGATGAAATATGGAAGAAAACTAAAAAAACTCTTTTAGATGTAATTAAAAAATCAAAAAAATTAAAAGGAAAAGTTTTAACAATTGGTATTACCAATCAAAGAGAAACTACGATTTTATGGCACAAAAAAACAGGTAAAGTTGTTTATAAAGCAATTGTTTGGCAAGATAGAAGAACCGAAGAATTTTGTAAAAAACTAAGATCCCAAAATAAAGAAACTTCTTTTTTTAATAAAACTGGATTGCTTATTGACCCTTATTTTTCAGCCACAAAAGTAAAATGGATTTTGGATAATGTTCCTTTGGCAAAAAAATTAATGCAAAAGGACGAATTACTTTTTGGAACTATTGATACTTTTTTAATCTGGAGATTAACCAATAAACAAATGCATGCAACAGACGCCACTAATGCAAGTAGAACCATGCTATATAATATCAGCTCTAACAAATGGGATGAAGGAATACTGAAATTATTAAAGATTAAAAAAAATATTTTACCTGAAGTAAAAGATTGTTCTGACGATTTTGGTTCAACTCATACCTCAATTACTGGAGTATCAATTCCTATCAATGGAGTCGTTGGAGATCAACAAGCTGCAACCATTGGGCAGTGCTGTTTTGAGCCAGGTTCTCTTAAAAGCACATATGGCACTGGAGCTTTTGTTTTATTAAATACTGGTAATAAAATTATCTATTCTAAGAACAGATTATTAACGACAATAGCTTATCGTATAAATGGAAAGACGACATACGCAATGGAAGGGTCAATATTTATTGCGGGAGCCGGAGTGCAATGGTTGAGAGATAAAATGAAATTTTTTAAAAAAGCGCCAGAAACAGAAAAAATAGTTCGTTCATTAAAAGATAATAGCGATGTTTATTTAGTTCCTGCCTTTACCGGTTTAGGAGCCCCTTATTGGGATGCAAATGCGCGAGGAGTTTTGAGTGGATTAACTAGGAATACTGGGCCGAAAGAAATAGTAAGAGCGATTATAGAGTCTGTAGCTTATCAAACTTATGATTTATTTGAAGCCATGAAACATGATGGTTTGAGACCCAGATTAGTAAAAGTAGATGGTGGTATGGTTAAAAATAATTGGTTTTCACAGTTTCTTTCAGATGTAATTAATGTAGGTGTTCTTAGACCAAAGGTTCAAGAAACTACGGCTCTTGGAGCAGCATTTATGGCTGGATTATATATAGGGACTTATAAGTCTTTAAAAGATATCTCGAAAAATTGGTCTTTAGATAAAAAATTTTCTCCAAAAATGAAAAATCGAGACAGGACTACTCTGTTAAAAGGATGGTCAAAGACAATAAAAAAAACCCTAGTAAATTAAATTCTAGTTTGAGTTGTAAAATTAATTTTACTTTACTTTTTACCGCTAATTTGTTCCAATTATAATAATTTAATTAACAATAACAATTCAAATGGGGGAACAATGTTTAAAACATTAAAAACTATTTTAGCTGTTGCTGTTTCATTTT
>TARA_B100001093_G_scaffold510540_1_pt1 | contig 10281 bp, 10 predicted proteins | sample TARA_B100001093 | Tara Oceans TARA_B100001093 (sample SAMEA2623116) | marine metagenome | biome: marine biome (ENVO:00000447); feature: surface water layer (ENVO:00002042); material: "saline water (ENVO:00002010), including plankton (ENVO:xxxxxxxx)" | depth 5 m
GCTTCGCCCTCATTGCTTTGAGCCACGTATACGACAAGCTTTTCAAGTGCCTCGTCACAAGAAAAACTCTGTAGCTGCTGCTGGACCAAGGTTGTGAACCGGTTGGACAACTGCATTCGTGAAGCTGTAGGCCTGGATACAGACGGAAGGGCAGGCTGGTTGGCTTGAACTTGCCAATTCAGGAAAAAGTCTTAAGATCGTTGAATCGGCCAATGGTGCTCTTCGTTGAAGTGCCGATTTCCTGTCGATTCTGCTCGTGTTGCACATTCGTTGCTAACTAGGTTACAGCAGAGGTTGATGTGTCTCCTGTTGTCATCGGCTTTACGCCGTTGAAAGCAATGGTGTGTATTCATTGATGACGCGGTTTTGGCCGCGCGATCAATCTTTCCATTCGCTGACGTCACGATGCTCTTCGAGCGTCTCTCTTGATCCTTTTCCGTTTTCAAGCGGTATCGATCTTTCTTGACAGCCCCCTCTCACTCCCTGAACAGGGATTTTGCCCAATGTCCAAAAAACGCAAGAGGATTAGTCGTCGCCGCCTCGCTGGTCAGCGTGTGCTGGCGCATGTGCCGACCCATCATCTCGAAACCGGTGAACACAAGCCCGTTACAGCGGCTCGTCGTTATATCGCTGAAGGCGTTTTAATGCCTCCAGCATTGGTGAACGTGCGCCGTAATGAACACACCACAGATCGATTTTTCTGGGGTGAAAAAGGTCTGTTTAGCGCTCAATACGCCGAGGAAAACCACTTTTTGTTCCCTTCCCTCCGTTCCATTGTTGATCATGTGGGTGAAGAAATAATTTTTGAAGGGTTAGACCTTGCTTCTGACGATTGGGAAGAAATGGAAGAGTACGAATACGCATTCGTTTGATTTTTTCTTCTTGATCTTTCATTTCAAAGCTTTCAAGTCATTTGTGCTGGTCAATTCAGCCAATGCTTGAGAGCTTTTTTCATTTGGTCCTGAGCCTCAGCAGGGATGGTGTGACCACCATCAAAACTGCAGTAATCACACGATTGATTCCCGTCTGCAAGTTCGTTCCTCAGCGACATGGATGCTGTCTGTGGCACCACGTTGTCCTGCTGTCCATGTAGAAGAAGCACAGGTGGGCGAATGATTGGTGCCTGCCAGTTGGGATGGGCATAGGCGCTGCAAGCAATTAATCCAGCGAGTGGTAAGTCACAGCCGGTAGCCAATGCCATTGCACCTCCTTGAGAAAACCCCAACAACACCGTTGCTTCCAGGGGGATCTCCTCTGAGCCAAGGTTGTTGATGCGCTGCTTCAATCCAGCAATAGCTGTGGGAACGGCGGCCCAGTCTGCCGGAAAGAGTCCATACCACTGTCTACCAGTCCCTTGGTCCTGGAATTGAGGGGCTTGCAGGGCAATGATCTCCATGGGTGTGGTGATCTCCTCGGCGAGCGCTATTCCGAGCGGCATCAGGTCGTTTGCATCGGCGCCCCAACCATGAAGGAGAATCAGTCGTGCACGAGCATTCTCTGCGGTTTGGCGGACTAGATCAGCAGCCATGGCATTTGGTGCAACGTTGCTGCGTAGGTTGGCTCAATCGCTGTTTTTCGTCCTGCTGCCATGGCTCTAACTGCCCTGCTGAGCGTATCTGACAAAAGAGGGTTGGTGCCCCTCGCGGATGCTCTCCATCGGCTCCACGGCTATCAACTCCTGTCGAGTGGTGGAACGGCCAAAGTTCTTGAAGAGGCTGGATTGCCCGTGACACGAGTTGCGGATCACACCGGTGCACCTGAGATTCTTGGCGGCCGAGTCAAAACCCTTCATCCTCGAATTCACGGAGGAATATTGGCGAAAAGAGGAGATCCGACTCATGAGGAGGATCTTCTTGAGCAGAAGATCGAGCTCATTGATGTGGTTGTGGTGAACCTTTACCCGTTCAGGGAAACAGTGGAAGCACCTGATGTGAGTTGGGATAGTGCAATCGAAAATATCGATATCGGCGGTCCTTCGATGGTCCGCTCTGCTGCCAAGAATCATGCTCATGTCGCTGTGCTGACCAGTCCTGAGCAGTACAACAATTTTCTTGCAGCGATGTCTGGAAGGGCTGGAGACGTGGATGCAAACGTACGCCGTCAGTTGGCCTTCGAGGCTTTTGCCCACACGGCTGCCTACGATGTCGCGATCAGTCGCTGGATGCAATCTCGCCAGGAGCTGCAATCCTCTGCCAGTGCAGCGCCCTGTGCAGCATCGCTGCCATGGCTGGAAGCCTTGCCGCTTCGGCAGACGTTGCGTTATGGGGAGAATCCTCACCAAAATGCTGTTTGGTACAGCAGCCCCGCCGGATGGGGTGGAGCCAATCAGCTTCAAGGAAAGGAGCTGAGCACCAATAACCTGCTCGATTTGGAAGCGGCACTAGCCACGGTTCGAGAGTTCGGTTATGGCTCAGCAGGTTCTCATCGTGCTGAGCAAGACGCTGCTGTGGTGGTAAAGCACACGAATCCATGTGGTGTCGCCGTTGGTGATGGAGTGGCGGCAGCACTGACACGGGCTCTTGATGGAGATCGGATCAGCGCCTTCGGTGGCATCGTGGCTTTGAATGGTCCGGTCGACGGCCTTGCCGCTAAGGAGCTGACCAGCTTGTTCCTTGAATGCGTTGTAGCGCCTGGTTACAGCGCCGAAGCGCGAGAAATTTTGGCATCTAAAAGTAATCTCCGCCTTCTCGAATTGCCTCCTGAGGCGATTGATGCCGCCGCTAAAGATCATGTCCGTAGCGTGCTTGGAGGTTTGCTCGTGCAGGATCTCGACGATGAACCGATTGATCCCTCCGGCTGGACGGTTGTTAGCAACCGTCAACCCACAGCAGCTGAACAAGCGGATCTCCGCTTTGCCTGGAAGCTCGTGCGTCATGTGCGATCCAATGCGATTTTGGTGGCTCGAGATGGCCAGAGTCTTGGGGTTGGAGCTGGGCAGATGAATAGAGTCGGATCTGCTCGACTTGCCTTAGGGGCTGCTGGAGAGCAGGCCATGGGGGCTGTGCTCGCCAGCGACGGCTTCTTCCCTTTTGACGACACCGTGCGGCTCGCCGCTAGCCATGGAATTAAGGCCGTTATTCATCCGGGTGGAAGCCTTCGGGATGCTGATTCGATCAAAGCCTGCGATGAGCTTGGTTTGGCCATGGTGCTAACAGGACGCCGCCACTTTCTTCACTGAGAGCTCGAGCTCCTACTCTCGCCTCACCCGTCCAACCGAGTAACTGACCTATGAACCTGCCAGCTCTCCCGTTCGCTGCGAACTTCTTGCACCCGCTGATGATGTGGGGGCTCCTAGCAGCAGGTGGATACTCGATGTTTCTTGGAATCAAAGCCAAGAAGGTTCGGACAGGCACTGCTGAACAACGCAAGGCTTTGATTCCAGGAAAGTTTGCTCAGCGTCATTACCGCTGGGGAAGCCTGCTTCTCGCGGTGATGGTGACTGGAATGATTGGTGGTATGGCCGTGACCTACATCAACAACGGCAAGTTATTTGTGGGCCCGCATTTACTTGTTGGCTTGGTGATGACAGGAATGATTGCGATTGCAGCAGCACTAGCGCCGTTTATGCAGCAGGGCAATGTCATTGCCAGGAAAGCCCACGTTGGGCTGAACATGGGAATGCTGACTCTGTTTCTTTGGCAAGCATTCAGCGGGATGGAGATTGTCAATAAAATCTGGGTAAACCGTTGAGCTGATTGAGATCAAAAAGCTGCTTTCCTTCTTGGCGGGCAGCTTAATCCGTGGCTTGTATGAAAATCTTCCTGTACTTTCCATGTCAGGCGTCTGGAGATTTGGCGGACTATTTGGCGAAGTAGATGGTCGCCACTGGACTGAACAAGCCCATCTGGCAGAAGAGTGATCATTTTTGGAAGGTGAATCCAGACAGCGAGATTTAGATCCCAGCTCACTGCTGTGAGATCTTTACTAAGTTCGCCTGAGTCATCCGTCTCTAGGTACAGATTGGCTTGGAAATCAACGTCATAGAGATCAGCTAAAGCGGGATCTTGTTCGTTCAGGGGAACAGTTGTAATTGCATAATTACCGGCGTTCTGCGGCAAGAGCCGTAAGCCGATGGTTGGTTCGACTTCAAAGCCAAAATTGCCAAATCGCCCAAGCGTTAGGGCATAGGCCTGGGCATCGATTGGCGTGACGTCCATAGGGGCTGCACAACGTCGAAACCAGCCTTCGTGACGATCGAGATAAGAACCCACGGTTTGAAAGTCAGCGCGCATTTCCATGCGATCGCGGAACTGACTGCGATAACAGCGAACTTGACGGTTTTCGCTACCGCGCAGTGTGTCAGTTAACGGTCTCGACAAGAGCAGCACGTATGCAGGTCTCCAAATGGAGAGATTTGATTATGAATCAATGTAAAGGGAACTGGGCTCAGTTTTCGCTCAAGGCGATCAGTCTCTGGATGACATGCTCTACAACCCGATCCGGAGTAGAGGCTCCGGAGGTGATTCCCACGGTGACTGGTCCACTTGGAAGAAAAGAGGCCTCGCTGGTGAGGTCCTCACCAAGGGGTTTGTGCTCAATGCAGTTGTCGGGATGGATTCGTTCCGGGGTGTCGATATGAAAGGACCGGATGCCACGGCTGACCGCAATTTCTTGTAAGTGCGTTGTATTCGAGGAGTTGTAACCCCCGATCACCACCATGAGGTCTACAGGCTCGTCGACGAGAGAAAACATGGCGTCTTGTCTCTCCTGGGTGGCATCACAGATCGTGTTAAACGCTGCAAAATGCTCATTGAGATCTTTGGGCCCGTATTTGCTCAGCATGGTGCGCTCGAACAAACGGCCAATTTCTTCAGTCTCGCTTTTGAGCATGGTGGTTTGATTGGCCACCCCCAGATGCTCGAGATCACGATCTGGGTCAAATCCGGGTGAGGAGGCTCTGGAGAATCGATCCATGAAGGTTTCACGATTGCCGTTTCCGAGAATGTATTCAGCAACAAGCCGAGCTTCTTCTAGGTCAAGAACCACCAGATAGGTTCCTGCGAACGAACTCGTTGCAAGAGTCTCCTCATGTTGGACCTTGCCGTGAATGATGGAAGTGAAGGATTGTTTTTTGTGTTTTTCAACCGTGGTCCAAACCTTTGAGACCCAAGGACAAGTGGTGTCAACAATGTGACAACCCCGCTCGTTTAGAAGTTGCATTTCCTGAACGGTGGCACCAAAGGCAGGAAGAATTACAACATCGCCGTAGGCCACTCCAGAGAAGTCTTTAACTCCATCCTCAACGGAGATGAACAACACGTCCATCTCACGCAGGTGGTCGTTAACGGAGGGGTTATGAATGATTTCGTTGGTGATCCAAATTCGCTCTTGCGGGTAGTGACGGCGTGTTTCATAGGCCATAGCCACCGCCCTCTCAACACCCCAGCAGAATCCAAATGCTTCGGCTAAGCGAACTTGTAAGCGCCCATGCATCATTCGATATCCGTTATCTCGAATCGAACCAATAAGGCTGCTTTGGTAAGCCTGCTCAAGGCTGCCTGCCACCTCTTCGGCGCGACCAAACCCTCGCCGGTTGTAGCGATCGGAGTGATGAAGCGAACGTTTGAAGGCGTGAGTATCCATATCTGTTCTGGCTGTGAAGTGACTCTATGGGCTGCCTGGCACTTGCGACAGTTCAAGGATTCCCATAAAAAATCCTGGCCCAACTTGAGCCAGGGTAGAGAACAAACCAAATGGTTTGAAGTAAGTGGGGGTTAATTACCCGATGAAACGAAGTCTGGGTAGGCCTCCATACCATGCTCACCAATGTCAAGGCCTTCAATTTCCTCCTTCTCGGTGACTCGGATTCCTCCGAATAAACCACCGATGACAGACCATGCAATCCAGCAGGTCACGATCGTCCAAATGGCGTAGGCCGCACATCCCAACGCTTGAATTCCCAACTGACTGATGCCACCACCAACTAATAAACCGAGTGGAGAACCGTCGCCTTGGATGTCGTAACCCCAAAGACCAACAACCAAGGTTCCCCAAATACCACAAACACCATGAACGGAGAACGCTCCGACGGGATCGTCAATACCTGAGGAGTCAAGTGCTGAGACAGAAAATACGACGATGATTCCACCGATGAGACCAGCTATCCAAGAACCAACCAATGTGAGGTTGCCGCAACCGGCCGTAATGCTGACCAAGCCAGCAAGAATGCCATTGATGATCATGGTCAGATCAGGCTTCCCTGATGTCATGGTCGAAATCACAGTGGCCCCGATTGCACCACCAGCAGCAGCCAAGGTGGTTGTTACCGCTACGTAAGGCACCCACTGGTCCATTGCCAGTTGAGATCCGGGGTTGAATCCGTACCAACCGATCCAAAGGATCAGTGCACCAAGAGTGGCAATCGCCATATTGTGACCAGGAATAGCCTGAGGCTTGCCATCAATGAACTTGCCAATACGTGGGCCTAGAAGCATGGCGCCAACAAGGCCTGCCCAGGCTCCAACAGAGTGAACGATTGACGATCCCGCAAAGTCAATGAATTCTTTATCACCAACAGAATTCAACCAACCACCATTCCATTCCCAACTACCTGCAATGGGGTAGATGAAAGCGGTGAGCACTAGAGCGAAAACGACAAATTCGCCGAATTTCACGCGCTCAGCTACGAGGCCGGAAACGATTGTTGCTGCAGTTCCAGCAAAGGCTGCCTGAAACAAGAAATCGACGCTTGGGACAAGACCTGCTTCCGAAATTAGTTCGGGACTAACAGCCGGATCAAAAAACAATCCGTTGAAATAAAGCCATCCTGCCGCTATCGCGTTCCCATACATCAATGAGTAGCCAACAAACCAATAAGCAGTAACTGCGAGTGCAAAAACAAAAAGATTCTTAGCGAGAATATTGACTGCATTTTTCTGGCGACACATGCCAGCTTCCACCATGGCGAAACCGGCGTTCATGAAGATCACCAGGATCGTGGCAACGAGAAGCCAGAGGTTATTGGCCAGAAAGGCTGCATTGAGTTCGGGCATCTCTGCGGCATGAGCCGAGAGATTGAAAAGGCCTAGTCCGAACAGTGCAAGTGGGACACATCCCAGCCAGACGAGCGAACGATTGGTTTTCAAACCTCGAATGCTTTGCAGGAGGAGCATCGGGCCCTCCATAAGACTCGCGTTCTGGAGGCGCGATTTTTGTCGCCTCTTTGGCGACTCGTAAGCAGTTGTCATGGAAAAAAGCAGGACTGCAATTTGGGCTGGACGAAAAAGCATTCGTTTCCGCTATCAAAGTGCTCGTAGGTGAACACTTTTCAAGTCGCTGTTGCTACCAAATCTCCAATTAATGACGATATAAGTCCTTTTACTGTCGCGGGAACACCTGCCTGAGGCCCTCCCAGGTGATCTGATCCTTATCGAAGCTGAAACAACAAGGAAAAATTTCAACCCCTTGTGCCATAGCTTCTCTGAACAGCTCTCCGTAGCGGGGATCAGCGCTATCTCCAGGGGCGAAAGCGGTGACATCCGGACGGCTTAGGCACGGGATCAGGACTCCCCTTGCATTAGGAATGAGAGCCGTGAGTTCCTTCAAGTGCTTTTGCCCCCGTTCGGTCACGGTGTCCGGGAAGAGAGCGAGGTTGTCCTGACTCCATGTGGTGTTTTTGACTTCGATGTAAATCAGCCGTTGATCTTCAGCGCTGTCGTCTGGTGTGAGCAGAAGGTCAATTCGACTTCTGCGATTGAGCCCGTAGGGCACCTCGGCTCTGATGGTTTTAATCGGGCCAAGCTGGTCCTTAAGGCCCTCAACTTCGATCAAAGCCCGGATCAGTTTGTTGGGTAAGGCTGTGTTAATTCCTGCCCAGCACATCGTTCCGTCGCTGCTTGGGACTTCAGCTTGTTCCCATGTCCAGGCCAGCTTGCGCTTCGGGGAGGGAGCATGGCGCACCCGGACTCTCCCACCAGGATGAAGTACGCCTTTCATCGGTCCAGTATTGGCGCAGTGAACAGTCACGATTTGACCGTCGTTGAGCTCCACATCAGCCAGAAAGCGTTTGTAGCGCTTCAGCAGCACCCCCTCTGTAAGAGCTGGAAACTGAAGTACTGACGTGCCGGTCATGGGTGCTGGCTGATGTACTGCCATGGTGACCTGGCAAAGGGCTGAGAATGTTCGTTCAGAAGGGCTGTCGAAAGACAACGAATGGCGAGATCTCTTAAGCGCATTGCTTTGGTTGTCACCTATGGCACTTTGCTGAGCAAAGTTGGCGGTCTTGTTCGTCAGTTGGTGATTGCAGCGGCCTTTGGGGTGGGTGCGGCCTACGACGCTTACAACTACGCCTATGTGCTTCCGGGATTTCTTTTGATTCTGTTGGGGGGAATCAACGGCCCTTTCCACAGCGCCATGGTGAGCGTTCTCAGCCGTCGTCCTCGCGAAGAAGGCGCCCATATTTTGGCGACACTTAACACCATGGTCAGTGCCCTGTTGTTGGTGGTGACAGTGGTTCTGGTGGTGGCAGCTGATCCATTGATCACGGTCGTTGGGCCTGGTCTCAGTCCGGAGTTGCACCGCATCGCAGCGTTGCAATTGCAAGTCATGGCTCCAATGGCTCTGTTGGCTGGTCTGATCGGTCTTGGTTTTGGATCACTCAATGCGGCTGATGAGTTCTGGATCCCTGCGATCTCACCATTAATGTCCAGCCTGGCACTCATCCTGGGCATCGGTCTTCTCTGGTGGCAGGTGGGCGCTGCCATTGCAACACCTGCTTTCGCTCTTTGGGGTGGTGTGGTGTTAGCGCTAGCAACTTTGGTGGGGGCTTTCCTGCAATGGCTTCTGCAGCTGCCCGCATTGATGCGGCAAGGGTTGGTGCAGTTGCGTCTCGCTTGGGATTGGCGACATCCCGGCGTAAGAGAGGTATGGCAGGTGATGGGTCCTGCCACCCTCTCCTCGGGAATGCTGCAGATCAATGTGTTCACCGATTTGTTTTTCGCGTCGGGCCTCCTTGGAGCGGCAGCAGGGCTTGGCTACGCCAACCTTTTGGTTCAAACGCCATTGGGATTGATCTCCAACGCCTTGTTGGTTCCGCTTCTGCCAACTTTTTCCCGACTCACGGCTCCAGAAGATCGTCCTGAGCTGGTGGCTCGCATCCGTCAGGGACTGATGTTGTCGACGGCGTCGATGCTTCCCCTTGGTGCGTTATTCCTGGCGCTTGCTTCGCCAATTGTGGCGCTGGTGTACGAGCGGGGGGCCTTTGATCAAGGAGCGGTCCAGCTGGTGACAGGCTTGCTGATGGCTTACGGAATTGGGATGCCGGCCTATCTCGGCCGAGACGTTTTAGTACGTGTGTTTTATGCCTTGGGAGATGGCAATACACCGTTTCGCTTGTCACTCATGGGCATCGGCCTCAACGTTTTGTTTGACTGGGCCTTGGTTGGTGGCCCAACGCCTTGGGGGCCTCAATTCCCATTTAATTTCGGTGCAGCTGGGTTGGTTCTGGCCACGGTATTAATCAATCTGCTGACGTGTGTCGCTCTTTTACTAGCTCTTCAGCGTCGTCTAGGAGTGCTGCCATTAAAAAGTTGGGGCTTGGACGGTGTGCGTTTAGCAGTTGCAGCCGTTGGAGCTGGGATCGTGGCTTGGGGATTGAGTCAGGGAATCAACTGGCCTGTTGACCTTGCGGGGCGTCTATTGCAAGTAGGGCTTTCAGCGTCACTTGGGCTGCTTCTGTTCATTGTGTTGGGACAGGCTTTTGCTGTTCAAGAGGTTCGTGAGATCAGTCAGAGCTTGACCCGTCGCTTTATTCGTCGCTGAGACGTACCTCCCGATCCTCTCGCACTTGGATCGGTAGCTCAAGGTGCTGCCGACCAACCAGCTGAGGTCCTTGTACCGAGAGGATGCGCGCTTCAATTCCAAAGTCACGGAAGGCTGTTTCCATTTCCTGGATGAGCGCTTTCTCGACTTGGGCTTCGGGATCGACAACCTTCCCGATCAATCGTTCGCCGAGGCGGCCGATCCGTTGCCGGACCACATCGCGGGCATTGGTGACCTCGATGATCAGCACGGCGCATCCGAGAACCTTTCAACCTTATCGGCAGTAGTCATCAAGAATCTCCTCGAGGTCTGAAAGTTGAGAGGACGGCAACAGACGAGCCATCGGCAATCGTGCGCTCCCTCCTCCGATGGGCACTTGAACAGCTTCGAGTGATTGGCGTGCGGCCACTACGGCACCTTGGTCGATCAGAGCGCTGCATTCAATCGCCAAGGCTTCGGCTAGGCCAGCATCCTTTAAGTACAAATGCCACCCTGCTACCTGCAGATAGAGACGATCTGCCA
>TARA_B100001093_G_scaffold430274_1_pt1 | contig 10271 bp, 6 predicted proteins | sample TARA_B100001093 | Tara Oceans TARA_B100001093 (sample SAMEA2623116) | marine metagenome | biome: marine biome (ENVO:00000447); feature: surface water layer (ENVO:00002042); material: "saline water (ENVO:00002010), including plankton (ENVO:xxxxxxxx)" | depth 5 m
TGTGCGCTACTGTCGGTTGTACTTGCGGTACCCCGCCGCTGACCAAACTGAAGAGTGATGCCAAACCCACGATCTTGATTGAACTCCAGAGTCTCCAGTTCGCCTTTACGAACGCTGACGCCAAGGCCTTCTTCCGCGCTGACAGAAACCTCTGCCTCATCAGCACCTTGCTGGCGTGCCTCTTTGAGAATATCGTGTACCAGCTGTTGCAACTCAGCCTGTTGATCTATGAATTCCACTATTTCCTTCCCAGACGAATGACTCAAGAACCATCAAAAACTGCCCGCAAACGCGAGGCGCTTCGTTTACAAGACATTGGGCGAGCACTGACTCAACTTAAGGCCCAAGACTTAGCCACTTTCGACCTACCTAATTCTCTCGGCCTCGCGATCGAGGAATACGGGCGTATCAACAGCCGCGAGGGCGGTCGCCGCCAACTGCAATACATCGGCCGCCTTATGCGTAAGCTCGATACCGAAGCCATAGAGTTACAGCTGCAACACCTGCGTGGCGAATCCAATGCGGCTCGACACGCCTTGCACCTGGTTGAGCAATGGCGCGACCGGCTGCTGGCCGACCCGCAGACATTGACTCAACTGCTCCATGAGCACCCTCACATCGATCGTCAAAAGTTACGCCAATTACTTAAACGCGTCACCAGCACAGGTGCAATCTCCGATCACGAATCGCCATCTCCAGCGCAAAAACAAGCTGCGCGAGCGCTTTTTCGTTTTTTACGCGTGCAATTTGAGATAAGCGAAACACCCTAGGCTTGGGTTCCGCCCACAACGATTTCGTCGACCTTCAGTGTAGGTTGTCCCACGCCGACAGGCACGGACTGACCGTCTTTACCGCAAACACCCACACCGGCGTCTAGGCCCAAATCATTGCCCACCATAGAGACCTTGTTCATAACATCGGGGCCATTACCAATAAGAGTCGCGCCTCTTATCGGCGCCGTCACTCTGCCATCTTCAATCAAATAGGCCTCTGTGGCGGAAAAGACAAAACGCCCGGAAGTAATGTCCACCGAGCCCCCACCAAAGTTCACGGCGTAAACTCCGCGAGCCACTGAGCGAATAATGTCTTCAGGCTCGTCTTGCCCAGGCAACATATACGTATTGGTCATGCGCGGCATAGGTACATGGGCGTACGACTGACGGCGGCCATTGCCTGTAGCCGCAACATTCATAAGCCGAGCGTTCAACTTATCTTGCATGTAACCGCGCAAAATGCCGTTTTCAATAAGCATGGTGTTTTGAGTCGGGGTTCCTTCATCGTCAACACTCAAAGAACCTCGGCGCTCAGACAATGTGCCGTCGTCAACCACCGAGCATAGACTCGATGCGACCTGTTCTCCCACCCGACCAGAAAACGCAGAACTGCCTTTGCGATTAAAATCGCCTTCTAAACCATGCCCCACAGCTTCATGCAATAACACGCCGGGCCAACCCGGCCCAAGCACTACAGGCATTGGACCTGCCGGCGCATCAACGGCGTCTAAATTTACCAACGCCATGCGCACCGCTTCACGCGCTAAGTCGTCCGCCCAATCACCGGCGTACAAAGAAGCTAAATCTCGGCGCCCACCACCACCAGAACTGCCGCGCTCACGCCGGCCTTTATCCTCGACAATTACCGATACATCGAGACGCACAAGAGGCCGGATGTCTGCGCTGAGCGTACCGTCGCTGGCCATAACCAGCATGCTGGAATGACTGCCGGCGATACGCACATTCACTTCTTTAACTCTTGAATCAGCGGCTCGCGCGGTCTGATCCACTTGCTGCAAAAGGGCGACTTTCTGCTCCTGAGACAAGCTGCTGATGGGGTCTTGTGTGCTGTACAACGCCTCTGCACTGACCACTCGCAGAGCCTGCGCCGGTCCTCGCGCACCTGCCCCGGCAACAGATTTCGCCGCAGCTGCGGCCTTGTTCAACCCGTCTGCTCGAATGTCTTCACAGTAGGCAAAGCCAGTTTTTTCACCCGCTAACGCGCGCACCCCAATCCCGGCATCGACCGAAAACGCACCGTCCTTAACGATCCCATCTTCAAGACCAAAAGACTCCGAGCGAGCACTTTGGATATAGACTTCGCCGTAATCCACATTGCGACCCAGCATACCCTCAAGTGCGCCTTGCACATCTGCCGAATCAAGACCTTTAACGGCCAATAACTCCGCTTCGACCTGTTGTATCAGTTCACTCATCATCTACTGCTTGATAATTTATTTTCGCAAGTTAAAACGGCCGTCAGTCGTTAATCGCCTCTTGATCCGCATCGACAAAAGGCTGCGCTCTTGCCGGCGCCTCAGTCATCAACTCGCGATCGCTTGGAGCATCAACCGTTGCCGCCGTAGGCTCTAATGAAGGTTTTTCCGGCCCAGTTAAGGGCGCAAGGCTACCCGGTTGCGGTACAGCTTTCATGCTTTTATCCCACAAACTTACGAACTTCACCTGAGGATCCTCAAGCGTACCGGTGATGGCGAATTTAGCACTGCTGAACTGCTGAATAGGTTTCCGCAATATTTGCTCACCCAACATTACACCCAAGCCTGCCACGGGATTGGCAAGCGCCAGATATGCGCCGTACCAAGGCAGAGAGTTACTGACGGGTAACGTCACAATCATCTCATTGTCGAGTATTTCTGAGCGCAGATTTACCCGGCCACCGAGCTCGAAAGAAGACGAGGGACTTTCCAGAACCATGCGCTCGGTGAAGACCATTTCCTCTTGGCCCACTTGAACCGTGGCACTGAGTCGATCAAAACTCATGCCATCGTCAACAATGTCAGAAAAATCGAATTTGTTAATTCGACTGGCCAGCGCAGATGGTGTAAATAAACTGATCAGCCGCAGTCCATTCGCAGACGTATCGGCATCTAATAATCGACCATTCTTGGCCTTGAAATCCATACTGCCATGCAGCCCTAGCAGTTCTATATTCGGCGGCGAGCCGGGCCATTGCAGATCGACTTGCAGCGATGCATTACCGGTTTCCATTGTCGGAGCGAAATCCCACAGGGGCAATGTCCGAGCAAGGTCATCTAACTCTACGCGCCCAGCGAATGCTGTCCGGTCGCCGGCCAAATCCCAAACAAATTCAGAATTGCGCAAACTTACCCCTCTAACGTCCATATCGAGTGATACAAAACGAACCCGATCCTCCTCGGGTTGAATCTCAAACTGCCAATTACCATAGTCTTCGTCACCAATAAGCAACGTGTCTAAAACGACCCGGGCTGCCGGCAACGAACGGCCTAGCTCTACACTCATAGGGTCACGCCCAATCAGCGATGCGGCAGAGCCCTCTGCCGAAATTTCTGCGTCGCTGATCGAATAGTCCGGTTTGGGTAGTCGCAGAAACTCTAAATCTATGCCAAGACGTGCGTCGTCTGATAGGTCCACTCGCCCAACAAGATCATCGGCCCTAACCGATAGGATAAATTCGCCGGCGCGTCGGCTACCGGCAAGCACAACGTCAGCAAACAGCAGATCACCAACAACGAGTTCGTTAGCTCGCAGATTATCCATCTGCCAGTCAACCGTGAACTGATCACTCCCAGCCGCCACCTCAGACCAGGCAGCCACCTCTATCCGAGCCAACCTGCCAGTGATGCTGACGCGATCTTGGTCTGCTGGGATAACGGCTGGCGCAACCCCTAAACCAACGGACCCCCGGAGCGCCCGGTCATCTAAATGCACCCACCCTTGAGTATCCTGATAACGCCATCGCAAACTTTGATAGTCGTCCAAAAACTGCAGATCGAAACGACTGGGCGAGACTGCAGCAAGTGTCTTGCCAAGATCACCCGGTAAATTCACCGCGATGCCGTTGAGGTCGGTATCCACCGCCAGCGCTGATACCCCACCCTGCATGTGAATAGAAAGATCTGCGGCATATTGGCTTGCGCCCACCAGCAGTCCAAAGTCCTCAAGTCCTGCCAAGGCATAAATATCTTTAGGCGCAAACCCTCCGTTCACTGAGAAGTTGATGTGCTCATCGTTATTCGTCACATCAATGGAAACCTCTCGCTCAAAGATGCGCCCGACAAAACTACCTTCCAACTGATGCGGCAGGGTGAACGACCCACCTCCTCCTAGGGCATCCACCTCAAGGCGGTAATTGGGCATTGATAGAGCCATCTGCTCGGGAACAAAATCCAGATCTATTGCAAGCGCTGCCTCAGAATCTGCCGCTAACGGTATACTCATGCTGCCCTGCAACCGCACAGCACCCTTAGCAGCCCAATCATCTTGCACAAATTCAAACGTCGATCTAAGTGGTGTATTTCGAAGAAAATCAAGCAGCTGTACCGCCCCAGTTTCAGCGTCGAATTGAATATCGGCAATACGCCCACCCGCACCCAAATTTACGCGGCTGTCGAATAACCGCGCACCCGCCATCTGAGCCGCCGCCACTCGCACTTCGGTACGGCTTCCTGCGACGTGTATATCGCCGAACACCTCCAGCAACTCCGGCCAGTTCGATGCGTATGCGACCCGACCTCGCTCTAGCTCACCTTGTATCTCTAACCGACGCCCTAGTTCACCTGTTCGTTGCCTAACCTGTCCGTGATAAGCCCCAAGTAAGCCAGAAAATCGGCCCGCCTTCGGTGCTTCGCGAAGCCAGCTCTGCAGACCGTCAGCCATCTTGAATGAAATGTAATCGGTCAGATCTGACACCTCTGCCTCATCCATGCCAAGCCGTATACTCAATCGTTGCTCGTAAGGGCTTTTCGGGCGTGCGAGCGCAAACTGCGCGGCAAGTGCGCTGCCATGACGGCGGGCCTTGATGTTCTGTCCACGCAAACCCAGATACCCAGGCTGCAAGTGAAATTTAATAAGTCCTTGTAAGTATTCAAAATCCCACGGTCGAGCAAACAAGTTCGGGAACTGCAAAGTTATGTCATCAGAGTTCAGTTGCATTGCGATATTAGAACCGTCCCCCCACAAGCGACCTTGTGCATTCAATAGGCCGGGCGACCCCCGATATCCTTGAGCCGCAATATCGGAAAGCGACGCCGAGTAACCCACGGCACCTTGCGCATTAACGTAACCGTATATGCTGTGGACTTGGCCAGTAAGGCTCAACGCCGCCAACCATTCTCCAAAAACCGGCCAGATTCCCGCACTCGGCTGCAATGCAGTTCGCAAGCCTGCCAGATCTAACCCTTGGCTCCACGCCACAACCTCTGGCCAAGGTTTATCATCACTGAAGTTCATCTGGACATGCAGCGGCTCGAGTTCTAGCGCCGTGAAACGATCACTCCCCGACTGCACCCTTAGGACACGACTCATGCCATCTATAAGATTGTCCCTAGTCACAAAATCCGCTTCAAAAATCGCCTGCAAAACCGGCATGGACCCCAGCAAATCCGCAGCAGACACAAGAGCCTTAATGCTCAGTCGGCCATGCCCCATATCACGTCGCTGGCGCCAACGCGAACCATCGCTGTCGAGGGCTATATTGGCGCTGCTCAAAATACCAGCAGGCAAAAGGAGCCGCCCGGAGACGCTGACATCACGCGCCAGCACTCGCTCGTCAGACCAGGCTACCCGCTCAACCCAGGACAGACCCAGTTCACCGTTTTCCGGCTCGTTAGCCGCTATAACGAAATCAAGCAAATGTTCATTACCGAAATTCTGTGCTCGTAGATCGGCCTTAAAGTGTGTCGCATCGCCCGCTCCCGGGTGCAAGATGAACGCGATCGCGCCAAACAATCTGTCTCCGTGGCGAATGCTTTTGAGCACATCAAAGGGCAACACAATCCGTTGCTGATTACGCAACTGCCAACCGGACGGAGTTTGCTCAAAGTGCACTTCTGCTTGCTGCCAATAAAGATGCCGCGGTACCCAAGCACTACGAATAAGGCTTTCAAAGGCATCCAATTCCATCTCTACGCGCTTAAAGCTGCCGGCCCCGAACGTCACCTCTTGCACCTGCACAACCGGATTCATTCCGTTCCAGTGAGTTCGAACACCTTTAAGGCTGATTCGTTTGGACGCCAGCAAACTGTTTATCTGTGGGGTGAACTCACTCGCAAAAAACAGCAGTGTGCGACCGACACCTTGCGCCAGCGCAGCAACAACAACGAGGCTACAGAAAAAAAGTATAAGCGGGCCGAGGACATAGCGCCGTAACCTACTCTGGTTTGAAAAACGCGTTGCGACCGACATAGCGGACAGCGAGGCCTAATTAGCCTAACGACCCCTGAACTAGAGAGATATCAAATTGTCCAATAGCAAAATCAGGTTCCACCTGCACACCGACACCCCCGCGAATCTTGGCGCGAACACCATCCAGATAGGCCCCTGCATCCGACAATAGCAAGTCCACAACTGCTTGATCGGCGCGCACTAAAAACTCAAGATCTGCACCGCTCTTGCTCGACTTCGAACGTTTTATCAATTCACGAACGATGGCTTGGCAGGCCGTTTCTACTGACGCGTCGACACTGCTGCCAGCCGTTGTTTGCATGAGTTGGCCTAAACTTTGCCGAACGCGCTTGCGACTCAACTGCACAGTGCCGTGATCGGAAAAGTCTTCTACCCGCACCTGCGACGGATCAGATGAAAATGCTTCTTTCAGCGCCACGAGCACCTGTTGTTGATGGGCGTCTTCCTGCATGTCAATAAAGTCAATCACCACCAATCCCCCTAAATTTCGCAGTCGCAATTGCGTGGGGATAGCCTCAGCAGCCTCTAGATTAACGTGCAACGCGGTGTCCTCCATTGACACAGCGGAATCACCGCGTTCGCCGAGAAAACTTCCACTATTAACATCAATGCTGACCAATGCCTGAGTTTGCTCAAACACCAAGCCCGCACCAGAGGGCAATGCATAGCTCGGATCCAACGCTTGCTGAATTTGAGCGTCTAATCCAAGCCCTGAAAATAAGTCTTCATCGCTGTAACGCAGAACCTCGCGACCAGACCATTGTGGCAGGTGTTCTTCCGCAAATTCACGCATCTGCGAAAACGTAGCGTCGTCATCCACCGTAACGTTCTGCACATTTGGTCCAGCCAGATCGCGCAAAATACGGCAAACAAAAGGCAGCTCTGCAAAGACTAGGCATGGGGTCTTTTGTTGCTTACTCGATTCAATATTTTGCAGTAGTTCATTCCAGCTGTCGCACAGTCGCACAAACGCTTCTGTTAGCACGTTCTCGCTTGCACCTTCCGTCGCAGTGCGGACAATCAAGCCAAAATCCGTGTCGGCCAATTGTCTGGACAAAATGTCTTTCAAACGCTGCCGCTCCGCTGCACTGTCTATGCGCCGAGAAATACCTAATTGCCCTGGACGCTGCGTCAGCACAAGCGCATTGGTTGCAACAGAGAGCGACATCGTCAGTTTTGCGCCCTTATCCTCTATTGCGTCTTTTACCACCTGAACGACGATCTCCTGTCCTTCATGCAGAAGCTTGCGTATATCAACGCGCCGTTCGTCGCTGTCGGGCTGTGCGACCATTAACGGCTTAGCCGTCACATCAGCAGCGTGCAAAAAACCATGTCGCTGTTGGCCAATATCAACAAATGCGGCCTGAATACCGCCGATAACCCGCACCACTTTACCGCGATAGACGTTTCCCGTTAGGCTCGTATGCTGAGCTTGATCAATTTGCAAATCGCGTAATGTCTGACCCACAACCAGCGCTGCTCGCGTCTCCGCAGAGTTAACGTTAATCACCAGTTGCTCGGCAGCCCCGCCGTGCTGTTTATGCTGTTCGGTCAATACGACCACTCCATGTATCTATGCCAAATTGCTTCAGCAACAATTCCGTTTCAAGCATCGGCAACCCCACAACCGCACTAGGGCTGCCATAGATCTTTTCAACGAAAATACTGCCAATACCTTGTAGCCCATAACCGCCGGCTTTGTCAGCCGGCTCCTCTGTACCCCAGTACGCTTGCGCCTCTTGCTCGGATACTGCACGAAAGCTGACATCACTGGCTACCACCTTTGACTTCACGTCGGTAGCCGAGGCAACAGCTACACCGGTCAGCACTCGATGCGTAGTACCGGACAGCCGCATAAGCATCCGCACGCCATCCGTTCGATCCTTTGGTTTCCCAAGAATCTCACCGCCTAATGCGACGACCGTGTCCGCCGCTATTACGACATGAGTCGGCTTACGAATCAGTCCAGCATCGGCTTTTAATTTACACAGCCGCTCAACATAGGTTTGCGCGTCTTCTCCTTCGAGCAGGCCTTCATCAACATCTGGCGACATCGTCTCAAATACCAAGCCGATCTGCTGCAACAAGCTGACCCGCCTAGGCGAAGAGGACGCTAACAAAATGCGTTTAGCGTGCGCATCGCTCACCGAAAACCTCGACGAGGCTCCAGCGCTTTAAACAGTTTGTGTCCATACGGCCACAGCAGCGCAGAGCTTACCGCGCTAGTAAGCGGCAACCAATTCCAATCTTGGTTAGCAAAAAAACTAAGGCTAAAGCTTCGCAGCAGTTGCGCGAGCATCACCACAACAAACACAATCAAACCTTGCTGAATCGCACTGTACATTAAAAATCGCTCGCGAAAACGCAACAACAGATAGGTTATGGTCGCAAATATCACCCCATTCAAACCTAGAGGTTCACCCAACAGCACATCAATAATACCGCCGGCGCACCACGCCCATAGAACACCCAACCGAGAACCTACCCGGAGAGCCCAGTATATAAGCAGCAGCAACAACCACTGCGGCTGCCAATAGCCAATCCACGCAAACCAATCGCTAGGCAGTCGAGCAACACTCAAGACGACTGCAACCAGGGCCAAGAATAAAAGAACTAACGGGTTCACACTTCTTCATCCAAACGGAAAGAACGCTGTTGATCCGCTGCAAAAACGACCAATAAAAACCGCGACTGATTCGTTCGCGCTAAGGGTCGAACTTTCACCTCAGCAAAAACGGAAGTCGCATCTAAGACCACCGAGGCAACTTCCGCGACTGGATAACCAACCGGGAAACGCCCGCCTAAACCAGAGGTCTCAAGAAGATCGCCCACCATAATGTCCATCGACACAGGCACATTCTCAAGGATCAGGCTATCTCGAGAACCTGTCCCGCCGGCAATACTTCGAGCGCCATTGCGAGTGACTTGAACTGGCACAGCGTGGTCTCTATCAATCAGCAAAAGCACACGGCTTGTTGTATTGCCGACCTCTACCAATTGTCCAAACAGGCCCTCAGCATCGAGTACCGCCTGACCAACCTGCATGCCGTCAGAGCTACCCTTATCTATGATCACTTGATGAGAACTCGGCGTTGATCGAGCACTGACGATTTCGGCAATCAACACTGACCCTGGCAATTTTTCTTTCGATCCCAACAGCACGCGCATACGATCGTTATCGGCTTTAAGCGTCCGATAGCGCTGTGCCGTGTGAGAAAGCGCTAACAATTGTTCACGCTGGCGCTCTAATTGGGCCAGCAGATTTTTCCTGCTACTCAAACTCTCGTTCAAGCTATTGCCGATCAGGTATGGCGCTTCCGCGATGTAATACACCGGGGTCACCATCTGCAACACCAAAGCTCGCGTCGATCGAAGATAATCGGTATAGGCGTCTAACGTCGCCAGAGCAATGGACAGCAGCACCAAACCCAGCAGCATGTAACCCGCCCCGCTGCTTTTGACAAAGAGCGTTCTAATAGTCGGCCTCTATAAGATTCGCGCGGATTCGAGTGACGGTAAGTAGCTTATATCCATCATGCCGTACCTTTAAATATCGAGAAGGTGCGCGTTACCTGCTTCATCCATTAGCTCCAAGGCTTTACCGCCCCCCCGTGCAACGCAGGTTAGAGGATCTTCTGCGATGATCACTGGCAACCCCGTTTCCTCTGCAAGCAGAATGTCTAAGTCGCGCAATAATGCACCGCCACCGGTGAGCACCATCCCAGTGTCTGCGATATCCGACGCCAACTCTGGCGGGCATTGTTCCAAAGCGCTTTTGACCGCCTGCACAATCATAGACAGCGGCTCCTGCAAAGCCTCAAGAATCTCGTTGCTGTCCAAAGTAAAACTGCGCGGAATACCCTCGGCCAAATTGCGGCCGCGCACATCAATCTGCCGGATCTCTTTTTGCGGATAGGCCGCGCCAACCTCTTGCTTGATGCGCTCGGCTGTAGCCTCACCAATTAAACTGCCTTGAGTGCGGCGAACATACGCGACGATTGACTCGTCAAAGCGGTCTCCACCGACACGCACGGTGTCTGAAATAACAACACCGTTGAGCGAGATTATCGCGATCTCCGTGGTGCCTCCGCC
>TARA_B100001093_G_scaffold84909_1_pt1 | contig 10260 bp, 14 predicted proteins | sample TARA_B100001093 | Tara Oceans TARA_B100001093 (sample SAMEA2623116) | marine metagenome | biome: marine biome (ENVO:00000447); feature: surface water layer (ENVO:00002042); material: "saline water (ENVO:00002010), including plankton (ENVO:xxxxxxxx)" | depth 5 m
GAGTGAGTGTGTCACCCCTAATGACGTTCCTCGACGAGAGCGACAGCAATTGCGGCGACTCCTTCGCCCCGGCCGGTCAGCCCCAACCCATCGGTAGTTGTTCCCGAGACACTCACCCGAGCACCCAAAGCGGCCGACAGAACATCCTGGGCTTCCCGACGCCGCTCGCCTATGCGAGGCCGGTTGCCGATGACCTGCACGGAGGCATTGACGATCGCGAAGCCCGCGCCACGAACAGCGGCCGCTGCATGCGCCACCAGGCTGACGCCCGAGGCGTCTGACCACTCAGGATCATTCGTTCCGACAAGCGAACCGAGATCTCCCAGGCCGGCCGCCGACAAGATGGCGTCACAGATCGCGTGCGAGGCGACGTCCGCATCGGAATGCCCTTCGAGGCCTTCCTGGTCCTCCCACACCAATCCGGCGAGCCACATGGGACGGCCCTCGGCGAACGCGTGCACGTCCGTCCCGATCCCGACCCGCAGTTGCGATGTCACCGCGTCCTCCGATGCTCGACCAGGGCCTCAGCCAGGACAACGTCCAACGGGCGCGTCACCTTGAAGGCGTCTTCGTGGCCATCAACCGCATGGACGGCAATGCCGAGCCGCTCCACCATTCCGGCGTCATCGGTGACCGGAGCGTCGACTTCCGCGTGTGCACGCTGAAGAACGTCGCGGGTGAAGCCTTGCGGTGTCTGCACGGCCCGCAAAGAATCTCGCGACACCGCCGCCCCCAACGAGGCATCGCCAGTCACCGTTCTGATCGTGTCGACAAGCGGTACGACGGGAACGACGGCTGCGTGGCCGTTCCTGACGGCGGCCACCACATTGGTGATTACCTCAGGTGGGACCAGCGGACGCGCGGCGTCATGAACGAGAACCACGTCGACGTCGTCCGGCAGTGCGATCAACGCCCGGGCGACAGATTCCGATCGAGATTCTCCCCCCGCCACAACGAAAACCTCGGCGGAGAACTCTTGGGGTTGAAGCAACGAACCCACGTCTTCTCGATAATCCGATGGAGCAGCGACCACCACAACGTCGACGACGGGAGTCGCAGCGAGTGCCTTCACCGCATAGACCAGCATCGGAGTGCCGGCGATTTCTCGAATGGCTTTCGGGGCCCCCGGCCCGAGGCGTTCACCCCTGCCAGCGGCGGGAACTAGTGCGGCGACGCGCCCGTAGCCAACGTCGTCGCTCACGACGAGCTGATCAGGAAGCCAGGACCTCGTCGAGGATGGCCTCGGCCTTGTCCTCGTCGGTCTTCTCTGCGAGCGCCAACTCGCTGACCAGGATCTGGCGAGCCTTGGCGAGCATGCGCTTCTCTCCCGCCGACAAGCCACGCTCCTGCTCTCGGCGGAACAGGTCCCGAACCACTTCGGCGACCTTGATGACGTCCCCGGACGCCAGCTTCTCCAAATTGGCCTTGTATCGACGTGACCAGTTGGTGGGCTCCTCGGTGTAAGGCTGACGCAGGACCGTGAACACCTTGTCCAAGCCTTCTGCGTTCACAACGTCACGAACCCCGACCAAGTCGACGTTGTCCGCGGGCACTCGAACCGTCAAGTCCCCTTGCGCAACGCGAAGAACGAGGTACTCCCGGTCCTCTCCCTTGATCTTGCGCATCTCCACCGATTCGATGAGTGCTGCGCCATGGTGCGGGTAGACAACGGTGTCACCGACGTTAAAAGCCATTGAGAGGATCCCCTTTCCGGAACGCTGATTCTACCACCGCACAATCGACCGATACTCTGCGGTCGTGAACAGGCGTTACTCCACAGCACTCGTCGTGTCCAGCGCTCTTGCCGCTCTCACGTTGACATTGACCGGTTGTTACAACGGCCCGAACGCCTCCACCAACATGCAATCGGTGCAATTGACGGGGAACGGCGTCCAGGTTCAGGCCGGCGACATTCGCGCTGAGAACCTGACGCTTGTCGCGGGGCCCGACGGCTCGGCCAGCGCAACCTTGATCATGCGGGTGACCAATCAAGATCTGGAAGCAGACAATCTCTTGGCTGCTCTGATTGACGGTGTCCCCGCCTTCATCACCGGCGATGTGGTGGAACTACTCCCCAACCAATCCGTGGGCTTCGGGTATGAATCCGACCGGTGGATCAACTCGTATGAGTTCGACGCCTCTCCCAGTACGTACGTCCCCGTCGCTCTTCAATTCGAGCGCTCCGGGATTGTTGAGGCGAACGTGCTCGTCGTTCCCCCGACCGGCTACTACGAGGGAATCGAGCCGGTTCCACCGGCGATGTAGCCACGAAACGACCTCACGCGTCGTACTTGTAGCCGAGCCCACGCACGGTGACTAGGTGAAGGGGGTGTGCAGGATCGGCTTCTACTTTGGCCCGCAGGCGTTTGATGTGCACATCCAGCGTCTTGGTGTCCCCGACGTAGTCCGACCCCCACACCCGGTCGATGAGTTGCGCGCGAGTGAGCACTCGTCCGGAGTTGCGCACCAGGATTTCTAGTAGGTCGAACTCCTTTAATGGCATGGGCATTTGCTCTCCACGAACCGTGACCACGTGCCTATCGATATCTATCCGCACCGGCCCCACTTCGATGGCTGCCGGCAGCAACTCCTCCAATTCTCCGTTGCGTCGCAGCACCGCTCGAATTCGCGCGAGTAACTCTCGCGACGAGAAGGGCTTAGTGACGTAATCGTCGGCACCCAATTCGAGTCCGACCACTTTGTCGACCTCGCCATCCTTCGCGGTGAGCATGATGATCGGCACCTGTGAGCGTGTTCGTATCTGTCGACACACTTCGGTGCCAGGCAGACCGGGCAACATCAAATCGAGCAAGAGGATGTCGGCACCCGACTTTTCAAATTCCTCTATTGCCGCATTGCCGTCTGCCGCGACCGCCACCTCATAGCCCTCACGTTCCAGCATGAAGGTCAAGGCATCGGAGAACGACTCCTCGTCTTCCACAACCAGCACCCGTGTCACGAAGATCCTCCCTGTTCCGGGGTCGTCACAAGATCGATATCTAACTCATGGGCCTGCCGCTGCATATCCGTGTGAGGGTCGTAGACCGGGAGTCGCAGAGTAAACGTCGATCCAGTTCCCACCTCCGACCAGACGGTGCATTCGCCTCCGTGGTTTTGACACACGTGCTTGACGATGGACAGACCCAATCCCGTTCCCCCCGTACTGCGCGATCGGGCTTGATCGACTCGGTAGAAGCGCTCGAAGATCCGATCGAGATCGTGGCCAGGAATCCCGATCCCTTGATCCTTGATGACGATCTCTGCAATGCCCTCACTGGCGCGAACCGATACTGCGACTCTGGTTGCAGGGGGCGAGTAGTGGACAGCATTCGACAACAGATTTCGCACGGCGGTAAGCAACTGACCACGGTCTCCATAGATCTCGACGGATGCGTCTTCACTCCGCACGAGCTCAATTTCTCGACTCACCGCCAAGGTGCGGACTTCATCCGACGCACGGGTGACAAGTTCGTCCACATCCACAATTTCCGCTCTGGTCATCGGATCATCACTTTGCAGACGAGAAAGGTCGATGACGTCCTGGATGAGCGACGCCAGTCGGGCCGCTTCTGTTTGCATCCGTTCGGCGAAATGACGCACTTGCTCCGGATCATCTGCGGCCGAGACGACTGTTTCCGCCAACAGCGATAGGGCACCGACGGGTGTCTTGAGTTCGTGGCTGACGTTGGCAACAAAATCTCGACGCACGGCATCGACCCGTCGCTCTTCCGCCAAATCGTCGACGAGGATCAGCAGCACACCCGTTCCCAGTGGTGCCACGCGCACCCGCAATTCGAGAAGTTCTCGACCAAGCGGTGGACGACGAACCCGCATTTCCTGTTCACGTGCGTGACCATCCTCGGCCACCTTGTCAACTAAACGAACAATGTCTGCCACCGTCAAGGAGCTTCTGTTCACGAGCCCGAGCGACAAGGCCCGCGCACTTGCCCGAAGAACCGCTCCATCCGGCGCCGTGACAATCGAGGCGGACGGCAAAACGGACAGCACCCGAATGACTTCGTCCGGGACAGCAGGCGGAAGCGCCGAGGCGTCGATTACGTCCTCACCACCACGCCGTCGAATGGCCACGACAGCACAATAGAGCCGCCTGACAGGACAGAACTCCCCGCGAGAGCCCCACAGCCCATGATTGGCCAACCGTTCACCTGAGAAACCGACAGTTCATCTTCAGTCAATGACAGGTTCACGTTGTGGACGAGCGATCACCGGTCGCGGGCGTACCCTTAGATTTGATTCACCGCTCCGTTCTCCGACGACGATTCAGGACCCCTATGCGCGCCGCCTATTACGAGCAACTTGACCAGATCAACGATGACCTCGTCGAGATGACCCGGCTCGTGGGTTCAGCGATGAACCGAGCGACCCAAGCGCTCCTCGATGCGGATCTTTCTCTCGCTGAAGCGGTCATCGATTTCGACGCCAAGGTGGACATGCTGGCCAGTGACGTCGAAGAGCGCTGCTTTGAGCTGGTCGCGCTGCAGCAGCCGGTAGCGACCGACCTGCGTGTTGTCATCGGAGCGCTTCGCATCGCCAGCTCTCTGGAGCGGATGGGTGACCTCGCCGAGCACGTGGCCAAGCAGGCCCGCATGCGCTTTCCCAAGGTGGCTGTGCCGCAAGAACTCCGCGCGACTTTCGCGGAAATGGGCTCTCTGGCAGAGGTCATCGTCGCCAAGACGGGTTCGGTTATCGCAACGAAGGATGTCGCCCTCTGCGCCGACATCGCTGTGCACGACGAGCGAATGGACCGTCTGCACCGGGAACTGTTCACCATCGTTCTCTCGCAGACGTGGAAAAACGGCGTAGAGGAAGCGATCGACGTCACCTTGCTCTCCCGCTACTACGAACGTTACGCGGATCACGCCGTATCGGTAACCAAGCGGGTCGTCACGATTGTCACAGGTGAGCCTTACGTGGCGGTCTCCCTGGAGGATCAGGCCGAGGCGTAGGGCCACATATAGCCTTCCGCGCACGGGTGCGGGAGACTTCGCTCATGGCTTCCGTCCACCCGCTGCGGTCATCCGACCGCGCGGTGACAAGCGGGCACGGCGATACACCCAACCCACGACGCGTGGCGATGCTCTCCGCGCACACCTCCCCACTCGACCAGCCCGGCACCGGTGATGCCGGTGGCATGAACGTCTACGTCGTAGAGACAGCACGGCGTCTCGCCGAGGCAGGTACGGAAGTCGAGATCTTCACCCGAGGAACGTCGTCGGCTCTTCCGTCAACTGTCGAGCTGGCCCCCGGGGTTCTGGTCCGACACATCACGGCAGGTCCCTTCGAGGGATTGGCCAAGCAAGACCTCCCGGGCCAGCTGTGTGCCATGACTTCCGGCGTTATGCGGGTCGAGGCGAGCCGACCCGAAGGCTGGTACGACCTCATCCACTCGCACTACTGGCTCAGTGGTCAGGTGGGATGGCTCGCGTCCGAGCGCTGGCGCATCCCTCTCGTGCACTCCATGCACACGATGGCCAAGGTAAAGAACCTCGAACTCGCCGAGGGAGACACACCCGAACCGAACATCCGGACTATCGGAGAGCAGCAGGTCGTGGACGCCGCGAGTCGGCTGACCGCGAACACCGATGACGAGGCCCGCCAGCTCATCGAGCTCTACGGGGCCGATCCGGCACGGGTCGACGTCGTCCATCCGGGAGTGGACCTCGACGTCTTCTCACCGCACCCCACAGCACGTGACCGTGGTTTGGTCCGGGTCGAGGCGGGGATCGGCCACGAGGAGTTCGTGCTGCTCTTCGTCGGCCGTATCCAACCCCTGAAGGCTCCGGATCTGCTGATTCGCGCATTGGGGTCATTGCGGACCGACCGTCCAGACCTACCCGTACGCGCCGTCGTGTGCGGAGGTCCGTCCGGCTCGGGCCTGGACCGGCCGACGGCGCTGGAGGACCTAGCACGAGATCTCGGAGTTCTCGACAAAGTCACTTTCCTCACGCCGACGTCTCGGGAGCACCTAGCGGATCTCTTCCGTGCCGCCGACCTCACGGTTGTGCCCTCGTACTCGGAATCTTTCGGGCTCGTTGCGGTGGAATCCCAGGCATGTGGAACTCCCGTCGTGGCTGCCAACGTCGGTGGGTTGCGCACCGCGGTCGCCGACCAGGTCAGTGGCGTTCTGGTGGAGGGTCACAACCCAGACGACTACGCCCGGGTAATCGCCCAGCTGGCAGACAATCGAATTCGGTTGCGCGAGCTTTCGCATGGCGCGGTGGCCCACGCCAGCACGTTCGGATGGCAACACACCACCGCAGGTCTTCTCGACACTTACCGGGCGGCGCGCGAGCACTTCTCGGGGATTGATCTCGCCGCGACCCACCGATCCCATGACTGATCGTCACTCCGGTCGCGCGCATCTCGAGAAGTTTCTGCATGCCCACGCACTCGACTTCGAAGAGGTCAACGAGACCACCATCGCGGTCGTCGTTCCTGGGGAGAAGAAACTCACCACGACGGCGTCTTTCGCCTTCGGTGACACGACTGTCACCGTCAATGCCTTTGTTATCCGACACCCCGACGAGAACGATCTCGCGGTCTACCGATGGCTCTTGGAGCGCAATCGCCGAATGTACGGCTTGGCCTACAGCATTGATCACCACGGCGATATCTATTTGACCGGACGATTCCCCCTGGACGCCATCACCGACGCCGAGCTGGACCGCATCTTCGGAGCCATCAGCGAGTACGCCGACGGAGCCTTCAACTCACTGCTGGAGCTCGGTTTCGTAACGGCCATACGCCGGGAGTGGCAGTGGAGAACCAAGGCCGGCCTCCCAACGGACAACCTCGCAGCCTTCGCCCACCTGGCCGACCCGGACCAGTCAGACCAGTCGGAGAGGCCAGACCAGGGCCAATAGCGCGCCTAGCCGGACGAGGTGGAGCAGGCGTTCCCGGACCATCGGGCAGAATTGCGCCATGACGACGAACACTTCCACGCTGATCTTGCTGCGTCACGGCGAAAGCGAATGGAACGCCAAGAACCTGTTCACCGGCTGGGTGGATGTCGATCTGACCGATACCGGAAGGCAGGAAGCAACCCGGGGCGGTGAACTCTTGGCAAGTTCAGGTCTGCTCCCCGACGTCGTCCACACATCGCTGCTCACCCGTGCTATTCGCACCAGTCAGTTGGCGCTCGAAGCTGCGAACCGACAGTGGATTCCCGTCCGACGCACGTGGCGATTGAACGAGCGCCATTACGGGGCACTTCAAGGCAAAGACAAGAAGGAAACACTCGCTGAATACGGCGAGGAACAATTCATGCTCTGGCGGCGTAGCTACGACGTTCCCCCTCCGCCTATCGAGCCGGACGATCCCTTCGCACAAACCAACGATCCCCGGTACGCCGCGCTACCCCCTGAGGCCCGCCCCGCGACCGAATGTCTCGCGGATGTCGTCCGCCGCCTTATCCCGTATTGGGAGGACGTGCTTGTCGCCGATGACCTGCGTGCAGGGCGCACCGTCCTCGTCGCCGCCCACGGAAACTCCCTGCGCGCGATGGTCAAGCACCTGGACGACATCTCCGATACGGACATCGCGGGCGTCAACATCCCCACCGGCATACCGCTGGTGTATCGCCTCGACGGGAATCTTCGACCCGTTGTACCCGGCGGTGAATACCTCGATCCCGACGCAGCAGCCACCGCCGCTGCAGCCGTTGCCGCCCAGGGCAAAGCGTGAACCAACCCGCGCATCAGCACACCGAGCGACTCGATCTCCTCGATTCGACTCTTCGCGAGTGGCAGGCCACGGTTCTCGACGTCGACGACAACGGCATCGTTCTGGACAGGTCCGCCTTCTATCCCGGCGGCGGTGGGCAACCTCCTGATCACGGAGTTCTGCTGTGGTCAGGAGTGCAGACCACCATCGTTGGTGCTCGACGCGGGGACGACATTCGCTTGATTGCCGCCGACGGCGATCCGATTCCTCAGTCGGGCACACCCGTTCGTGGAGCGTTGGAGGACGAGCGACGCACCGCCCTTATGCGCACCCACTCCGGGCTGCACCTGTTGTCGGGAGTTGTGTTTCGAGACTTCGGCGCTCTTGTGACCGGTTCCAACATGGACCCTCTCACCGGTCGCTTGGATTTCAACCTCGAGCAGGTTCCACCTGGCTTCAAAGAGGCAGTCGAAGATGCCTGCAACGTCGAGGTGACCGCCGACCGTGCAATCGAGGCCTACGAGCTCTCACGCGCCGAGGCCTTCGAGATTCCGGACGTCATCCGCACGGCCACCAATCTGTTGCCAGCCGAGATCGAGATCGTGCGAATCGTCGACATCAAGGGCCTCGACGTTCAGGCCGACGGTGGTACCCACGTCGCGTCAACTCAACAGATTGGGGCGATTCGCGTCCTCAAGGTGGAGAACAAGGGCAAGGGCTTTCGTCGCATTCGCGTTGCTCTCGAGGATGCGACGGGGTCATCCCCCGTCTAGGGCTTGTCGAAAGGCGTCGAAGGCGTCGTCGTTGAACAACACAAACGTCACAGCGCGCACGCACGGTGCTTGTAGCAGAGATTCTCGGACGGCCCGCATCGCGATCGGTGCAGCATTGACTGGATCCCAGCCATACACCCCGCAGGAAATGGCGGGAAAAGCAATGTCTCTCGCTCCGACTGCGTGAGCCGCAGCCATCGACGCCGCATGGGAGCGGGCAAGCACGTGCACGCCCCCATCGGGGTACTCCCAGAACTTCGGGCCGACCGTGTGGATGACAAATCGTGCGGGTAGGTCCCCCGCCCCGGTCACCACGGCCTCACCCGGTGGCAAGCCGTCGGGGGGATCCCGCCGCCTCACCTCGTGACATTCAGCCAGAAGGCTCGGGCCCGCGGCCGCATGGACCGCCCCATCGACACCACCCCCACCCAGAAGCGAGGACTGGGCCGCGTTGACGATCGCATCCGCGGACATTTCTGTGATGTCACCACAGACGACGTCGATCACGTCAATGGGTAACTCACGGGCCGTTGATGGATTTGATGCGCGGCCGGATATCGAAGAGATAGATGAGTGCGATGACGGCTCCAGCAATACCGAACAAACTGAGTGTCAGATTCGGGACGAGACCGGTCAGCAAAGCCAAACCGGTGAGAACCAGCCACAAAATCTTGGTCTGTCGCCCGATGGAGGGAAAGACCGCGCCCGGGGCTCTTAGGCAATCGACGAACGCGAAGCCTTTGAGCGCGAGGAGCACAACCCAGAGGGCGAGGACAACAACGTTTTGGACGGCACCGAACATGCGGCCACGGTACCTGCTCGATCAGAACACACAACATGGGCGCCATCGACGATGGTCACGCCCACGCTGACAGTCGCGTGAAGTGCGAATGATGCACTTGTCGAACTTAGACTCCAACAGCCTCGCGGACGAGTACGACGGTCTCCTTGACGTTCTTGCTCAAGGACTCGGCTTGCTGGGAGGCGGCCTTCATCGAATCTTCGACGAATGCACGGCTGCGTTCGGATGCTGCAGTAACACTCGACGGCACCTCGAGCGATCCGAAATCGATAGACGGCAGCGACGGCATGGACGGCAGCGTGAACGTCGGGAGCTTGGGCAGCTCGACCTTCGGGATCTCGACCTTCGGCACGTCGAACGGCAACGCCGACACGGTGGACGAAGCAGCATTCGCTGCGGAGGAGGCAACCTTCGATGCCGTGGACTTTGCGCTGGCGGCCATCGTGGTCGGGGCGGACGTCGTCTTCGACGCGGTAGCCGTCGTCTTCTGGCTGGCCTTGCTCGTGCTGGCCTTGCTCGTTGTCTTCTTAGCGACCTTCTTCTTCGGGGTCGTGGTGCTGGTGGTTGCCTTCTTCGGTGTGGTGTTTTCGGTCATGATGCGTCCTTGTTCTCGGGAACGGCCGGTTCTTCAGCCTGTTCGTTGTTGTGTGATTTCCCAGCGGAGGAGTTCTCCGCTTGGAATGCGGCGTAGATCTGCAGCAACGTGGTGCGCTGCCGCTCCGTGAGGGTGGGGTCCGCCGCGATAGCGGTGGTGACCGCCTCGTCCCCTTCTCTCTCGTCGAGAATGCCGGCTTGCACGTACAGGCTCTCTGCTGAGATCCGCAAGCCTTGGGCGATCCGCCCGAGGATCTCCGCACTCGGCTTCCGAAGGCCGCGCTCCACCTGACTCAGATAGGGGTTCGACACCTCAGCCGCCTTGGCCAACTGGCGCAGTGACATCTGGGCTTGGTCCCGTTGCTCGCGGATGAATCCCCCGAGTCCGGATACCTCGATTTTGGCCAT
>TARA_B100001093_G_scaffold62283_1_pt1 | contig 10251 bp, 12 predicted proteins | sample TARA_B100001093 | Tara Oceans TARA_B100001093 (sample SAMEA2623116) | marine metagenome | biome: marine biome (ENVO:00000447); feature: surface water layer (ENVO:00002042); material: "saline water (ENVO:00002010), including plankton (ENVO:xxxxxxxx)" | depth 5 m
ACCCGAAAAGTCAAGAAAAACTTTCAACTATTTTATTGCACAATCCTATTGCGGGGGGCCCTTTTGGCTCGTAAGTTGTTGACTGTTAAGATCTTGAGGCGCCCATCTCCTCATCAGTCGGGCGTTAGTTGGGAATTTTCATTTTCATAATCTTCGGGGCGCCAAGTCCCGACTTATACGGCGCTTAATTTGGGATTTTCATATTCATTTCTTTCTTAACTTTATACTTACAAGATACCACAGTTTTGGGCAAATGTCAAATTTTATTTTACTTTTTTTTCAATTATTTTAGTGAGAGTGAGAAGGATATTTTTCTTGCCTTTAGCTTTCATGAGCTTGGCAACTTTGGTTAGCTTGTTCCTTCTCTTAATCATATATACAAAGTAACATAGAAAACCCGAAAAGTCAAGAAAAACTTTCAACTATTTTATTGCACAATCCTGTTGCGGGGGGCCCTCCGGCCCGTAAGCCGTTGAGCCTTAAGGCTTTACGCCTTAGTTAGGCGGTATCGCCTATTACGGCTCTTGTAGGCAAGGCGAGCATGAAGCAGAGCCTCAGCCTCACGCTTGAACATTGGGATGGTCTCAGCCACCCAACCGACTTTAGCAGAAAAAGGAATTGATTCAACAACGTATTTCATATTATTAATTTAACAGGTTTATGGGTTAATGTCAAGAGTTTTTTTCTGTTATTCTGTTGATGTACCATTCGGCATTATCGCCTTGCTTGGTAACAAAGCCACGCTTGAATTGGACTTTAGTTTGCAACTTCTTAACGAGAGCAACAACTTTTCTTCGGACTTCAGCTTTATCTTCAGCTTGAACTTCAAAGATGTTATTTGTCATATGCGTATCAATGAATGAATCTGTATTAGTGTTCCACAATGGAATTTTAACTTCTCTATCCAAAGAAGAAAGATGGACATTTGCGATGAATGTTTTATTCTTAATCATACTTATAACTTAACACACAAATGGCGTTTTGTCAAGAAAAACTTTCACTTTTTTTGTGCTTTGCCTTGCGAGGCAAAACCTTATTCTTCCGCTTGTGCGGTTGGCTCTTGGGCATTATGATTGTCTTTCTTACCTTAACTTTCATGTCTATAACATACCACACAAACACCCAAAAGTCAAGAAAAACTTTCAACTATTTTATTGCACAATCCTGTTGCGGGGGGGCCCTCCGGCCCCTAACTACTTGATAGTTATGGACTTAGGAGGTGGAGGAAGAGAGGCAGAAGCTCCATCGTGGCACTTCACGAACCAAGCGGATGAGTCAATCGGTTGCCCGTTTAAGCAAGCTTCAAAGTTGACTTGGTGAAAGCCTAATCCTGTTATTCCGTTGACTCTTTCTCTTGTGGTTGGAGTGTTCCAACCTGCGAGCGTAGCGAACACAAGACCGCTAACATCTCTGCGGACAATCTCGTTGCCATGTAGCCAAACGCTTTCCCCATCGGTGCGAGTGTTGCCAATGGTCTTGGCTTTGCGTTGTTCGAATGCTTCCTTGATTTGTTGCGTTACTTTTCTCATGAGTTAGTTATTCCTTTTATGATTCCAATGATGAACGATACGGCAAGAATTAAAGTTAATTCCATTACTCACCGAAGATTTCACGAAGTGAACCGCTGACATTGTCCATGTCAACAAGGTTCTCGTCTGAGTCGAAGTCCTCGGACTCTTCACGCTCGGAAGCGGTGACGGAGTCGAGAGAAACGAATTCCTCTTCGACATCTTGAGAGGAAGCTTCGAGCAAGCCATGCTCAAGAACTAAGTCCTCGGCAAGCTTTTCAGCTTTTAGGTCTGCCATGAAGTCGGCAAGCTTTGGATCAAGCTTGTTGTCGCCTTGGGCAACTGCGTTAGCGATGAGAGCGAGTCTTTGTGATTCTGTCATAATTATAAATCTATACTAAAAAGGTTATCTTGTCAAGGGTTTTTTTTACTCCCATTCGGAGTGATGACCGAAGTCGATGTCCTCGGACTCTTGGAAGTCCAAGAGAGCAACCTTGTCTTGAAGGTCTCCGATCTCGTTGCGAATCGCAACCTTGTCGGCAATGGTTAGAACGCAATCGACAAGCGTTTCTTGAAGGATTGAGATTTCTTGGAGCATTTCGGATTTTGTCATAACTTTTTTTCTTTCTTATTATCTTAACTTTATATATACAATGTATCACACAAATGGGCAAAAGTCAAGTTTTATTTTCACTTTTTTTCATCTTGGCGATGACAAACTTGCAAAGGATTTTTTCTCTTTCGGTTAATTTAATCATACCTATAACATACCAAAGAAATGCCGAAAAGTCAAGAAAAACTTTCAACTATTTTATTGCACTATACTGCCGGAGGGGTAGGTTGACCCATACCATTAAATGAATTCATTTTTCTATCATGAGAATCTGACAGCGCCGGGGGTCCCTTTTTTCAATATCAAAACACTTTTATATTTTATAATATATTTGCTCAAGTCAAAAAAAATCGAACACCATTAAAAACCAGTGTATTTATTATTTTAAAATGGCTCGTAAACGAAAAGTCACGGAAATTACCGACGAGAAGCAAATTCAGGATATCAGAGAAAACTTGCACAAAACAAACATAAAATTAAAAAAATTTACTCTAACTGAAAAACAACTGAATTTACTTAGAATCATCTTCGATAAAGAAACAAGCGTAGTATTTATTAGTGGTCCTGCTGGAACAAGCAAAACATTCATAGCAATATATGGAGCATTACAATTATACAATATGAATAATGACCACGGAATAACATACGTCCGCACAATTGCCGAAAGTGGTGAGAAAAGTCTTGGCGCACTGCCTGGAGAAATGGAAGAAAAAATTAATCCATACATGATGCCCATGAACGAAAAACTAGATGAAATTCTGGTTCCAGGACAAGACAGAATATTAAATCAAAAACAAATTATAAATGGCATGCCCGTAAATTATCTGCGCGGAGCAAATTGGATCGACGAAATTGTGATTGCCGACGAATCGCAAAATTTTACATTCAAAGAATTGACCACACTTATGACGCGAATTGGCAAAGGAAGCAAGCTGATAATATGCGGCGATCCGATGCAAAGCGACATCAATGGAAAAAGCGGATTTTCAGATATGTATTCGCTGTTCAACGATGAAGATAGTGCGGATCATGGCATACATTGTTATAGCTTTGGGCCCGAAGATATCAAACGCAGCGAAATACTAAAATTTATCATCGAAAAGCTCAGAACCACAAAACGACAAAAATAGTGTAGTATATACATATGAGTTGGAACGCAGATAATACAGTGTGGATGACGCCAGGCATGGGTGAGCCGGACACATTAACTTACCTTGGCAATGGCCAGTGGAGATTCACAACTCGAGACATGGGTTACGATGGAGACGAGTTTGCCGGAAGTGTTTCTGTTAATTGGGGGGATGGTAGCAGCTCAAGTGCATCGGGAGAAGATCTTGAAAATCTTAATCACACTTATTCAGGAATTAACTCAGTAACACTTATTGCAACATATGACATTGATGGCTACAGCCCCGTCGTAACAATACAAATCTCCGAAGTTAATCCTGATAATCCTCATCAACTTCAAGCAGGAGATATGGTCGGAGTGGTCGCATCAAGAGACCATCAAGACAGGAATAGTGATGAGGATTCCGACTGCTATACTTATGCCGCTTTCTTTAAAGACTTCGATACGCTGAGCATAGGTTCTAAAAGTAGCAGCGGAGTTCCATACTTAAGTACCCCAGCTGTATATTGGAGTTATTCCGCCCAGACAGTTTGGGATGGCGTTGGTGAGGTTGGCGACTGCATAGGCAGCAACAATGCAAACCTTGAGCATACCGCCACAATGGGAGGTGCGACTTATAAGATTAGGTTTAGGCAAATATTAAATGCTTCCGTTCCGTACGGCATTTCACTGAATTTGTCTAATGCAAATGTAAATTTAGTTACTTCTTCTACATGGGACATGTATCATTCATTTCTGCCAGGCACTCACATGCAGGCGTTTTATAAGGTAGCGGGGGATTCCGATAATTATAACTATATAGAGGCGTATGTTCATGAGGTTACTGGTGACGTTGGCGGTGGCGGCGCATCAACAACCCCTGGGCCAGTTGATGTTACAGTCAGAGGTATGGATGCAAGCCACAATACTCTTGCGACAGATACTGAAGCAACCACATTCGATTCAAGCAAATATTATCGAGTAAATGTAAATGCCATCGGAGTTGATCACTGGGGCTGGAACATCGATGGAGGATCCGAAACCATGATGCCCGCAGGTTCCACATATTTTGTAATAAATGGTGCTGATTATCAAGCCCCTGGCGGCTCTAGCACTATTGCAGTTGGAGATGTTATAGGGTTGATGGTATATGGGACAGAAACCCAAACTAGTAGCCAAGACTCTGATGAAGCCGATTTTAGGTATGTTGTACTTAATGGAATATTTGACTCCGTTAATCTGCCACTAGACCCTGGTTCTTCGCCCGGCTGGAATGAAAGAACAGGTAAGACAATGCAAGCATTGATTAATGACAAAAACGTTTGGCAACCCGGTTACTCAGGAAATAAACAACCTCTTGATGGAATTATAGCGAGTCTAGCCGCCACAAGCACAGGTGATGCTTGGCATGTGGGTGATATCAATGAAGGACAAACCACGAGTTTCTATCAGTCAGGGCACATAGCAGGTGGTACCACTCACGCTGGAGTGGGGCTTCGGTTTCTTGCAACTACTGGGAACACTACCTACACTTTAGGAATAACAAGCGCATCTGTTTTTAGTAGCGGTGGTGGGAATGCTATGCCATACTTAAAAAATGGTGGTAGTAACTCTTTTTGGAGTCCGTATAGCGTAAACCGGAACATAGATTATTATCATGTACATGAAATCGAGGTAATCAACATCGCAACAACATCTTCAACATTTGATACCTCAGATCGATCCCTATGGGGCGGCACAAATTATCCAAAATTAGATATATTTTATGCCCACGGTCACGGTGGAACTTACAACGGCTATGGAACTGGCTATACCAAGACATTTATCAATTGGACACAGGGTTACGGATTTAGCCATGGAAGCCCTCATGGCGATTCCTGGATGTGGACTCATACTGGGCATACGGGGCCTGTATATGGTTATCGAAAAATAAAAGGAAGATGGCTTGGCGATGCGAGGGGACTCGGTGACGATGATGGAACTCCAGTCTATCCTGGATACAATTTTGGATTTTGGGCGCAGGCTCATGTGAGCCCTCCGGCAGATGGAATATATCCAGACGGATCAACTCGCCCTCATTCTGCTAATATTAGTTCCAGTTCTCACGCAAACATAACATACGGTTACGACTTATCAAATAACGGGAACCCCGCACCCGTTACAGACAGCAATGGAGTTATGACGTGGGAGCGAGCAATGATGGGCCCAATTTCAGATGTTATGGAATATGATGTAACAATTGGCAACCAAAACCTGCAGGGGCAAGGTTCTTACAACCTCTTTCGCGGAATAACTTTCGATGAGAATGTAGGGTTCGGACTGAGAAGCACAAGTTGGGACGAGGGTTCAGACGGAGAAACAGCGGGCACCATGTTTAGGGGCGCGGCATTTTTAGTTGTTGGATTCCAAGATGATGCAGGAGTCTGGCATTACAAAGACGAATACCTTTAATAAAAATGATACAAAAAAATAATAGTTTAATACCGCAAATTCAGACCGAACTTGATGACATCCTCGCAAGCTGGGATCAACTCACTATAAAAAAAGAAACAAACGATTCAATAGATTTTTCATCCCAAGATTCACTCGCTAATGCAATAAATGATCGCAAAAGATACAGTAAAATGATCAGTTATGAATTTGGACAAAAACAAAAAGATCTTGCTTTAAAAATTCAAGAAATCATTGAAGAACCTGTTCTAGCTAGGGGTTGCAGTAAATATCCTGCGGGCGGAGGTTTGGTTTGGCATGATAATTTGGAGCGTGTTGGAAAAAGATTGTATCTAAGTTTTGCGGCAGAGTACGAGAAGAGTTTTTTTAGATATCAAGACTGGGAAACCAAAGAAATAGTTACTTTATATGATCAAGGAGTTTGGGAAGCAAGAGAATTCGAGGTAACATTTGAAAAACCTGTTTGGCACTGTGTTGAAAGTGAAACAGAAAGATACAGTTTGGGGTTTCTTGTTGGAGAAAAAGGGTTAAACTTGATGGAAAGGCAGGCTATCGGTTTATTATGATAAAAGGTTGGCACGTTTTGGATGGGGATTGGGCCATCGAGGGATTTGAGGATTTAAAGGTAAGTCCTGCTAAATTTGTTAAAGATGATATGCGCATTGTTAAATTTGCAGACTTTTGCCACAAGCCTCTTCCGGATATGAATTGTCCGAATTTTAACGTAAATAGGTATCAGAATGCAGATCCAAGATTTCCAGGTATTCTTGCCGAAGGTGTACCAAATCCTGAAAATAAAAAATACAGAATGTGCGATGGCAGATATAGATTATTAAAAATGAAAAATAGTGGAATAAAAGAAGCGTTATTTATAATAATAAATAAAAAAACATTTATGAACGCTGCCAAACTACAATTTGAAGAGAATTTAACATGAGTAGAAGATACATGCAGTCAAGTGGTCAAATTGGCCTAAAGGATATAAAGACATTTATAGACCGAGATTATTATCATCCTGGAGCGGTGGCAGTAAACGGATATTATCCGTTATACACTAGCGCTTCTGCTGCAAATGCAAATCAATCCGGAAACGGATCTTCTCATACTCATGTATTCGGGTCAACAACATACTATATGCCCGACGGCCTGACCATGGGCACAAATCAATTTCATGGAGACCTTCCCACGGTTAGCTATTCGAATATCAGCCTGGGAACACTTTTTACTGAAGCTCAAAATGCTAGCCCCTCTGCTGCAGAACTTCCGAATGGTAATTTTACTGCTCCTCATTCGATGAGCGAGTTTCTTGATGCTTACATACAAATGTCTAGCATTGAAATTACAAGTATAGCGGAAGCAGAATGGAATCTAGCCATAACGATGGGGACTGGCGGTTCATCGGTTACTGGAGCAAGCACTTATGGTCATCAGGTTACGGCAAACATTACTGCTACCCCTAGCACGGGCTATGGATTTGTAAATTGGACAGGAGCAACTGTAGCAGATGCAAATTCAGCCTCCACAACTATTTTAATGGATGGAGATAAAAATCTAACAGCAAATTTTTCGGTTCAGATTTTTACATTCATGAGTGACATTGGAGTATCTAGTAACTGCATGGCAAGCTCATCGCTTTCTGGCCATAAAGTATTTTGTTGGCCGATCAGTCAGTTTGGTGTGCCCGGAAGAGAAAATGTATTAACTACTGGATTCTCAGACACCGTGTCGAAAATAAAAGGTTACTTTTATTGGGGTCCTTGGTGGAGAAGTGGATATGGAGAATATCAGTCAGGGGGAGCAGTATCTGCTTCTAACCAGGAGATCACAAACAATGGAGTAGGTCTAGGTTTTAGTGCCGCTGATATAAGAGCTGCAATGGGCGCAGGGACTACCTCGGATGGTCTGGATAATCTTAGTATGGGACCAAGATATCCAAATGCAACAACCGTGTCTGGAAACTCTTTAATAGAATTCGATGTTGGCACAACTTCTGCGAACTCTTCTCATTTCTGTGCAGCACTTCCCACAAATGGGGCTCCTTCGAGCACCAAGCATTGGTATTCAGACACCAGTGATCCAGAAACTACAACGTCTTGCCTTAAATTTGCATTAACCCACCACGATGGAAATTGGGATAATGTTCCAATTGAAAGTGGAACCATTACCGGTCCATGGTTGGCGACTGTTCAGTCGAACGGAAACGTCATTATTAATGGAGTTTCTGCTATTCCAAACATTGCAAATCTAAATTGGAATACAATGTATACCGCCTCAAATTACAATATTAAGGGTTATTTTGTTGTAAACTATACAGAATATAATGGCTCTGTAGGCGGAAATCCTAGTGGTGCCGCTTCAAATACTACAGCTTGGGGAAATACTACAATCCTTGCAAATGGAGTCTCTGTAGGCACTCCAGCTTCAATCAAAGCAGGCAGCGGTCATACCTCGACTATTACATTCAATGGCGCGACTATAACTTCGGGCACGAACGGTAGTTTAACGATGTCAGGTTTTAATATTTCTATGCCTGCAGATGTAGGCTGGTATGGACACTGGTCTACAACCTACGATCCTGGAGACGATACATCCACTACAGATACATATCGTAGCAGTGGAACTAATACGGTTAGATTTTATATTTCAGAACTTCAATATACAACGGGATGAAAAAACATAACGCAATAATAATAAATTCAGAATTGGCGCAAGCAATTCTCGATAATAGACCAGAGAATAAAACCCTTCAACAACAAATTGTGGATCAATATTCAGCAGCAATGAAGAGTGGAGAGTGGAACAAAAAAGATGGAATCATCATTCTGTCAGAAAGATCCATAGAAGAGCCTTTTACAGCTTCATCGATTGAGTCTATTTCAGATCTAAGGCTGTGTGATGGCCATCATAGATTGAGCGCCATAATAAAATCAGAAACGGAGCAAGAATTTGAGGTTATAACCTTGGAAGATTCAGATTGGCAAGCAGTATATGACAATTTTGAAACTTGCCCAATGACTTCATTTAATGCTTCAGTTGTTTATTTTAGATTAAGCGATTTAGAGGAGCTTGATTTAGAAAAATTTATTAAAGAAAATACTTTCTTGCACGACTCGGCGCTATGGGCAAGAGATAAAGAAAGAACTTTTTTTGAAACAGAACAAAAACGCTCGCTGTTGAGAAAAAGATTTATTCTGGCATTTTTACATTTCACTCTTTCCGGGGAAAATCTTCAAAATTCAGATCTGGCAGAAGAGTTCTTGAAAAAACTTATAGGAGAGACTGCTGATGTAGAAGAAGACATATTGTCATTAAGAGAATTATCTTTAGAGGGTGAAAACGATGACTATATTGATCGACTTAATCAAATTCTTACAGGTGGTCAAATATGGATGTCTCTAAAACAGGAATCCTAGTAGAAGACTGCCAAGATCTAGTTAATTTTGTAAGAAAAGATCTAGATGACATCTTAATTAACTGGGGCTCGCAGAAAATAAAATGTGATGCAATTTATCCAAGCGAAGATTTTTGTTCTAAAGAGTCCCTAGAAAGATCAAAGTCAGAAATAAATAATTCTGGAGATGAGTTAAGAAGCTCTGGAATGGTAAATTATCATTTTAATTGGAGGCATTTTAAGCTGGCAGACAAAATAGGAAAATATCTAAAATATAAAAATATTCATGGGTTAAAAATTGGACCAAGGGGATGTTTTAAGTATACCCCTGAAGGCGGCATGTCCTGGCATACAAATAAAGAAGACCCTGGGGTTAGGGTATATTTTTCTTTTGTTCAAAAAGAAGATGGTAGTTTTTTTAGATACCAAGACCCAAATACCAAAGAAATTGTTACATCTTTTGATAAAGGGGGTTGGCAGGCGAGAAAATTCTTCATACATTCTGAGCCAGATAAGTATCTATGGCATTGTGTAAAAAGTTCCAATAATAGATTTAGCTTGGGATTTGGCCCAAAACAAGATATTTGCAATATATCATTGCTATGAAAGAAGACAATATTCTTAATGGAACTCACAGCTTAAAGGGCGACTGGGAGATCCCAGGTTATGAAAATCTAAAAGTTCCTGTTCAAAATTTTATTCCTCCTACGTTTGCAAGATTAAGAGTGATTAAATTTAATGAAATATGCTGCAAAAACTTTCCCGAGCCTAGGGGTAAGAGATATGCTTTGGCGGACCCTAGGTTTCCTGGTATAGTGGCCGAGGGAGTTTCTAATCCAGAGGGGAAAAGATATAGATTGTGTGATGGTCGTCATCGAGTTTTAAAAATGAAGCTTAATAAAATTGAGGAGGCAGTTTTTTTTGTTATAGATGCGGCAGAGTTTAAGATTGCTCTTGACGAAGGCTTAAGAATGGAGCACGGAAAGTCTTCCGTATTGAAAAAGGTTTCGGGGTGATTATTTCTCATAAACATAAATTTATATATTTCAAGGCTAGAAAAGTGGCAGGAACTTCTACTGAGATTTTTTTAAATAAATATTGCGGGCCGAATGATGTAATTACTCCCAAACAAAAATTTGCCGGCAGCGGAGACTTTGAGGGATTTTATAGTCATAGCGAG
>TARA_B100001093_G_scaffold288294_1_pt1 | contig 10249 bp, 9 predicted proteins | sample TARA_B100001093 | Tara Oceans TARA_B100001093 (sample SAMEA2623116) | marine metagenome | biome: marine biome (ENVO:00000447); feature: surface water layer (ENVO:00002042); material: "saline water (ENVO:00002010), including plankton (ENVO:xxxxxxxx)" | depth 5 m
CTCCGCACATTTTTTGCATACCGCTGGTGCTATAGCTTTCATTGGTAATGGTGGTTTTGCCAATACTCTTGATATGGAAGGTGCGAATGGTAATCCAAGTGGCTATTATTCACGATATACCTTATGGAATTCCGACACCTCAACTTACGCCCGAATAAATCAAATTGGCCCTTTGCGAGGAATGAGGTTAAAACAAAAAACCCCACTAATGTGAAGTCAGATGAATTAATTTTATATTATGTCCCAGCAACAAAATTTAGAGCGTCAACTAGCAGCAATTATGTTTACCGATATTGCTGGCTACACAGTGAGCATGTCCAATAACGAGAATTTTGCGATGACAGCTTTTTTAAACTATCATATCCATAAAAGTATTTTGAATAATTATGAAAGATCATTTTCATAACAGGATCTACCCATCTACTTCCTTAGCTCTTGACTCTCTATTGAAGAGAATAAACAATTAATTAACTACTATGTCAAGCTCTCCTAAGGTTGAACGCAAACTTGCAGCTATCATGTTTACTGATATAGTAGGCTACACTGAACAAATGTCAAAAGATCAGGATGCCGCTTTTTTTTTATTGGAAGAAAAACAATCTAAGCTTAAACCTCTAATCAAAGAACATAACGGTAAACTTATAAAAGAAATGGGCGATGGCACACTATCCTACTATCCTACAGCAATAGATGCTTCTAAATGCTCAGTAGAACTTCAAAAGTTGATTAAAGATAACGATAAGTTAAATGTTAGAGTAGGTATTCATATTGGCGATACGACCTTTAAAGATGGAGATGTTTTTGGAGATGGAGTAAACATTGCAGCTCGTTTAGAGAGTATGTCACCTTCAGGCGGAATTCTTGTATCAAAAAGTGTCTTTGATGAACTTTTAAGTAGAGAAGGCTTTGAAGGCATATCCTTAGGCTTGCAATCACTTAAGGGAGTAGGAAGATTAGTTGAAGTATATGCTCTGAAGGATAAACATCTAACTATTCCAAATCCTGATGATTACAAGGAAAATAAGGTAGAAGCACACTCTGATAATGAAGTCCCATCAATAGCTATTATTCCATTTGAGAATAAGGGCGCTGAAGAAGATGTTTTCTATGCTTATGGCATATCTGCCGATCTCATTTCTGACTGTAGCAGTGCAGGTCTTATTAGAGTTGCAAGTTTAAAAAATGTCGAAAAAATCAATGATTATGATAAAATGCAAGCAGAAGAACTAGCTTCTAAACTAGATGTTCGTTATACAGCAGAGGGAACTCTTTGGAAAATGAAAGAAATGTTCCAATTATCTATTGAGCTATATGATACTAGAGAAAAAAAAGTAGTGTGGTCAGATAGATGGCAGGAAAAATGGGATAATCTCCCGAGTATAAAATCAAATTTATCAAATGGACTCCTTAAAGCTTTAGATACCAAACCCAAGGTTGAACAAAGAGAGGACACTACAGATCCTAAAGCCTATGCATTTTACCTGGAGGCCAAACACAAGTTTGAAACACGCGATGGAATAGATGATATTAAAATTGCTCGAGAGCTAATAGAGAAAGCGATTCAATTAGATGGCAACCTTATTTCTGCTAAACTTCTTTTGGGCAAAACCTTCACAGAGATAGGTGATTATGATAAATCAATGGCTATTTTCACTGCAAGCCTCAAACAAGCTGAGGATATAGGTGATAAACATGGAGTGGGAGACAGCTATAATATGATTGGCGCAATTTATTGGTTTAAAGGGGATTTTGATAAAGCTCTTGAATGCTCGAATAAATCAATAGCAATAGCAAACGAGCTCAATGATAAATACAGGCAAGGAGTCAGCCTATGTAATAATGGAGTCATTTTCCATAATAAAGGAAAATATGAGAAAGGGTTAGAGAACTATCATATGTCACTTGATATACATGAGGAAATGGGAGATAAAGATGGAATCGCAGTTGCCTTATGCAATATCGGGATTGTCCATACACTTAAATGTGATTTTAATAAAGCACAGAAATACCTACAAAGATCTCTTGAAGTACAAAATAGTCTAGGAATAAAATGGCTCGAATTAGAAACATATACTCATCTTTATAATTGCTATAAAAACCTAGGAAAAGATTTTGATTTGAACAAAATCCACAACCTCATTAAAAAAACTAATCATATCGAGTTCACAATCAACTTTCAATTATACAAGCTCCTTGAGGATGTGACTTATTTGAACATCGTTTATGCTCAGCTTCAGAAAAAATCAGATATCATGGATAACCAAATGAAAGAAATTTATCTAAGTTATCCACTCCCAAAGGAAATTTTAGAATCATGGAAAAAGGTGAATACCTAAACGTAAACATAGATTCTGGAAGCTAGGTATATATACAGAATACGAGCTAAACCTAATGTTAATGGGGATTAAGGATGATAGGTTCAATTACTTTGTACGATTTGCCTACTATGGAACGTTTACTTAAGACACCGTACCACTACGCTCCCCCCTCCTTTTTATTGTGGAAATTGAAGGATTTATATCATAAATCATTTAAAGCTCTTACTGATCATTAAATTTTAGGGAATAGCAAAGCCTTTAACCTTCAATTTTAATTATGCTGCAGAATCCGTTTGTACAATTACCTGGTGTTGGAGTAAAAAAAGAGAAATCCCTTTGGAAAACTGGAGTACTATTCTGATGACTCTTAGATTTGATTATGAAAAAGTCCCTATTCATCGTTTTATTGGTCACTTAATAATAAGTATGTAAAGATATATATATTAAGTTTTGTCGAAAGATTTTATAATCTTTTATGTTAATTATATTTAAAATAAACGAAAAAGGAAAAACTAAATGTCTAAATACAGAGAAAGAAGCCTTCTTTGGCTAATGAAAGAAACTTTGAACTTTGATAGTATACCACCCGCTGCAGACTATCTTAATTATGGTAAAGCATTATTAATTTGTTGTAAAGGTGATGGACAAGTTGCTGAATCGGAACGTAGTTGGGTAATTGGCTACTTTTCGGCATTTGGCTGTCCAGATGATGTATTAGATGAGTTGTCTTCATACAATGGTGAGGGTAATTTGGATGAGGTCGTAAATTCTTCACCTCAAATGCAAATGACTAGTAAAGCAGCAATTTTTGATGCCGTAAGAGCTTGTGAATCTGATGGTGATTTATCCCCAGGTGAAGTTGATGTTATAAAGAGAATCGCTGGCATGATTAATGTTTCTGATAGAGATGTTGATGATATAATATCAATCTATTTTTCAGAAGCTGCAATTAAAGCTACTCGTCTTCAGATTACATATCCTGATGGTTCTCCGTTTTAATAAGTTGGTGAATTAGTCTGTTAATAATTAAGCACGTAAAGGTTCATTATTTAGATTTTTAATAATATCCTCTACGTGTTTTTTTATTTTACTATTTATGGTTTTAATTAATATATTTTCAGCAAAGTTTTTTTAAATAAAATAATTTTCTATATAGGCATTGCATGAAAAGTAATAAAGATTATGATGTAATTGTTATTGGTTCTGGAATTGGAGGTTCTTCCATAGCTTCTATCATTGCAAAAAATGGTTTTTCTGTTTTATCACTTGAGAAAGGAAAGCATCCACGCTTATCTTGGGGTGAAGCAACATTACCGCAATCAAGTTTTTGGATGAAATTTATTAGTGAACGTTACGATTTTCCAGAGCTAAAAGTTCTATCTGATTCATGTCTAATTAGCAAAGAAGTTTCTAAAACTTGTGGAATCAAAACTTCTATAGGTTTTGCATATCATGAGGAAGGCAAAACGCACGACATGAAAACCATGTCTAATCAATTTCTTGCACCCGAAATTCCGTTCTTGTCAGAAACTCACTTTTTTCGTGAAGATGTTGACATGTACATGGCAAATGCTTCAAAAAAATATGGCGTTGATCTAATGGAAAATACGGAAGTTATCGCTGTTGATATTGATAGTGGTGGAGTTAAAGTAAGAATTAAAGACGGAACTGAATTTAAAAGCAAATATATAATTGACTCTTCAGGCAAAGGATCTGTGATTGCAAAAAAGTATGACCTTCATGATAAACCTACTAGACTTAAAACTGAATCTAGATGCATATGGTCTCATTTTGAAAATATCAAAGTTTTTGATGAAATGTTTTCGAAGAGTGATTTACCGGGGTTTAAGCATCGCTTTCATGATGGTACTCTACACCATGTGTTTGATGGTGGCTGGTTTTGGATAATTCCTTTTAACAATCATAAAGATTCTACAAACCAAACTGTCAGTGTCGGGCTCATGCTTGATTGTAGAAAATATCCTAGAGATAATTCAATAGACCCAGAAACTGAATTCTTCTCTTTTGTAAATAAGTTTCCTACAGTTGCAAAACATTTAGGTAATGCCAAGTCTACCAAAGGATTTATGGCTACGGATAGAATACAGTATTCATGTAAGAATACAGTTGGGGAAAGGTACTTTATTACTCCTCAGGCATATGGTGCTGTAGACGCGCTCTACTCTAGGGGGCTAATTAGTACTTTTGAAAGTATGTTTGTATCAACAAAGATAATTTTAGATGCATTGAAAAGTAATGATTTTTCTATCGGCAGGTTTGAAGGTTTAAACGAACTTCATAGAGATCAATTAGACATGCATGATCGGATGGTCTCTATTGCTTATAAATCTTACAATAACTATGAATCTCATGCAGCATGGATAAAAGTTTGGGTTGCATCTAAGTTCTATGGCGATGTTTGGTTATTTCGCTCACTTATGAAATATATGTCTTCAAACGATAAAATAATTTTAGATAAACTTGATTTTCATAATCCTCCCTTTAAAAAGCATTTAAAAGAGCTTGTTGATATTGCTGATTCTGCTTTTACAAAAGCTGAGGAAGGTTTGGTTTCATGGGAGGAAGCAACCTCTTTATTGACAACAGCATTAAAAGATGCAACTTGGCTTCCACATGGACAAATTCCCCTTGATAAAACAGACGAATATCATTTTGACTTCACACCAGAACTCAAACTTCCTGCAATTATTTTTTGGGGTAAAACTCGCGCTCCGGAGTGGGTCAGAAAAAACATGTTTGATTTTTTCCCAACCCCTCTGATTAAAGCTAAGATCAAAGAACAGATTGGTATGGATGTGCATTCATAATCTTATTATTTTAACAAATCAGTTTTTATATATCTAATTATTCCATCTAATGAAAAAATATCGATTCATATAAATAGCAGCCCCACATTCGTAGGTTCTCTTGTTTGTGGGATAGGGCATTTAAACCTTTTACTGATTATTAAATTATAGGGAATAGCATAGCCTTAAACCCTTAATTCAAATTATGCTGCAGAATTCGTTCATACAACTACCTGGTGTTGGAGTAAAAAAAGAGAGATCACTTTGGAACTCTGGAGTACTCACTTGGAAGGACCTTCTACATCAAAATAAAAAATCAAAGTATCAGACCAGAAAAAATAAGTTGTCCTTAGATATTGAAACTTGTAACAATAGATTATTTAAAACAGACGTTACCTACTTTTACAATATTTTACCTCCTTCAGAATCATGGAGACTTTTTAAAGAATTTCAAGACTCCTGCTTGTACCTGGATATAGAGACTAATGGGGGCGATTATTATTCTGGATTTATAACAACAATTGCCACATATGATGGACATAATATTAAATACTATGTAAATGGAGAAAACTTAGATGATTTCATTACTGACGTTTTCGATTCTAAAATTTTAGTCACTTATAATGGAAAATCATTTGATATCCCGTTTATTGAAAGTTATTTCAATGTAAAGCTAAATCATGCTCAAATTGATTTAAGGCATACGCTAAAGAGTTTGGGATATGGAGGAGGACTAAAAAGCTGCGAAAGGCAATTAGGTCTTAGTCGTGAGGGGCTTGAAGGCGTAGATGGATATTTTGCTATTCATCTATGGAATGAATACTATTATAATGCGGATCAAAGTGCGCTAGAGACTTTACTCGCATACAATATAGAAGACTCTATAAACTTAGAAAAGTTGATGCAAATTTCTTTTAATATGAAAGTTGATAAATTAGGTTTTGAGGAATTTAAAAATGTTCCTTACTCTAAAACCCCGAGCAATCTATTTAAACCCAATTTTGAAACCATTAAAAGGATAAAGTCCAAACTTAGTCCGAATTACTAAAACTGTTGGCAGTGTGACTATTGTTGATTCAGCCAACATGATTCTCTATTGCTCTAGTCATCAAATAATGGTCCATACTCTTCCCCATTTGGTAACATCCTTTTCCTTCTGAACCAGTCAATCATAGATATTTGGATGATCAGTTATTTATTTGTAAAAAAGATTATAACCAATCGAAAAAAGACGTTTAACAAACGGAAGAGTTACAATTGCAAAAAGTGATATTAATCCAAGGCAAATCAGTATTAATATATAATCAGCAGGTTCAAGTAATCCAAGGTGAATTAGAAAGCTGTCTAAATTGGTCATTGTTACGTTATTTGTATGATTAGTTACTTATCTATGAACAGAAAGAACCTTAATAGATGAGCATAATAGACCGAAAAAGACAAAACTAGTCCAACTGCGTGAGATGCTTACATTATTCATATCTATTATTTTTCACTCACATTTTTATCTATATATATTTTTTCATCAGAGCCAATGACTCTTTTAAAGACTCTGCCATTTTTATCCGTTTCCAGAATCCATTCCGTTCCATCTCCTTCGCTCCTAAGGTTTTCTGACCTACCTATATTTACACCTTCACTATTAGACTGTTTTATTTTAGAGAGTAAAACTTTAAAAGGAGCGTCTGCTTCCATTTCGTCAATCTTTCTTTTAATTGCCAATAAATGAAACCTATCCTCACCTTTTAACTCCTTATCAAGTTTGGCAAAGTATCTTTGTTGTACCTCAAGTTCCGTTAGTCCCTTCTCCCATACACTATTCCATAGCTCTTTTAAATAATCTTTATCAATTGACATATGAAAATTTAATATACCAAATAAAGTCCATCATATTACATTTAAAGTAACAATTCGATGGCAATCATTGCCCAAATTGCTCTATTTTTTGATAATCTGGCCTTATGATATCCAAAAGTAAAAAATCCCAGTTTCCCTATGAGGTGTATGGCAACAATATGGGTGCTTACCCATCTCGTATTAATGGGTAGGGTGATTGCTAAGATACTTGCCCAAGTAGAGTGTTTGGATGATTAGTTATCTATGATGTTTTTTTTAAATGCTTTACTCCATTTCAAGTAAAGGTACAAAGGAGCAAATATAAGAATCATTTGCCAACCAATAGGAAAGCTAAGAAACCAGCCCTCGATGTTATTATAGAGTTCCATAATGCAATATAACACAGTTACACCAATATTTGTTGTAACACACCCATATAGGCCTGTGACTAATAAGGTGAGCTCCTTAATCCCTATGCCCCGCAAAGTATTTGAAAAAAATCCCATTCCCGTTTGTGGGATGATGGTTAGATTTGATTATGAGTAGACAACGAGTTCTGATATTTAATTTTTTATTTTGTACAAGTATTGCGTTCTCTGATATAAATATCTATGGGAAGGTATCATGTGAATCCCCTAGTTGTGATTATATTTTTAAGGATAGTAAAATTGAAATAAAAATCATAGATAGTGGAATATCAAAAAAAAGATTCTCTTCAAAAATTGATAATAACAATTATTTTAGTGTAAAAGTTAAAGGGAACTTTAAAACAGGTAAGATAACTGCCAATATTCCAGATCATAAGTTTAAAGATTATATTGATTTAACAAATTTGGGTAGAAGAATCAATAGGGATATAGTTTTAAAACCAAAATTATCCCATAAAAAAACTCATAAAATTGTAAATGAGCAACTCATTTTAAAAGATATCAAAATATCTAAAAGTTCAAAATTTTCGTCTGATGGAAAATCGTTTACTAATGAGGTTGATTCATTGTATTGTCATACAAAAATTAGAAATAAAGCAAAGTTTCCAAAACAATTAAAATACAAATGGTATTACGAAAATCAATTACTCTCCCAGTCGACAATTACCATTCCAAAAAAGACTAGAAATCACCGCTCTTTCTCAAAAAAATCCATATTACCAAATCAAACTGGACATTGGTGGGTGGTCATTGAGAGTTCAGAAGGTGTCTTAGGGAAAAAATATTTTAAAATAATAGAAAAGTTACTAACTAAAAAAATTGATATCGTTGAACATACAAAAGAGTTAAAACATGAATATGGACAATCTGAATATTCAAAAAGATTGCTTGCTAATGAAAAAGATAGGGCGAAATCTAGGATAGACTTAGAGACAAGTATTCGTCAATATGCAACACAAAAAAAGAAAACAACGTCTAACCAAAAGAAAAACATAAAAGGTGATAGAAAAAATCAAGGTAATCAACCTAAAACTAATACACCTTCCCAAAAAAGTATATCTAAGTCACATGTTAAAAATAGCAATCAAGATAGCTACAGTCTTTATCGAGTTCCTGAAAGCTTAATTTTTTATAACCTTGTTTCTCATCAAGAGCAGATTAGGCATGATTGCCCATCAGTAAATACGTGCTATGAGAAAATTGGAAAAGAATATAAGAAAACCTCTTACGAAATTAAGCAAATCGCATTTAAAGGTATTGTGAATAACTGGAAAATCCCTTGATGAAAGATTATTACACAATATTAGGGCTTAAAAAAGATGCTTCCTTATCAGAAATAAAAAAGGCATATCGAAGATTAGCAGTCAAATTCCACCCAGATAAAAACTTAGATGATGACGATGGGTTTTTTGAGAGAATGTTTAAAGATATTACTGAATCGTATGAGATCCTGTCTGATTCAGAGAAAAAAGATGAATATGATAAGAATTTCTTTTACAAGGAAAGTCAAGATTCATATCAGAACCAACAAGATGATTATAAAGCTGAGTATGAAGAGCCCAAAACAGAGCAAGAACAGCAAGATTATTCCACCTCAAATAATGAAACTAATGTTGAGGAGGGAAAAGAAAGTGAATTATTAAAATGGCTGATAGGTATTAATATTCTTTCATTTGTTCTTATCGGTTTAAAAAGTGATTCATTTATGCAAAGAACAGTTCAAGAATTAATAGACTATGGGGGGTTAGCATATGACACTTTTGATACAGGTGAATTATGGAGATTGATCAGTAGTCAATTCATACACCTAGATTTAAGACACCTTTTGTTCAATATGTACATTTTATACTCCATTGGTGGATCTTTGATTTCATTCATTGATAAGAAACGTTTTCTAACTGTCTATCTAACAACAGGTATTATTGCGGCAGTTGTAAGTTTAATTTTTGGTAATTATATTGTTTCCGTAGGTGCATCAGGAGCGATATTTGGAATAATAGGATACTATTTATCTCTCTTAATTCAATTTAGAGAGAAAAAGATTTTTGGCGATAATAAAGACTTGTTGTCTGATGAAATAAAATCCATATCAATTTTTATAATCATAAACCTTGTAATAGGATTTATGTCAACTATAGTTGATAATGGAGCTCACATTGGAGGTTTAATAAGCGGATATTTAATTGGTTTAACATATGAGTATAAAGATGCTAGTTCAACTAGGAAAAAGCCCAATGAAATTGAATATCAAGGAATTCGAGGTTGGTTATATCTTTTTATTGCACATATGATTTATAGTATAACTGTTGGTATTTATTTCCTGATCTTTGAGGGTACAGGTATAGACCAAGCAGTTGTAAAGGAATTATTAGATTATGCTATGATCATGGATATTCTTAATTATAAACAATTTATAATGTATATGGATTTAGGAGCATTTATTGAAATTTCCCTACTGATCATCTCCCTTTTCCTTTTTTTTATGAAAAGAAAAACCTTTGTTTATTTTGTCAGTGCACGTTTCATTTTTTCTATATCTTTTCTTTGCTATATGTATTTCAATAAATATGAAATAATAAATGAAATCGAGTTTACAGTTAATACCGCATTTACATTCATTTGTTTGATTATTTATTACCTCTACTTTACCAAATCAAGAAGAGCATTGAACACATTTATAAATTAAGCTTCTTTGTTTTTTACGCATCTAACGCTCGCACTATAAAGTCCAAACAAAGTCCGTACGCTATCAGAGTACCATAGCCATAAAGAGGTTACCCCCTTACTTCCTTAGCAGGGAAGCGCCTGTCGGCAACATGCTAACAGGTAGCATATTTAGAGCAGGATTCTGCCATGATCACCC
>TARA_B100001093_G_scaffold26383_1_pt1 | contig 10248 bp, 5 predicted proteins | sample TARA_B100001093 | Tara Oceans TARA_B100001093 (sample SAMEA2623116) | marine metagenome | biome: marine biome (ENVO:00000447); feature: surface water layer (ENVO:00002042); material: "saline water (ENVO:00002010), including plankton (ENVO:xxxxxxxx)" | depth 5 m
GGTATACTAAAATCAACAGTTCCATCATGGAAAAATACCTCAGAAATCGGTCGTGCACTTCCACTCTCACCAACAAAATATCCAACTAATGTATTAACTCCTGATAATTTGACTTCTAACCATGATGGTAAAATTTGATTTTGTTTAATAACCTCTATATCCCACTTTCCAATAATGGATTCTTTTTCTTGAGCATGAATAAATCCTGCTACAAAAACTGATATAATTAATAATCGAAAATATTTTTGAGATCGTAAGTTCATAAATGTTTAGTTTTTTAAGTGTACCTCTAACTCGATTTCAATCATAAATTCAGGAAAAGCCAATTCCTTGACCCCTAACCAAGATCCAGTTGGAAAATTATTAGTATAAATTTCATTTCTATAGGAAGCAACTTCTAAAAAACTACTCATATCGGTTACAAAAATATTTTCAACCACAACATCATCAAATGATGCATTATAATGATCTAAAATCTTTTTTAAATCAGCATAGCAGTTTTTCATTTGCTCTTCCATATCGCCAATTGCAGTTGGGTTAGCAGAATCATCCATACTCACTGCTCCTGAAATTTTAATCTGATTACAGATTTTTACAGCATGAGAGTATCCAAAACTTTTTTCAACCTCAGGTCTCAATAAAAAATATTCAGCTACTTCATTACAATGATCAGCTGAATTTTCAGATTTTGTTGGTTGAGCACACGACAAAAACATAATAACGAATGCTAATAATAATTTTTTCATTTTAATTATTTTATGGTTAATAATACTCCTAAGATATAGAGAATGGATGTAAAAAAAAACCCTCCATTTGGAAGTTTTCTCTTAATGTCTATAAGTTCCATCCGGTAATATGGTTGGTATTTTATAAATGGGATTTGTTAAGAGCGTAAATATATCAGTATCAGTGTCCTCAACTTTTTGCCTTGTATTTAATCTCCATTCATTATCAATTTCATTCAGTCTGTTTTCCTGTGCTCCTAACATTGAGGTAATTGCCCAATACAAATACTCAATAGTTTGACAACTTGCGTAGTCACAGGTTTGGTCGTCATACGAATACCAAGCATTAGCTGGATAAAGATTAGGGATTGTTATAAACTGACCACCTCTTGCAATATCCATAGCATTTGCTAAATCTGAACCAACGCGCTGTCCAAAGGCATTTGGATAGGCTGCTGAATGTCCTGCGCTGTTAATTACATGAAGAACCTCTTCCAATGAAGCGTCAAATTCACCCATTCTCCCATTAGAAACAAAGTTTGGATGTGTTTCATCATTTCCTAAATCTTGTCCTTCTCTACCGCTTGGTGGTTCGATATTGTCTAGGTCGTTTTCGTTTTTCCACATTACCATAAATACCTTGTTTTCAAGCATTTTATCCAAAACTAATTGGTCATCTACTGTTCCATCTTCATCATTATCAAGATACTGTGCCATTACATTTGCGGTGTGTAGGAGTTTGGTGTCTTCTACTGATGAAACAGCATAAATATCTATCCCAAAAACAACCACTTTTCGGTTAAAACTTGAAAATCCATTGTCAGAATGAGCAACTATGGTGAAGTTCGGGTCATTACCTGTATTAATCAGCTCTGTTGTTTTATTATCCTCTTTACAAGACGGAAAAAATTTAATACTAAATAATAAAATTAGGTGTAAAAAAGGATTTATCATTTTATGAATATTCATATCTCAAATCTACAGACAATTAATTACATATCATATCTCAACCCCGTATCCCAATAGAAAAACCGTTTTCTAAAACCCATGCCCCTGTGTTTGGAATAATGCTGGATAGGAACTTTTAGCTTTTAAAATAGAGTAGCCGAACAAATACCCTACTATAAAAAAACAAACTCAAAAAAGGGCTTACTTTTTGTTTTAAAAATATTGAAAAAAGAGTTATTTCTGAATAAACCAGTTATTTAGAAACTTCATATATCTCCAGAGGTCCATTATTTTTTGCAAATACAAGTTTTAGTTTATTTTCTACTGTAAAAAGGTCAATATCTCTGACCTCGCCCTCAACTCGTAAACCACTCTCCGAATAGGGCATCAAATCGAAACCTCCTTCCCCATCACCTATAAAAACCTCTCCTTTTGATCCATCATAGCGACCAAGTTTTACCCGTGTCCCGAACAAGTTTCCTCCTAAAATTAAATCAAGTTTACCATCAGCATTAATGTCATAAGATAAAAGACTAAATATAGGACTAACTTGAGCAAGAGGAGGTAGTGAAGTGATTGTAAAATCATCATTACCTTCATTTATCAAAAGACTGGACTGTAAAATAGTTGCTTTTAACTTATTCGAGTTTTTTAATTGCTCTGAATTCAAAACATCTCCAATTGTTTGATTGGCATAAGAAGCGTAAGACACATATTTTGATTTAAGTTGAACCAATTGACTTTGTATATCATCTTTTGACCAGAAAGGAAATTCTTCACCTGCTTCTTCTGTACATAGAATAGGGTCTAAGGCTCCATTATTATCATAATCGTCATAATAGAGGGAAAGCGGGGCTTTGAGTTGAGAGTTTAAACCGTAATTACCTACTACAAAATCCATTTTTCCATCTTGATTAAAATCCCCCTTTGCAATCCGATTCCATAAACCTGAACTGGTCTTAAGAGTTTGGTTTTCACTCGGAGTAAATTTTCCTTCCTTTTGATAAAGAACAGTTAAAGGCATCCACTCACCAACCAAAACAAGATCTGGCTTTTGATCGTCATTTACGTCTTCCCAAAGCGCATCAGTAACATTTCCTAAGTTATTATCATTTGGTAATATCTCGTTATTCAATTTAAAGTTACCTTGACCTTCGTTTATTAGAAACTGACTGGATGTACTTTGAGGATATCGTCCAGGAATTCCTCTTGAACCAACAAACAAATCTAAGTCTCCATCTAAGTCATAATCTTCAGCTGTGACACAGGAGCCACTTTTCCATTGTTTTGGTAATCCTTCAGAGGCAATCATATCCCCTCTTTCATTAATATAAAGTTGATCTTGTAAATCTGCTCCTTCATTTTCGTTACCACCGCTAACCACATAGAGATCATCGTCTCCATCGCCGTCGGCATCGAAAAAAAGTGCTGCAACTTCCTCTTTTTTACTATTAAACTCAAATTGTTTAATTGTAATTTCAATAAAGCTTCCATCCGCTTGTTGCTGTAATAAGCTTCCCACACTCCCTTTTGCTCCGCAGAGATAGAAATCACTCAAACCATCTTGATTTACATCTCCAATAGTCAAACGAGGCCCTTGCGTAGACAAAAAATGTGGTAGTAAACGTTCGCGTTTAAAATCAACAAAATCATTTTCTTTATGCTCTATAGACAGATTAACTTCAAAAGAAGATTTTTTTAAATAAGGAGTTGGCAAGGTTCTATTAACCAAAGACTGTTTATTTAGTTTTTTATAAATCCTTAAAAAATCTGTTTGAATTGCACTTTTTTCAAGTTGAACTTGCCCATCAGGCCAAAGGATTTCTATGGAATCAATTTTTTCTATCTTTCCCAATCCAAAATGTAATTTTCTACTTACAGAAGATTGATAGCCTCTAGTGGGCTGTTGAACTTGTTGAATTAATTTTCCATTGGAGTATATTGTAACTGTTGAACCAATACCTTCTCTATTCTGAGAAAGTGTGTCAAGAAGTTCCACTTTTAGATAAGCTGTTTTTGGGGGGTTATTATTATTCCGGTAAATGGCTGCAGGAGCATCAATATTATTGACGATTATATCTAAATCACCGTCATTATCAAGATCTGCATAAGCGGCACCGTTTGAGAGATTTTTTTCCTCAAAGCCCCAGCTTCCGTTCATTTTTTTAAATTGAGCATTCCCAGAGTTTTTAAAAATATAATTGGTTTCTACAGTTGATGGGATTTGTTCAATAAGGTCTATGACGGCAATTTCTTCTTTTCCTTGCATTTCCTCAATACGTTGTTGTACAGCGTAACTGACAAAATCCATATTAGTATAATCTCTTTTATAGCCGTTAGTAATAAAAAGATCCTTTAATCCGTCATTGTCAAAATCAGCAAAAAGAGAGGCCCAACTCCAATCGGTATTAGAGACCCCTGCTAATTGTCCAATTTCTGTAAAAAACTCCCCACCTTGATTGAGGTGTAACATATTTCGCATGGTTTGATTATAAAAACCTGAGTTGACTAACTTCTGGTATTTATCATAGTTGTCTGGTCCAAAAACCATTTTTTGTCTTTCATTACCTTCAGGTAACATATCAAGGGTAAAAATATCAGTAAAACCGTCATTATTAATATCTGATACATCAGAGCCCATTGAAAACATTGAACTATGAGATATGTATTCTTCCAGTGAATCGGAAAAGGTTCCATCCTTATTATTAATATAAAGGTAGTCTTGTTCGTTATAGTCATTTGAAATATAAAGATCTGGCCATTGGTCCTTATTAAAATCACCCATAGCTACCCCCAAACCAAAGCCTAATACATTGGTCTTAATGCCTGCTTTTTCTGTTTTGTCTAAAAATATTCCCCCAACATTCTCATAAAGTTTATCTCCAAAACTAGAATTACTTTTTTGTTTAAGACTTGAAGTCAATCTGTCAAATCCTGCATACTCTTGAACGGAATGGTTTAGTACATAAAGATCAAGATCATTGTCGCGGTCATAGTCAAAAAACAAAGCCTGAGTTGTATATCCTGTGTCATTAATTCCCATTAAACCCGCACTTTCAGTAAAAGTCATGTCGCCATTATTTACAAATAATAAATTTCTCCTTAAAATAGGATTGGCTGCGGCAGAACGGCAAACAAAAATATCTAAGAACCCATCTCCATTTACATCTACCATAGTTGTTCCTGTATTCCACAAACCTGGAGCATCAACACCGGCTTCTTTGGCAAGTTCTTTAAATTCCAAATTACCTTGATTAATGTATAATCTGCTAGCTACCATATTACCAGTAAAATAAATATCCTCTAATCCATCATTATTGACATCTCCTATTGCTATTCCACCACCATTATATAAATAACCATAGGTCAAAACATTAAATTCATCAGTTTCTTTTAGAATATTCTTGAATTTTATCCCGGTTTTGTAGGATGAGAGCTGAGTAAATAATTTATCGTTCGAACTGTTACATCCCAAGAAAAAAACTACAGTAAGTACTAAAAGAAATGGTTTCTTTTGTTTTAATGTTTGGCGAATACTTACATTCATATTGACTCTTTATATTATAAATTGTTATGTCATAAAAATAAAAAAAGAGGGCATTAAGCCCTCTTTTTTTGTTGAAAAAACAAAAGTTATTTTTTATCCCACCAAAGTTTGGTGTTATTTTTATCTTGACCTCCAATTTCTGGTGAAGCTACAGCGGCATTTACAGCTTCACTGTTGGTTGTAAATTCACTATTAACATAAGTCATTCTAGAAGGAATTTCATCAACTGGCACATCTGCATTGTCAGATTGTACTCTTGGAAGTTGTTTTGGGTAACCGGTTCTTCTTGCCTCAGCCCACGCTTCCCAGCCATTTGGGAATAAAGCAATCCATTTTTGAGTAATAATTTGCTCTAGCGCCCTTTCCGTATTTGAACTTTCAAAGGCTACAGGAATATCTGTTGAAGCGGGTGTTGTTCCACCATCATAGCTAACAGGAGTATTATTACTTGAAATATAACCTGCTATATCACCAGCTGATGCAGAAGTTCTTTCCTGCATAGACATCGTTATACCTGATTCATAGTATTGTTGAGCCGACCCTCCAACACTATATCCAGCCAAAGCTGCTTCAGCTAATAGCAAATGTACTTCTGCTGCTTGCATAAGCTCTATAGGTGGATTTGACCCACCCGCAGAGGCATCTCTGTAGTATATATTGACATCTGAAGTTATAGGATTCTGACTTACTCCCAATGCTACTTTTGTTTGTCCATTTTGAAGACCTTCGTAAGGAATACCGTCTCCATCTTGATCACCCTCTGCTGCAGGGTCAAAGTAGGAAGCCATTCTTGGGTCATTGAAGCCTTTTAAAATTCCCTCCATTGTGGCACTCATTCTAAATTCACCCCAATCTGTAATTGTCTCAAGCGGATTCCTATTATCGTTACTAACAGCGACATACGCATTATCAGCATTACTGGTTATTAACGCTCCAGAATTAAAAGCTTTTTCAGCTTCAGTTTTCGACAAAGATGGATTTGCATAACGTATTCTCATCGCTAAACGTAATCTTAAGCTTTCAGCTAATTTTTTCCATTTTGAAGCATCTCCTCCATAAATTAAATCTGATCCTCCAAAAGAACTACCACCAGCTGATAATGCAGAACTAGCAGAATCAAGTTCTGAGAAAAAGCTTGTATACATAGATTCCTGAGAATCAAAATCAACTTTTAATTCTTCATTTCCAAATTGTGAATAAGGTACTGGTCCCCAATAATCTGTCATTCTACTATAACCGTTTACTTTAACTATTTTGGCCATAGAAGCTCCAACTGTATTACCATTTTCAGTTGCTATATCTTCTACCAACTTAATTTGCGGCGCAGCAATTCCATAAAAGGATCCCCATGCTAGGTCAGCCCAACCTCCAACCTGAGTAAATCGGTCAGAATCGAAACCTACATAGGTTGTTGCATAGTAGCCAGACCAAAGATCTGAAAATAAGCTTTGAGAGATTTGAAATCTCCAGTGCAGTCCCATGTTGGATGTAAATGTTGCTTGTGCAAACGCTTGTCCAAGCAAAACATCACTACCAGCAAGTTTATCTGTACTTAATTGAAGCGGGTTAGTGTTAATTTCTTCGAAGTCATCATCACAAGAAACCGCTATTACTGCTAGAGAAAAAATTGAAATTCCAATAAACATTCCCCTAAAATTTTTAAAAATTTTCATCATTTATATTTATTTAATTATTAAACATTTTACTTTACTATTGCTCTATAATTTAAGATCTAGAAACCTAACTTTAAGTTAAGTCCAACACTTCTTGTATTTGGAAGAGAAAATGCTTCATATCCATCATTTTGTGCACCTACTCCAAAGATTGCTTCTGGATCTACGCCCGCTTCATTAACAAGAAAACCTAAATTTCTTCCAACTAGCGAGAGTTTAACTCTTTTGAATGGTGATGAAGCCAACATATTTTGATCAAAACTGTAACCTAATGATAACTCACGTATTCTAATATTTGATGCATCGTATGTGAAAGCCTCACCCACTGGAGCGTTTCTTCCCCCAATACTTGTCCAAAATGTTTCAGGATCAACAGAATTTGCCGTTGTAGCTGGAGTTTCATCAGTATATACATCGGTTCCAAATCGGATACCTCCTTCTCTACCGAGACCAGTAATACCTAAAACACCGTCAGAAGATGCAACTGATCGTGTGAATGAAATAACATCACCACCTTGACGTATGTCAATTTGTAGACGTAAGTTAAGGTTTTTGTAAGTGAAATTGTTTGTAAGACCACCTAACCAGTCTGGGTTAAAGTTTCCTACATTAACTGTCTTCCCTGGTGTTACAGCAGGAGTACCGTTATCATTCATTACCACCCTTCCTTGGGTATCTCTCACAAACCCTCTTGAGTACATACTTCCAAAAGGTTCTCCAACGTCAAGCCTGAAATCACGCATAAAACTACCTCCATAATTTAATTGGTCTAAACCTTCTGCGAGTTTTAGTACAATACTTCGGTTAGCAGCATAGTTGAAGTTAACATCCCATTGGAAATCTCCCTTAGTAAAAATACCAACGTTGATGGCAGCCTCTATACCAGTGTTTTCGATATCTGCACCATTAATAAATTTAGTTGCAATACCTGAACCTTGAGGCACATTTTGTCTGAACAATTGATCAAAACTGTTTGATTTGTAGTAAGTAAAATCAATATTAACTCGATTAAATAAAGTTGTATCAAAACCAAATTCTAATGATGTTGTTTTTTCAGGCCTTAAATCACTTGCAGGTGCTGAAGTAGATAATTGAATAAACCCTCCATTTTGAAGATTTGCTGCTCTTGATAATTGATATGGACTTGTATCGTTACCTACTTCAGCATATGATGCACGAATTTTAAAATAATCGAAAGCAGAAGGTAAAGCAATCATATCAGATAAAATAGCACTCAAACCACCAGAAAAATAATCATATTGATTATTATCCACAGGTAGTGTAGAACTAACGTCAGTTCTATAAGTTAAGTCCAAAAAAGCATAGTTTTTAAAACCAAGATTGGCAAAGGCATATAATGAATTCACTTCTTTCTCAGATAAGCTTTGGAATGCACTTAATTGCTGAGAATTGGCGATAGAAAAAATATTAGGAGCATTTAAACCTCCTGCATTTATGCTTGATGATTCAAATTTTACAACACGATTATTTCCTCCAACGCTAGCTTTAAGATCAAGGTCTCCAAAAGTGGTGTCATAACTTAGCAAAAAGTCATTATTCCACTCCAAACCTGAACCGTTATTTATTCGGTAGTTACCATTTTGAGCAATTATATAGGAATCATTGAACCATCTATTTTCTCTGTTCGAGGTTGAGTTGTCGATGGCCGAACGTACTAATAAACTTATCTCGTCAGTAAAATCATAAGTTGCAGAAGCATAGCCAACTATTCTGTCTCCAACAAGTTCGTTGTTATTTCTGTTAATTACCCAGTAAGGGTTACCATTTCCATTATCAAGTGGCTTCCAAAAGTTTTGTTTGTTATTCCCAGAGGCATCTGTGAATTCAAAGTCAGATGCATCTTGTGTTCTAATACTTCTCGGTATTCTATAAATACCTCTTAAAGGATTATCATAATTTTCCCAACCGGGAAGTTCATTATTAGTAACAGATTTGATATAATTGATTCTAGAGCTTACTCGAAGTTTACCGTCAAGCATATCATTGTCTAATTTAAGATTAATACTATGGCGTTCAAGTTCATTGTTAGGAACAATACCAGTTCTCAAGTCATTTGTATAGCTAAAAAATGTCCTCATATTCTCCCCACCTGATACTAAAGAGATGTTGTTAGCGATAGATACCCCAGTGTTGAAAAAGTCTTTTACATTGTCAGGTTGAGCCTCATAAGGGATACTTGTGCCAGATAATTCGGGATTAGGCGACCAGTGTGCAACAGATCCACCCATACGTGGCCCCCACGAATCAGTAGTAAAACCAGAATATACACCACCATTTCCTTGTCCATATTCATTCTGGAACTCTAACATGATATCAGCTGTATCATATGTTACGGTAGAATTAATATTTACATCAAAAGTGTCTTTTTTACCCGACTTGGTAGTGATGATTATTGCACCGTTGTTTGCTCGAGCGCCGTAAAGTGCAGCTGCATTTGCACCTTTAAGAACACTTATTGAAGCGATATCATCAGGACTAAAATCCTGAATATCACCACCTAGAGGTACCCCATCCACAATATACAGTGGTTGACTGCTTCCTGAAACAGAACGATTACCTCTCAATAGCACTCGGGATTGTGAATTGACTCCCTGGCTAGTTGTAGTAATGGATATACCTGCAACTTTTCCTTGTAATGAATTTACAAGATTTCCATTTGCTCGAGACTCATCAATACCTTCAGCATCAACATTTTGCGCCGCATAAGTAAGTTCTCTTTTTTGTCTAGAAATACCTAAAGATGTAACGACCACTTCGTCTAAAGCATTACTTGAATCTAAAGTAATGTCATAGCTCGAATTACTTCCCACAACAATTTCTTGGGTGGAATACCCAACAAAACTGAAAGCTAAGGTTTGGCCCTCTTCTAGCTGGACAGAATAGTTTCCGTCGAAGTCAGATGAAGAACCGCTGCCTGTTTCAACAACCACAATAGTGGCGCCAGGAAGTGGAACTCCTTGATCATCAGTTATAATTCCAGTAACAGTCTTTTGTTGCGCAAAAACGAAACTAAAACTTATTATTGCAAAAAAAACAGATATATATTTCGTCATCATAATTTTAATTTAAGTTAGTTTATAATTAGTTTAAATTTTATTATTTGTGTGTGTGTTAAGTTTTAATTAGTCGCTAAAGTTATGATTTATTTAACAATTATTTACCAATGTTTATGAAAAATAGTATTTAATAGTTAAAAAAATAGTACTTGATAGGTTTTTAGACAAAATATTAATATTAACTAAAAATTTAACTTATATTCTATCACGAACTAAAGAACATGAGGAAATTTATAGAACTATCATTGGTGTTATTTACATTTTCAGCTTTTTCACAA
>TARA_B100001093_G_C26858943_1_pt1 | contig 10246 bp, 9 predicted proteins | sample TARA_B100001093 | Tara Oceans TARA_B100001093 (sample SAMEA2623116) | marine metagenome | biome: marine biome (ENVO:00000447); feature: surface water layer (ENVO:00002042); material: "saline water (ENVO:00002010), including plankton (ENVO:xxxxxxxx)" | depth 5 m
ATTAAGGAAGGTGAGCCTTTTGATGGTAATCAAATTATAGATTTATCGGAAGATCCAAGTATGGTAAATTTACTGTTTGGTGAATAATTAATCAGACACTAATTATAAGCCTATGGCACAACAAGTGCTCAATCAAAGATTATAATCAGCTTAATCTTGGAACATTCAAACTCTTATCAAGCAAATTAAAGAGTGCGGTAGCGTATCTGTATATGAAATAATTGTTCTACAAATCGATTTGAAACTGTTTAATTTTGTTTCGCAAAGTTCTGACATTTAACCCAAGTTTTTCTGCCGTATGAGTCCTGTTTCCAAGACAAGCTTTAAGAACATTGAAAATATGCCTTCGCTCGACTTCATCCATTGATTCGAACTCATCATCATTTTTGAGAGACGGCAAATTTTCCGCAGCATTGGAAATGACTTTTTTTTCTGCTTTTAGTCTTCTCAAACCCAACAATTCTGGTTCAATTTGTTTACCAATTTCAGCCAATATAACAGCTCTCTCAACAGCATTTTCGAGTTCCCTTACATTTCCAGGCCATCTGTGGGAATTGATTGATTCTTCACATTTTTTTGAGAAGGAAATTTTACTAATTCCATGCCTCCGAGAATGTCTTGTTAGAAAAGTTTTCGCTAAAATTAAAACATCTTCTTCACGTTCCCTTAAAGGCGGCACGAAAAGCGGAAAAACATTCAATCGATAGTATAAGTCTTCACGGAAGTCTCCATTTTCAACTTGTTTCATTAAATCACGATTGGTTGTCGCTAAAACTCTAACCTTTACCTTGATAGTCTTATTTCCCCCAACCCTTTCAAACTCTTTTTCCTGAAGTACTCGAAGAAGTTTTGCCTGCAATGCCGGGGCGATTTCACTGATCTCATCTAATAAAATGGTTCCTCCATCAGCCAACTCAAACCTCCCCTCCCTCCGTTCAGTTGCTCCAGTAAAAGCACCTTTTTCGTGGCCAAAAAATTCACTTTCCATAAGTGTCTCCGAAATTGCTGCACAATTTACTCTGATATATGGCTTTTTCGAAAGCATACTACTTCGATATAATTCGCGTGCCACTAGTTCTTTACCGGTTCCATTTTCTCCCGTTATCAGAACACTAGCTTCTGTCTTTGCGACCTTTTCTACAAGACTTTTAAGTTTAATAATCGATGTACTTTCACCCACAATATCGGAGGATCGAGAATCGCTTTCTTCGACATAATATTTAGTGACACTCTTCATTTTATCGAAAGAAGCAACCTTATCTACAACTACCTCAATTTGATCAAAAGAAAATGGTTTTACAACATAGTCGAAAGCACCCATTTGCATGCATGTGACTGCTGACTCCACAGACCCATAACCAGTCATCATTACAACCATCGGACTATCTGTTTTTGCCATTAATTCTTCTAGTAGATCTGTGCCCTCTCCATCAGGCAAACGAAGATCTAAAAAAACGAGATCGAACGTATCCCTTGTCAAAATCTTACGGGCACCTTTCAAGTCTCCAGTAGAAGCAACAGAAAAACGCTTATTTCGCAATTGAGTTTCTAACGCTTTACGGATCATTAGTTCATCATCCACTACGACTATTTTTTCAATTGCCATAAAATTTCTTATAGTATCTTGTAAGGTTTTGTCGATGTTTTACTAGGTATTTTTTTCCTAGTTCGAATAAGTCTTTTGCATTAATTTTCTTAAATGAGCCATGTATCCTACTCACAAAGCGGTGAAGATATGGTCTTGAGATATCTATTAAAAGCCGATGGTATTGATTTGAATGCAGGAGGATTCTTCGTTGATGTGGGAGCTCACCATCCTAGAAGATTTTCGAATACTAAATTTTTTTACGACCTTGGATGGTCTGGTATTAATTTAGATCCAAATATAGGCATCAAAAAACTTTTTGACATGGAAAGACCTAGGGACACAAGCATTGAAAAAGGAGTTTCGGATAAAAAGGAATTGAAAAAGTTTTACGAGTACAATGATTCTGCTTTAAACAGCGTGAATGACCGTTCCAATGAGTTTAAAGGTACGAAAGTAAAATTAGAACAAGTGAGAGAAGTTGAATTTACTACATTAAGTGATGTTCTCGAAGAAAACCAAAAGTTCGATTTCGACAAGACAAACTTTTTAAGCATTGATGTTGAAGGGCATGAAATTGCTGTTCTTTTTGGCAACAAGTGGGAATACAACATATTTCATTATGTTCTAGTCGAAGAAAAATATAATGAAATCGGAATGAATAATGATTTAAAAATATGTAATTTCCTCAACGAGATTGGTTATATTTTCATCGCGAGGACTGGTCTGACTTCATTTTATAAACTATTAACATAACTGAAGTTATGGTAATTTTTATTTTTTATAATAATTTCCTATTAGTTGAAGCTGTATAACATTAGAAATTATCTTTTTAACTAAAAAAGATTTTTTAAACATTGCAAAGTGTTAATAATTGGATGGTATTATTTTGAAATATAAAATGGAATGTTTGTTATTCCTGTTTTGAACACCTTCCCATCATACATCTTTGTGCCCTTTGATTTTGATGACTGCATCAAAAGGGGAAAAAATTATTCAGTTGAATTTTTGTAAGGTAATGAATGAAAAATGGTCACATCGAAGAATGATTAAATTTGCAAGTTAGAGGCGTTTGTATTCCAATTGGATTGAAATCAAATTTCTGGATTATCCAATTAAAAAACACCTGCTCCCACGAACTTCGAAACTGATAGCTTGGAATTTATGAATGGGAAAAAACGAATGTCTAAAATTATAAAAGAATCATCAATGGACAAAAGATTTTTGAAATGTTTCGGTTCTGTTTAGATTCTGCTTAGAAATTGAAACAAGTATGTATTGAAATTTAAATTCTCTCGTTGAAGAATATACTGAAGTTAAATCTTTAAAAAATATCTATGAAGATCGGTTGCAATCTGATGAATGCTTTAAACAGGAAAATTACTTGTGCAGACTTTAAATGTTTGAAATTAAATTTCTTCATTAAAAGGATAGTATTCCAGAAAAAACTCTTTTCATGTTCGGTAAGTAACTAACGATTTTCAAGTTGAATATATACATTACAGCAAGCCAGTTAGAAGAAAGTCCCTACCCTCTTTGGCATGATTTTCTAAAAAAATTATTGCTTCTAAAAAACACTTTCATATTAACGGAAGCATCTTTAAATAATCATGAAATAGAAGATTTATCGATAAGCTTGAAAAAAACCTACGGTCTTGCGGAAGATCTCAATTTTGCTTGGGAAATTGAGGATAACAATAAAAATAATGTGCTTCTTGATTTTCATGCCAGTTTAGCTTCAATGGAGAAATTTTCTGATTTTAAAAAAGTCGGATTCATAGGATTTAAAGATAATTTTGAAGAGAAAATCAATTATTATTCTTCTTTCGAATTCGATCTTTTAATAAGTGAGTTTTTACCTGATGAAATCCCACATACGCTCAATGAAAAGGAAATTTCTTTTTTCATAAGCACTTTCTACTTCCTCCCACCCCATCCATCATCGTTTAAAATTACCAAATCTATTGAGGATCAAATTTTAATTATTATCGACTCTCATTCAGTTACTTATAAAGACAAAGATCTTAAATACCTTAGAATATTGGATCGGTTTGAAACATTTAAGATTTTGGATGTTGGTAAAACAACTTTTTGTCAACCTACATTGAGTGCATCTTCAATTTTTTTCGCAAATATCAGCCCACAATATAAACATTGTTTTCGGATATCATCACCAATAAAAACTGAAGATCTGAATCAAAGAATTGATCTGGAAAGTCCACTTAGAAATATTTTCTTTAAAACAAATTACCTCGAAAAAGACCTCATTTTCAAACAAAACGAACTTTCCTTACGAGGTAAGTTAAATGGTATTCTTAATCAAAAAAAGGAAGAAGGAAGCAAAGAATTTGCCTCAAACCTTGACCCAAATGAAGAATTTTCGAGATTTCTGGGTTCAATAGAAGGAAAAAATAATTGTGCTGCCCTATTTAATTTTCCTCGGACTTTCGGTAAAGAAAGAATCAAAATAGTTCAGAAATCTTTTTTTCCCAACTGGATTTTTAAACCGACGACTGAAGCATTCTTATTCCACTTAATTAGTACTAGAATTGAAGAAGAAAAAAGCGGAGAAACATCGTATAGTTTTCCAGAAGAAGTTTTTGATTTCATCATGGATTCCTATTTTCTTCTACAAATTCTCGATAGAAATAATTTATTTCTTTCAAATTTCTTAAAATTGTTTGACCTTACTTCTGAGAATGTCCTTGAACGTTTTCACAAAATAACAATTTCTGCTAAAAGTAATTTTGTTGAAAATATTCCTGCAGTTGCCGATTGGTACTCTGAGATTGCTTACAAGTTGATTAAGCAAGAACTCCGTTTTACTTTTTCCGCACAGAAGCCCTCAATTAATCAAAAAACTGCTTCCACTCTCCTGCGTTTTATTCATCTTGGAGATTCCAATCAAAAAGATTCGGTGAATAAAAAAACGCGTATTGTTACCATTCTGATTATTTCGGATCAAGGCGACTCCGCTCTTGAATTTTGCAGGCAAGAGAAAGAATCCTCTGACAGGAATATTATTTGTGTCACTTCTGCTCTTTGCTTTGGAATTCGCGGTGAAATTGATAATTGCAAGAAAGCTCTTTTGCTCTACGAATTTAAAAATGCTCAGTACGGAAAAGATTATGTTTCTGTAGCTTATTTTTTTGCCAGTTTCTTGGCTGGGATTTACGAGAATGAGTTTATATTGAATACCATAAAGAGTTACAACTCACGCAAACCATCCAAAGAATGGTGGCAAACCGAACTTACTACCTTAGCTATACTTAAAACTATTCCTGAATCGCTTTCCCCAAATCTAATTTCTGTTTGTAAGGACTACCTATCTGTAAATTTAAATTTCAATGAAAAAGACTTTGTGATCCTTCACTCCTCAAATGAAACGGAGGATAAAGCTACCTTGGTTTTAAGGAAAATAATTCCTCTCCTTATCTAAGTCTGGTTATCTTGTTAATTTTGAGAATTTCTCACAATTCTTGATTCTAAATTATTCAATTCAATACTAGCTTTTTTCAAAACCTTCCTAATCCTTTCACTAATTTTGGGGAATTTTTAGTTTAGCGAGTACAAAAATGAAAGTTTAAGATGACTACTACTTTCGATGGTCCATTCACAAATTGGAAAAATACGTCTAATAAATGTGAAGGTTACCAGTGCGAAGAAATTTTAGCTAAGGTTCTTAAAACTTCTCTCGAAGTTCAGAAAGGTGTTTTTGCCTATGAGCGAGATTCCATAGGATTTACTGAACGCTCTTATAATTGGCCCTTGCTTGCAAACCTCCTATGCGAAGCACTTCGAAATAAAGGAAAATTAAGCGTATTGGATTTTGGTGGTGCGCTTGGAAGTTCATACTTTCAGCACCTGCCAATGCTTTCGGATTGCAACTTGTCCTGGCACATAGTGGAACAAAAACATTTTGTTGAAGCAGGAAAAAAGTACTTTGAATCAAAATCACTGCACTTTCATGACTCGATAGAAGAATGTATCTCAAGAATCAAAATAGATTGCATACTACTTTCTAGCGTCATGCAATACCTAGACTCTCCCTCCCTAATAATTGATAAAATCCTATCAATCGATGCTGAAAAAATTTTCGTAGATAAGACTATAACGAATGATTCTGGCAAGAACAGAATTTACATTCAGAAGGTTTCCCCTGCAATTTACAGTGCGTCTTATCCATGTCGCTCTTTTTCTGAAAAATGGTTGATTGGCAGTTTCTTGGATCACTATAATATAAAGACGAAATTCAATAGTCTTCCGTTTGAAGAACTAAAGTTCATTGATTCAAATTTCAGAGGATACATTTTTCAAAAGCGATATGATTAAGCTCATTACTAAGATTCTAACTCATGAGTCATTTAATTGTCGCCCACCAATTCTGTTAGATATTGTAGAATCTGGTGACACATTCCTATTATGGAAACAACTTATTCCTTTTTTTCATCTTATCGCTTTTGAGCCAAATGAAAGAAAGAGGCACGCTCTGGAAGGTGAAAATTTAATTTTTATAAATCCTACTTTGAAAAGTAAATCATGATCGATTTCAGACAAAATGGTCATCACTCTTAAAAACTTGTAAGATGGTTTTATGGTCACTCTAATTGAAATTTAATATGAGTAATAATGAACTGGATTTAGTATCTTTAGAAAAAAATTTGATTAATGATTTTTTAGAAAGTCTTCTAAAAGATCCTAGTCATTTGGGCTTTGCTAAAAATTTTGGTTCACAACTAATAAATGAACAAAGAAAACAACTAATAAAAGGAGAGTTCTTTGCCCTGTTGTCACAACATTTTGGGAACCGAGCATCAAGAATTCTCAAGCAAGGACAATGGGGACATGAATCTAAGCCGGATTGGTTTGATCATAGGCATCATTTTCTTAACCCAGATGAAGAGTTCAAAAATTCATGGACAGAATCGATTTCCCTAGTGTTGAGGCTTTTGCCAAGGAATGGAAGTGTTCTGAATTTATGTGCAGGTGACGCCTTTTATGACCACTACTTCCTCAAAAATTCTGCTTCTCGCATAACTTGCGTAGATTTAAAGCCTAAAGACGACTTCAAGGATTATTTAATTAAAAAACACACTATCCATGAAAACGTTGATTATATTTTTGAAGATGTCCTGAGTTTCAAACCTAGAAAAGTAAGGTATGACATAGTATGGATAAGGGGAGCTATTGAACACTTCTCGGGAAAGAATCAAATTAAAATCTTCGAGCTAGCAAAGGAATCACTCAATGAAGGAGGTTGGTTTGTGGGAGACACGCCAGCAAATCCAGCAAAACAAGCTACCAAACAACATGCTATGCATGAAAACGAATGGTCAAATGTTAATGAAGCTGAAGAAATTCTCAGAAATTATTTTAGTGAAATTCATGTCTACTCTCTTTTTTGTAACTGTGACGGAAGGGAAACCATTTTCTGGAAATGTCGTTAAAGCATTTTCTGAGGGCTTCGTAAAATTATGTTAGATGAACACCTTCTTAGGAAAATCACAGGTCATGAGGTCTTATTAAAAAAACCTCCGGTTTTACTTGATATTGGAGCATCTGGTGACACATTCCCGTTATGGAAACAGCTTATTCCTTTTTCTCATTGTATCGCTTTTGAGCCAGATGAAAGAGAAAGGGACGTTTTGGAAAGTACCAAAAATAATTGGAAAAAATATACTTCCTTTCGTTCGGTTGCTACATCCGAATCAATTGAAAACCTAGATTTTCATCTAACCGAATTTCCTTTTTGTTCAAGTACACTAAAACCTGATAATAAGTCTCTTGCGGATTGGGACTTCGCGGATTTGTTTGAAGTGCAAAAAACAGTTGCTATCGAAGCCTCAAACATTGATCGGACTCTGTCTGAAGCCGGAATATCCCACATCGATTGGTTCAAAACTGATAGCCAAGGTACAGATTTAAGACTGTTTGCAACTCTCTCCGAAAAATTGAGAAGAAATATAGTGGTTGCTGATTTTGAACCAGGAATCATTGATGCTTATGTCGGTGAAGATAAACTTCATCATGTTATGGCCTTCATGGATAATGAACCCTTTTGGGTCAATTCTATGGAAATAAAAGGATCGAAGCGGATTCTTAGTTACGACCTGAATAAGTCCGAGATTGACCATAAACAATTAATTACAAACCAGAAAACTTCCCCCTGTTGGTGCGAAATTTCTTACTTAAATGACATGAAATCATCTGCTATTAACCTCAGAACTCTCTTACTTGGTTGGGTTTTTTCAACGTTATTGGAACAGCATGGTTTTGCTTTGAGAATCTGTCGGAAAGGTGATGAATTTTTTAAGGATAAAATTTTTAAAGAGCTTAGTAACTACTCAATTTCTCTCCTCTCTTGACTCATCATTTTTGTTGCCATTTCGATCATCGCTACCTTATACGAGCCATTGAAATGGTAGATAGCCTCAAAGCACAAGGCTTTGATTTCAAATTATGGGTGCTTTGTCTCACAGATGAATGCAGAAACGTTTTAGATTTCATGAACTATCCGGAAATAGAGTGCGTGAATCTTCAAAAACTTGAAAGCGGTTACACTGAACTAAAAAAAATTAAAAAAAATAGGTCCACTGCTGAATATTATTTCACCCTTTCACCACTTTGGCCAAAGTGGCTTTTTGAAAATAAGCCCCACATTGGGTCGATAACATATCTGGATGCCGATTTGGAATTCCATTCATCCCCACAACCACTCATTGATGAAGCGAAAGACTGCTCAATAGGAATAATCGAGCATCGTTTCCACCCAACTTTCGACATTAGTAAATATTCAGGAAGATTTAATGTAGCATGGGTTCACTTCAAAAAAGACAAAGAGGGTTTGCGTTGCTTGAATAAATGGTGTGACCAATGTTTGGACTGGTGTTCAGATCAACCTGCAGATGGTAAATTCGCCGATCAAAAATATTTGGATTCATGGCCCGATGAATTCAGCAATGTTCACATTTATTCAAATCCGGGAGCAAATTTGGCACCATGGAATTTAAATACTCATAAAATTACTTGCAGAAATGGTGAATTATTCTCCAATAACGAAAAGATAATCTTTTATCATTTTCACATGATCAAGGCCTACGATGGGAGTCATCTTTCCACTTCACTGGACATTTACCGTGTTGATGTGGAACTAAAAAAACAGATAGTTAAGTATCTTTATCGTCCATACATAAAAAAACTATTGCAAAGAGAAAAGCTTCTCCGTCAACTTGGTTTCAAAATGAAGGCTATACAGTCTTGCAGAGAATATTCCGAATTAAATCAAAAACCGCCTTCAGATTCAGAGATCAAACAACGTGTGAAAAACGGTGATCTGCTTGAGATTTAAATGATTTGATGTCCATTAAAAAAAAGAAATGGATTTTCATTTACGGTCCTGGAAGGACTGGTTCTACATACTTGCTGAGACTTATTAGAAAAGTTGCAAAGTGTAGCGTGAGTGATTGGGGGTTGGGATCAATCTTGAAACCTTTCACATCGATGCCGGGTGGAATTGATAAAGAGAAGTTCCTTCAAGACTTGGCTAAAAACCTTCTTGAATCAAGCAGGAGAAATGATGTGGGACAACTAGACCTAGTGATAAAGTCTGCCTCTGGAAATGCAGAAGAATTTGAATGTTATCAAAAAATGTTTGGACCAGCTCAAAGAGTAATTTTCACAATTCGGGAACCATCGGGTTATATGGCCTCTGCGATAAGAAAATTCTCCGATCACAATATCGAAGACCTTCAAATATCCTACCTTACCATGCTATCCTTGTATCAATGCATTGGTGGAGAAATCTTTGACTACAAATCAAAATTAAAAACTGAAAACTACCTGAATTTTTTATCTCCCTTAAATTTCGAAAGCGAGGGTTTGGAAATTTTCGAATTTAAAGGTAAGAAAGCGGATGATTTGGTGACGGAGGAAATGAATTCGGCCTATGAAATTTTGCTTCGAGAAAACCAAAGATTTATTTTTAAGATTTGAAAGTAAGCGCAATTATATCCACTTTTAATTCTTCGAAATTCATAGGGAGCTGCATTTGGAGTTTGCTGGATCAAACTCTCTATCAAAAAGGAGATCTTGAAATTATTATCATCGATAGTGGTTCGGAGGAGAACGAAGACAAAATTGTAAAGCAATTTCAAAAGTCGCACCAGCGAATCAAGTATTTAAGGACCGAAAAAAGAGAAACATTGTATCAGGCATGGAATAGAGGAATTTCTTTGAGTGAGGGAGAATTCATTACCAACGCAAATACTGATGACACTCACGATGAAGATTGCCTAGAGATTCTGTCTATCGAGCTCTCTCAAAACAAGGATTTTGGTTTGGTTTACGGAAATGTCAGAAAAGTTTTTAATTCAAAAGAGACTAAAATCTCGGTGACATCGATAGAGTGCAAATCACAAAAATTTTTCTCCGGTTCTTTATTCGTCCATTATCCATATGGTGCTCAACCAATGTGGAGAAAATCACTGCACGAAAGAATTGGTCTTTTTAACTCAAAATTGAGTGCAGTGGGAGACTATGAATTTGCCCTGCGATTAGTTGAAAATGGTATAAATTCCAAATATGTGCCTAATGCATGGGGAAATATGAGGTGGAGAACCAATGCTATATCAACCACTGATTCTACTGCAATAAATGAAAAGG
>TARA_B100001093_G_scaffold121370_1_pt1 | contig 10245 bp, 13 predicted proteins | sample TARA_B100001093 | Tara Oceans TARA_B100001093 (sample SAMEA2623116) | marine metagenome | biome: marine biome (ENVO:00000447); feature: surface water layer (ENVO:00002042); material: "saline water (ENVO:00002010), including plankton (ENVO:xxxxxxxx)" | depth 5 m
AAAAAACCATTGGTTGATATTAACAGGGACGATATTATAAGTGTTTTATACCCTATTTGGAGTAACAAAACAGAAACAGCAAGACGCCTTCAGCAAAGGTTATTTCTTATTTTTGCGTTTGCTAAAATTAGAGAATGGTACATTAATGACAATCCCGCTTCTTGGAAAGAGCATCTCTCATTTGTGCTTTCTGACCCGTATAAAATTCATACAGTTAAGCATTTCCCCTCTCTTCATTTTTCAAAAATAGCTAATTTTTATGACGATTTGTATCAATTTGAACATTTATCTGCTTATGCATTAAGGTTTTTAATCTTAACAGCAACAAGAACAAAAGAAGTAATTGAAGCCAAGTTTGATGAATTTGACTTGCAAAGAAGAATGTGGACGATTCCAGCTGAAAAAATGAAAGTAAGAAAAGAGCATAAAGTTCCTTTATCAGAAGAAGCAATTAAGATTATTGAATTCATGAAAAGGAAGCATAATCATGAATATGTTTTTCATAACCAAGCAATTGGCAAACATATATCTAACGGCGCTATGCTTGTTTTTTTAAAAAAGCAGTTTTTCCATCATTGTATTACTGTACATGGATTTAGAGCAACTTTCAGAGATTGGGCAGAAGAAACAGGCAATTACTCCCATTATGCAATAGAGTTTTGTCTAGCTCATCAATTACCAAATAAAGTAGAAAAAGCCTATTTAAGAACAGATTTAACTAAACAAAGAAAAACAATTATGAATGATTGGGAGAAATTTATTTTAAAAAATTAAATTTTTGCTCTTTAAAGTTTTTTTTAATAATATCAGTTTTGAAAACCTTAAAATTTTGTAGGGAAAATTGAAATGTCATATAAATATAAAATATCTCTTGGTGGTGTAGGTGGTACATTTTGTATAGGAAATATTGATAATAAAGTCGTTACGTGGTGGAAAGAAAACCATCCTGACGAATTCATTGAGTATTTGAATGCTGAGCCTGATGAAAGAGAAGAATTTCTTGAAGATATGTTTGATGGAGACGAAGACAAGATTAGCGAATTTGAAGATGGAATATATAACCTTGAAGAGAGTTACGGTGATATAATCGATATTAGCACAGTAAGTGTAGATAATAAAAGTTATTTTGAAGTTCATGATGTTAATAATAAAGATGAAGATGAATCTCTAATAAAACATTTTGACGAGATAAAAATTACAAATGATGTATATAAAGATTATGACAATCATCCTTATACAGATGATAATAAAAGTAATATTGATTTGAATGTTGTCAAGATTTCTGATGAGCATTTAGACCTAATTAAAAAACCTTTAAAAGATAATTCTATAATTTATCATTTTAAAGAAATACGAGGTTTATTTGAATTTAAAATCGAAAATGTTGAAAAAGACCCACACATACTTGAAACTGACAGTCCCTTTGATTTTAATAAAATTAATTCATTAGAAATTATGTGGATTGAAGATGATTATTTTGTTAAATCTTTTACATACGAAAATAAAAAATTTATTTCTGATAATATGCCTGAAGGTGACGAAAAAGGGTTTAGTATAAGTGTTCCTAATTATTTTGATTAAGTAGTTATGAGTTATGAAACTTTGATTAAACTTTTAAAAAATAGTTAAGTCAGGTTTAATACCAGAAAGAAAAATATTTTAAAAAATTAAGAGAACTTGTTGAGATTTCAAAGTATAATGATAATATAGATTTGTATCAGATGATATAATTTCACATAAAGTCAGACGACTTAACTATGACCACAGTCATAAATTAGGAGAGTCGTATGATAAAATGTAAGAATATTTCTAAAAAAGAAGTGGCTAACATATTAGGTGTTAGTGAATCAACAGTAGTTAGGTGGTCTAAGTATGGGGATCTACCTAAACCCTACCTTCTTGGATACAATAAAACAGTTTGGGATAGAGATGAAATTAATAATTGGATAGAAAAGAAAAAAAAAGCAAGAGGGTTTTTAGGAAACAAACCAGACATAAATTACCATGTCAACAAAACTCAATAAAAATCAATTATTAGCGTGTGAACTTTTAGCCTTTGGTCATACTGCTAAAGAAGCATCAAAATTGTTGAATATCAGATCAGAGACCATTTCTAGGTGGAAAAAAAATATAAGGTTTCAAAATAAAATTGACGATTTTCATATAGTTTTGATTAAACAATTAATTGATAAGCAGCTAAGTTTGCTTCATCATTCTCAAAGTGCAGTTTTAGATATTTTTATAAATGATAAAATTTCTCCTGAATTTAAAGCTAATACAGGAATAAAATTTTTGAATCTTTATGGGGGGGCATTTTCATTTTCAGATAGATTGAATAACTATTACAATAGTAAAATAACTAACGAGAAAGAAAGTAATAGAGTTTTTAAGCGTATTCTAAATATAATTGAAGCCATTATGAAAATTGAGAGATTTGGAGATAAATTATCAGATGAAGAATATAGGTTTAAAGTGAAACATATATTAAATTTGAGTAATATTGATCAAAATGAAAATTAAAACAAAAGTTAAAGTAAGAATTAAGGATTAAAGATATAAATGCAAAAAAAAATCTTATATGTGGATATGGATAACGTATTAGTTGACTTTAATTCAGGTATAGAACGCTTATCACAATCAGACCGTGTTCAATTTAAAGGAAGCTATGATAAATGTCCTGGTATATTTTCATTAATGACACCTGTGGAGGGCGCTATTGATGCATTTGAAAAGCTTTCAATGGAGTATGATACGTATATACTATCTACGTCTCCATGGGACAATCCTACGGCAGGTAGTGATAAGTTATTATGGGTCAAAAAATATCTTGGAAAAGTAGCATATAAGAGATTAATATTATCTCACCATAAAAATTTGAACGCTGGTGATTATTTAATAGATGACAGAACTGCAAATGGAGCTGGAATGTTTAAAGGAGAACACATTCATTTTAAAACAGATCGTTTTAAAAACTGGGATGATGTATTAAATTATTTGTTGTAAGTTATTCATATTATAAGGAGAATAAAATGGCAGCTTTAGAAATCGAATTTATGTTTCCAAATGCAAGTGTAACAAGAGAGTGTACGTATAAAAATGATAAAGGTGATGAAATACTAGTAGAAGTTTTTCACAAATACTATGGTGGGATTTTGGTAATAGAAAATCAAGACGATTTTAATTTAGAAACAGTTTTGTTGAATGAAAATCAAGAATGGAAAAATTATAAATTCTTACCACCTGAAGAAAATTTTCCTGATATGGAAATTACATTAGACCCAGAAAATGACGAATATGAGGATATTTTAATTGAACAAGATATAGGTTTAGTTGAAGAAAAGCTTAGTGAAGATGGTTATAAAATGATTAGTGATGAATGGATTTATGAAGAGGGTAAGCTGCAACTTGTTGAATAGTCATAATGTAATTTTTAGCAAGATTAACGAAATTTAAAAAGACTGTAGTTATTACTTATAAAATTTAGTAATTTCAATTTGTAGTTTCTTGAAGTTATCTTTGTTCGCCTGATATAAAATCCCAATACCACCATTTCTTTTCCATTCTGTAATATTATATGGCCTATCATCTATCAAAATATTGGGGCTTTTTGTTACGGCGTACTTATACTTATCTTCTGTATAAATAGCTTCAACGGGCTCATAATTGTTATTTTTTAGCCAATAAGATTTCCAAAAGGATGAATTAAATATATCACCTTCTAATGGAGATGATAAAATATACCAATGGTTGTTTGTAATTTTTTTAACAAATTGAACTAACTGGTCTGATGTCTTAAATTTCGGTAAAGTAACAAAAAAATCAGTACCGTTTAATTTTTTTAACGCTTCTTTTAAATCAGGAATTTGCTTCCAGTGTTTAACTGAATTGATTTTACTAATTTGTCCAAAAAAATCAGCTATTACTCCATCCATATCTACATATATGTCTGTCATTTTATGTACCCAAATATTTATTTATAATCTGGAGTTATTTATTTTTAAATACATTTATAAATACATTAAATACTTCAGTAGCACGTATTGCTTTACTAAAGTCATCTTCTTTGTTTTCTATACTTTTATAAACAACGTTCAATAAATTTTCAAAACGCATACAAGCATTTTTCACATCGTTATTCTTATGTTTAGAATTAATAATATTCGAATACATACTATCATTCATAGCTCTTAAAAATACAGTTCTGTCACCTCCGCGAAATTTTTTCAACATTTCATCAAAATCTTTTTCATTGTGACTTACTAATTTTGCTTTTATAATCTTTGAGATAATCCTTACTGAAACATTTTCAGCTTCTGGGTTTAAAGCTTGGAAGGACCTGAAAATTCCAGCTTCACGTAAATCTTGACCCTGTAGATAGGAAGTGAAAATTAGGATAATTAGTGCAATTCCACCTAATCCACCTCCTATAAAATCGCCAATTTCACCTCTAGACCATGTGTATCCAGTTTCGTCTATGAAATAAAAAAAATAGATTGTGATAATTATCCATATAAAGGTAAGGATTACAGTACTAAATAAAATTGTTTTATAACTCTTTTGCATAGCTTCTAATTTATGTCATTCGAGATTATTTAGGAAGAAAAAATTATAAGAGCCTGAAATAATAATTATCAAGATTTTTCTAGATAAAATTTTTAATAAATTAAATATCTGAACCTGATATAAGTATTCATATATCAAAATCATAAGATTCAAAAAATAAATAAAAACTATTGTCATCAATAAAAACATAAACATAAACATTAATAGCAATTCTTTTGACCATTTTGCCAATTTGTATAGCAAGAAACTCTGTTATTATGATTTAGATATATTCCGTTAAGGAGAATAACATTCATTAAACCCCTAACTACATTCATAAATATTGATGGTTTGTATTCACCGTTTATTTGATTAATATATCTTGTTTTTTCAAAAATGATTGGGGTTGTTTCTTCATAAATATAGATTGGTTTCTCTATTTCTCTATAAATAATTTCTGGTTCTTTTATGCAATCATAGTCAGTCGATGAAGTTATTATTTGGTTATTTTTTAAGGTAATTACTTTTGAATATTTACAGCTCTGTGCATAAGAATTAAAACTTATTAAAGTTGAAATTAATATTAAAAATTTTACGAATTTAATACACATGTTCCATGACCATAGAATCGATAATAACCATTCTCTTCAAGTGTGATTTTTGGGAAAGGTGTATCTTCATCTTCCCATTTTTTTGCTTCTTGTAATGCTTCTTCTAGGGTGTAAAATATAGTTTTAAGACCATATCTCCTATATAATTTAGATTTTGGTGTGGGAAGCTTTTGTGTTTTGTATAACAATGCTTCTCTAGTCCATTTTCCTATTCTCATTCTTCCGCTCATGAATTTTCCTTTGCTGTTAAATAATTTAATTAGGTATGTTATTTTTTTGAGTTTCTTTTTCTAAATTTTTCCATGCTTGAGTAGAATTTACCTTGGAATAAACTAGTTTGTTTTTCATAATCCTATTCATAACAACTCTTTTTGCTATTTCATCAGAATATTCAAGAAGCACAAATGCTTGATATTTAGTACCTGATGCGTTTACTTTTATTTCTCTTGGTTCATAACCAGCAACATCAACAGATGAGATTACATTTTTAGAAACCTTTTGAATTTCAGCGATAACAGTGTCATTGATCTCATTAGAGCCAAGATTCGTAACAAAACTCTTCATCATCCCATCAAGCTTACCATTTATTCTATCAGCAAGTGTATGTTTAGCATTTAAAATAGCCATATCTACTGAGAGCTGTATATCTGGTGATGTAGCAGAACCAACAGAAAAAACTTTTTTGTCATCCTTTGGTAATTTCGAATACCAAGAGGGAATATTAGACACTGTACTTTTTACATTTTTAACTTTGTACTTTTGTTCTGGAGAATTGAACAAAACACTTTCTGGCTTTTTTGCACATGCTCCAAAAAACATAAAAATTATTAATGTTGTTAAAATTAATTTTTTGTCTCTCATTTATAATCCTTTAATAATCTTATTTTTAAAATTCTTTTCAATATTAAAGTATGTTGTTACATTGACAAATAATGACTAGGTAAAATAATGATTAAAAAACTTAGAAATCTTTTACACATTGCTATCGACTTACAAAGCTCAAGCATTGGATTAACGAAAAGAGACATTATTGAAAAATGCAATGATAGAGGCTTTTCACCATCAATAAGAACAGTAGGGAGATGGCTAGATGAGTTATATGATTTAGGTATGGAAATTGAAAAAAATTCGTTTGACACAGATCACCATAATATCAATCGATACAAAATAAGAAATTTACCTAAATCATTAATGAGTTTATCAGATTTAGAAAGATCATCACTAGAGAGACTGTCATTAAGATTAAAAGATAAAATAGAGAAGCAAGCGGTTACTAAAGTAATTGCAAGTCAGTCATCTTTATCAAAAGCGATATTAAATGACTTAAGTGAGTTAATTGAAAACACCTACTTCACTGGAAATATAAGTCCTACAATTGCTGTTAATGAAAAAAACATGATTAAAATTGAGAAGGCAATTCAAGGTTTAGAGGTGATAAAGTTTGAATATGAAAGTGAAGATGTCTTATCTTTCGAACAAGTTGTAGTAAAGCCACTGGGTCTTTTATACGGACGTTTTGGATATCTAATATGTTTAAGTTATAAAAAGCATCCAATGACATACAGGTTGGACTTAATTCATAATGTTGAAAGTACGGGGCAATTATTTCAGAGACCTAAAAATTTTAGTTTTAAGGAATATGCAAATCAATCTTTTGGCATTTACCAAGGTGAAAAACCTTTAGATATTAAGGTCTGGTTTGACAAAAAAATAGCCGATAGAGTTAGTAAAATTAAATTTCATTCTACACAAAAGTTCATAAAAAATAACGATGGAAGTTTAATTTTAAGTCTTCAATGTAGTGGCTACAGAGAGTTGATATGGGAGTTGTTTCATCCTGATTATATTGGCCTGGTAAAGATTCTTGAGCCAGATGATTTTATTAAAGAGGCAAAAAACTATCTTTCTAAAGTAAAGAAAATAACTTAACGTAAAGACTATAAATACAAGGAATTGCTTAATGGAACAAAATGTATGGATTGAGGCTAGACTTTCAAAAAATGGAGACCCTGGTGAAGAAATTGGAAGTGGAAGATATATTGTAAATAAAAATAATATTAGAACTAATAAAAATATTATTATGAATGAAATTAAGGTTGATGATTATATTATTCATATAAGGATGGAAGGAAGACTTAAAGAAATTTGTGGGGTCTCAATAGTTGATGAAATTCTTCATAGCGAAGACAAATATGCGTGTTCGTTAAAAAACTATATAAAATTTTATAAAGCTATTCATATATATGACGATTTTTTAAATAAAATAGAATATAAAAATGCTTTTCTCAATTTATTAAAAACAAAAATAAAGGGAGAAAAAAATTTCCTTTTATTTCATAAAAATAAAAAAAATAAATTTGAAATTACTCAAGGAAGATACTTCTCCAAATGTCCTTTACAGCTTTTAGAGCTGATAAACCACCAATATTTAAATAAAAACCCAACCCAAAAAAAGCTTCCTTTAATTAGTGATGAGATAAAAAATTTCGATCCATCTTTGTTTGAAAAAAAGGATGAACTTATGAATGTTGAAGATGTGCTTAATGATACGTTTTTTTCTAAAGAAAAGTTTTTAGAAATTATTGATGAACTTAAATCCAAAAAAAATATAATTATTCAAGGCCCCCCAGGAGTAGGTAAAACTTTTATTGCAAAAAAAATTGCAGATTACTTTTGTAATAAAGATAAAACTAAACAAAGTAGACTAGTGTTTCACGAAAATTACTCATATGAAGAATTTATTATGGGAATAAGACCCGATGAAACAGGAAAATTAAGCCTGGAAAAAGGTCAATTTTTAAGTTTATGCGAAAAAGCTCAGGGTGACTTAGATAGTAAATATGTAATTTTAATAGATGAGATAAATAGAGCAAACATAACTAGAGTTTTTGGAGAAATACTTGTCTGTATTGAAAATGATAAAAGAGGGCCTGATAACTCAGTAAATCTTCTATATAAGCCTGATGAAGATTTTTATATTCCAGAAAATATTCACATAATTGGTTTGATGAATACAGCAGATAAATCTCTTAAAGCTATAGATTTTGCTTTACGACGTAGGTTTGCTTTTTTCACGTTTAGTCCAGAATATGGAGAGCCTGATTTCAAAAAATTTTTAGAGAATAAAAAAGTAAATAAAGATATTATAAACAAAATAATACTTAGAATGGGCAACCTTAATAATAAGATCAAAGCAGATGATCTTAATTTAGGTGAAGGTTATTGTATTGGCCACAGTTTTTTCTGTCCGTCTAATACAGAACAAAAATTAGACCATAAATGGTATGAAGATATAATTAGATATCAAATATCACCTCTTTTGGAAGAGTACTTCAGAGGAGAAGAAGGTAATGAAATGGCTAACTTTCAAAAAGAGCTGTTATCTTGAATACATTAAGTGATTTTAAAAATGAATACATAAAAAATATTTTTTATATATTTTTGTATAGCTTAAATGAATTTAAAGAGGGTAAATTATTAAAATTAAACCTAGAAGAAAGCCCAAAAGACTTACCTAATCTCTTTGCTTTAATTTTGAATAAAATTATAAGAATTATTATTAAAAAAGGTTTGCATAGAGATTATAAGGAAAAGATATTACAAGAAAGATTTGTTAAAGGTAAAATCGACTTTAAGAAGAATATACAAAATCATACTTTTAAAGATCACAAAGTAATTAAAAAAATTTACTGCAGATATAGTGAGCTTTCAGAAGATACAACACTCAACAAAATTATAAAATCAACGCTATTAAATCTTTTAAAAAACACTTATTTAGATCCAGAGACTAGAAAACAAATAAGACCTTTACTAAGATCATTTGAAAATGTTCAAGTAAACGAAAATATTAAAAAGTATTTGTCTCAAGTTACTTTTTCACAAAGTAATAATCATTACAAATTATGTATTGGCTTATGTAAAATTCTAGATGAATGCATGGTTCCATCTCAGGGAAGTGGTAACTTTTTATTTAAAAATATTTTTGAAAACGAAAAACAAATGGGTAAAATATTTGAAAAATTTGTTTTTAACTTTTTACAAATTAACCATAAGGAAACATTTGATATAAAAGTAGAAGATTTGAAATGGAACTTTAAACCTATAGATAAAAGTAATATTAATTATGTGCCTAAAATGAGAACAGATATAGTTTTAAGGCATAAAGTTAATAAGAACAGAGTTATAATTATTGATACTAAATTTTATAAAGAAAAAAATATATTATCTAGATATAAAGATTCTAAAAGTTTTAACGCAAGTAATTTATATCAAATAACATCTTATATTACCAACATGAAAAATCAAGAAGGTAAGAATGTTAATTTAGAGGGTATACTTTTGTATGCACAAAATAGTAACGATATTATTTTGAATGAAAAGTATAACTGGATGGACCATAAAGTTACCATTAAGACACTTAATTTAAATCAAGAATGGAAAAATATTGAAGAAGATTTATTAAAACTCTGCGTTTAGGACCTGAATTGAGCAAGGTTGTCTTATCAAAATCCTAGTATATTAATTAGATTATTTTCAGTGTTTTTTTGATGCTCCCAATCCAAAGAAATTTATATAATATGTTTTCTTTTTCTTATTCATATAGTTGGAACTCTACTTAATAATTAGATTTTTTATTGCCATAGTTTACTATTTCAGAGAAGAAATTAATAAGTTCCATTTGATTTAAATTATTTGCAGAAGTTTTTGCTAAATCAGGTGAGCCAACAATAATGACGAGTGACTGAGCGCGAGAAATTGCTACATTAAGTCTATTTTTTGAAAATAAGAATTCAATGCCTCTAGGGCTTTCATTCGCATCAGAAGCACACATTGACAAAAATACAATAGGAGCTTCTTGACCTTGAAACTTGTCTACGCTTCCAACTTTTGCATCAGGACTTAATGCAGCTTTTAAGAGATTTACCTGATAATTGTATGGGGCAACGATTAAAATATCAGACCATCCAATAAATCTTGTCTTTCCATCTTTATTTTTAGGCCAGTAGGGAGCATGGATAAGATTTTCAGCTAAATTCTTAATAACCGCAACTTCTTCTTCACTACTTTGAGTGTTACCTTGATGTATAACAGG
>TARA_B100001093_G_scaffold20094_2_pt1 | contig 10243 bp, 8 predicted proteins | sample TARA_B100001093 | Tara Oceans TARA_B100001093 (sample SAMEA2623116) | marine metagenome | biome: marine biome (ENVO:00000447); feature: surface water layer (ENVO:00002042); material: "saline water (ENVO:00002010), including plankton (ENVO:xxxxxxxx)" | depth 5 m
ACTTACGTAACCGATTACTGGTTTACCTAATACTTGAACTAATGGTTTCGGTCTATTTGCAGTTAACGGATAAAGCCGAGTTCCTTTGCCCCCGGCCATGATAACGCCAATCATATTGACACCTATCTTCTTCTAGAAACATCAACTCTTCGCATGTTTTTCTTTTTATCCGATTTCTTTGATTTAGATTTCGAAACAAAATCCTCGTTGCTCAAGCCACCAAAAGTAATCGAGCCAGTCGACAATAGTGAATTGGTTAGTAGTTCGGCAACTTCTTCAGATTGCGCACCTGTTTTCATCTCTTTCTTAACCGATGCATTATGATCTGTCAACCAAGACTTACGTTCTTCACGTACCGATTTTAGTTCGTCTCTGGCTTTGTTAACATCAACCATCAATTCTTCTATCTTTGCGTGTACTTCGTTAGCCTTCTCTTTTAGCTCAACAAATTCGGTGTGGAATCTGTCACCTTCTGATTTTAGGAAATCACGATGAGCAAATGCCTCATCCACTTCAGGTGTCTTGGCATTTAGTCTCTCGACCGCTTCAATCATTGAATTGTGAGCAGCATCCGCCTCGGCTTTGAGGGTTTTAATTGCAGAATCAATGTCAGACATATCAACTTCAACCATTTTGAATTTAGTGACCTCTGGTTCTAATTCCTCAATTCTCTTTGAAAATTCTTTAATTTTCTTAACCATTTCTTTTTCCTTGTTAACACCAACAGAGGTGGTTTCAAATCTCTTTTCAAGAGAGTCTACTTGCTGCTTTAGCTCAGCATATTCTGCAGTAGCAGACCGCTTTTGGGTGCGATCTTTTCTTTTCCCCTTTATTTGTGAGATTAGATCTCGCATTTGGCTTTGAATGGCATTACGCTTTTCCTTAAATGATTTAATTTCAGCACGCATTGCTCTTACTTCAGCGATAAATAATTCAATTTTCTCTCGATGTTCTTTGTACTGTGATTGTACTGAATTTCTTTTCTCTGCTGAAACTTTAGCCTGAGCGTTGAAGTTATTGCGAGTCTCTCTCATCTTACGAACCTTGGACTCCATTGCATGGAGTTTTTCACGAAGTTCTGCGTCTGGCTTTTCTTCGCCCTCATTCAACTTCCCGCGCATGGTTGGTCGTAAGAGTTCTCCATTTCAAATCTACGCTTTGAAGTAATTGTCTCTAAACGATGATAAATGTCAATAATGTAGACGAAATTATGGTACCAGCCAGACCGATTATATTGAAAACCAGTGAACTTGCAACTCGTATTCTCTCCTTAAAAACCGAACGTATTCTTACGTTCATCTGAGAACCAATTAGCAATTCACCACTCACTTCTTCAAGCCTTACCGATACTGTTGCCTCCCCAAATCTTTCTGGCAGTAGCGACTGCCAAGCAACCGTTCCGTCCCTTAGAAGGGCAGACATGATTGCTAGAATATCATCGTCACCTGATTGCGACAATGGCACTCCCTCTGCTGGCCACCATTGCTTCTCTCCAGGTTTGAGGCGATAAGTCATTGCGATATCATGCGGCCTAAAGTCTGGTGATTGAACTCTTAAAACAACAGTTCTTGTCTCATCGGATAGATTGTGCATGTAGGTAAACAAATTAGCCTTTCCATACACAACATTTTCCATATCCACTTCAAATATTATTTCATCTTTAATTGATTTTCTTCCTGCTGACAAATCTTCTTCAATTCTGCCAATCATCCGGAAAAAGGCTGGACACTGAGATTCTATATAATCGATGATTTGTAACCATTCTTCTATGGTAAAAACTTCATGATTTTTAATAAATTCAACTCCTGCCTTGGTTAAAATCTCGCCAAACTCTGAGTAGACTGACGACAAGTCTAGACCTTGGGAATGCTTGTAAAAAGTCATCATCATTTTTTCTCTAGCAAATCTTGGTTCTACACCTCTTTTGACATATGTTTCAACATCTTTGACAAATCTTTCGTATTCAGATCTCAGCAACGGATCTAATTGTGATTTTACCAAATCTGAAAAAACCATATCAAGAGTTGAAGGGTGGACAGGTGAACTGTACGCTTCTAACAGACCTGTTCTTTCAGCCATATTGAAATTTGATGATCTTGTTGCAATATGTTGCCCAAGGGAGAGCATGGTAAGTGAAAATGACAATGCCAGTAAATTCTTACCCATGTCACTTTGTATCCCGTAAAACGCAATAGCAGACAAGGCGGATATTGCTAGTAGAGAACTTACCAGCGAAAAGAAATGTTTTGTTACTGAACGCTTTATTGAGTCTTCAAGCGGTTCATACCCATGTAATGATTTAATCGATAAATGCTTTGATTGAGCTGCTTTAACTTCTTGCTCAAATGATCTAATGGTCAGATTAACTCGGTGCCGATGGAGGGCTAACGCGAGTATGTAACCAAGTAAGATAACAAATACCAACGCCACGAGAATAGTTGAAAAACTCTGATTTAAAGTTGGTTCAATGAAACTATCCCACCAATCTGGTGACGAATTAGCATAAGCCCATGCGCCAAAAAAGGTGAGAATTGCAAACCCAGGCAAGAATAACAATAGCCTAAGTCCAAAAGATATCAATTGACGATCAAATGCGTATAAAAACGCTTCATTATTCCATTTCCTAATTTTTTTGATGGATTTATTACTCAATGCTTTAACTGTGTCCGAAAATGTTTGTTCTAAATCAGAATTAGCAATATTTTCATCATCACTGACCAATTCATCTTGAACCTCCGAGTCAAGAGGCTTGTCAGTGATTTTATCAGCACCCATGATTAGACGAAGTCGACACCGTTCTAAAGTGTTGAGTCAAATAAATGTAGATTAATGACTTATTATCAATTTTGAAGCTATATCGTCGTGTAATTGAATGTCTGAATCATTACAATGGTAACTATTGTCTCCAATTTTACTAATCACGTCCCCAATTGTGATATCAAATTGTTCAACGATATCAGTCACCTGTTTACCTAAAGCAATAATTTTGACAATACCGCTGTTGCCGACTGCTAAATTTGCTAGTGAACTGAGGCCAGAATTTGATTTAGTTACTCTTTCTTCGATATCATAAGACATATCTGGGATTGAAGTGCCACTAGGATCTTTTTTAGGATTGTCAAGATATATCGTTAATGCTACTTCTAAATCATCATCAATCGCATGTTCGAGTCGACACGCTGTTGAATGCTGATTGCCATCAAAGGGTAAATGTTCCAACAAAACCTCTGCTAACCTATGTCTACGCTTCATTTTTTTCCCATGGATAAGACCTTGCTCTGTTAAACTTGAACCCTTGTAAGGAACATAGTCCAAATATCCCTTAACTGCCAGTCTCTGCACCATTTCAGTAGTAGATGCTGGAGTGACACGTAAAGCCTCTGCAAGGTCACCAGTGCGCACTCTTGATATCGGATCTTTTTCGTAAAATTGGTACATCATCTCTAGATATTCATCTTCAAACTCTTGGAAGTGGCCGCTTGACACAATAATCCCGAACCTGACTTGTTATTCAAACTTCACTATCTGATGATTTGAAAATAGTCTTGCAAGAGGGGCACCTAACAGAGCCCTCATATGAACTTGGAATGCGCAAGCTTTGAGAACAATCTGGGCATGAAATCTCAACCTTACCATCACTTGGAGATTCTATAATTTCTTCCTCTTGTTCGATTTCTTTAGTGGAATCTTCCACTTCAAAACTACTAGAGCAGTCCGGGCACTTAACATTACCAGAATAATCCTCAGGGATACGTAACTGCCTGGAACATTCTGGACAACTTATTTCAATTTTAATCGATGACAGTTGTATTGGTTTTTCAGTGCCAGAAATAGTTGGTTGCTTAGCTTGCGGCTTTACCTTGGTTGGGTCGCGCAGCCTAATTAGCAAAATTACTACTGCTCCAACTGCCAAACCACCAAGAATTCCTCCCCAAGGGATTGAGGCCTCCTCGGAATCTTGTTCAATCACACTTGAGACAAACTGGCGATCAATACTTTTTGAATCATCACCGTAATCCCATTTGCAGTTAAGAGTCACCTCACTACCATCAGGCCATGAAAAACTGAAAGTTACTGAAGTAGATTCACCACTATCCAAACTGTTAGTTGGTTTTTGATCCAAAATTTTCCCGCTTTGGGAATAGAGTATTAAATTTCCATTTGGACCTGGAATATCACCGTTATTTGACAAAGTTACGCTAACAGTAGATTGTTGACCATAACTTGGTCGATTTGGATTAGATTGACCAATAAATTCGATTTCATAACTAGGCCTATGGTCAGGGACTGATTTAGTATAAGATGAGAATGATGATTGGGCAGTCCAGTTAGCCTCTTGAACTCGAATTATAACAAAATCTGCAGGTATTTGTCCCATGTTAATTTGCCCTACAGTATTTCCTGGCTCCAATATCATATCAACATCGAACATTGTGGTTTCCTCAGACAAATAGGAGTAACCAATTTTGATATTTACCCCTCGCTCTATACCATTGGAAAGATTAACCGACCATGAAGCCTCAATGCCATCATCAGTATTCCAAGCAACCTCGGTGAATGTGAACTCTAGTGTTTGCCTTTGAGCTACAGGAATGAATATCGAACCAAAAAGGTCCCCTAGTGTATCACCATCGGTTGAATACAATGACCAATTAAGTGATTGCTGGCCAACTTGATTTAATGGCATAGTTAGAGTAACTTCTCCCGCCTCTCCGGGTTGTAAAATGACAGGTTGCCCCTTTATAGTAATGCCATTTGATTCTATTTTTAATGAGGCATTACCGGCAATCTCTCCTGAATTTCTAATCAATAAAGAAAGCTCTACTTCATCTCCTGCGTGCCAAGGTCCACCCAACGCAGAGGGAGAGAGACTTCCAGCCAATTCAAAAATCGCAGATTCTACATTTATCTGAATTGATGAAATATTATTGGAAGAAGCGTCAATCCTTTGACCTGATAAATCACAAATTATCACACCCGGTTTTGTCACCACAGAGAGATTGATAGAACGGTTTGTTTGAGGTTCTATGGCTACAAAGGAATCATTTATTGATTCACCATTAAAATTACACTGCAGCACTCCGGCAAAACTGACCGTGCCGTTATTGTAAACTATAGTTTCAATTTCAAGCATCTCACCTGCGACTAAATTTGCCTCATCAAAAAACATGTCGAGTTCTATTATTGGTAGTGGTGGTGGCTGAACATAAATCGTAAAGTTTCTGTAGTTGTCTTCAACGTATGAATCCACTTCGCCGTCTAATTCGATCATAACAACTATGTCACCCTCGAAAAACTGATTTGTCGAATTATAATTAATTATCACGGTTTGAAAATTATTTACCTGAAATTGCTGTGAAGTTCCTTCTTCTAGGGTATCACTACTTACTAGTGTTATGTTAAGTGAACCTGTCCAGTTAAAATCACCGTTATTGATTATTGGAATTTGAATTTGCAAGTAGTCACCGTCTGAAATCGTATTATTTCCAGTCGGAACATTACTTGCGTCAACCGAGTCAAAAAGTATCGAACTAGTAGGCGCAATCGAGATGTTTAATGGATTTAGTCGGTGTATTGTTCTTTCAAAGTCAATTGAGTGAGTTTGTGAGGTCACACCAACATCACCTGTTAATCCGACAATAATTACCGTATATCCAATATTCAAGCCAGTTATGTTAATGGAAATTTGTTGATTGCTAGATTCCGATAAATTAAAATCAATACTTTGATTTGATAATAACAAGCCATCTAAACTTTGCATTTCGTAATAAATTGACCCCTCATAATATCCAGTTGAACTCTGGCCAAATGAATCAATATCAAATTCTACTACAAAGTAAGAATCATTAGTAGCCTGGAAATCTGTGAGGTTAATGGTTGAATTAGATATCAATACTCCATTACCACCTGCTGCTACAGTTGGTAGATTTACTAATAGTATTGCTAGCACAACTAAGACGCTAAATTTTGGGAATACTGTGTCTGAGTCCCCCGCCATATTACCCGCTAATACTGAGGGTTCTTGACCTTCACGCCGTAGTTAACTTCTGCGCCATGTTTTTCAACATTGAATTTTACCACCGAGGCGTGACACCCAAGGACTTGATGGATGTGAGACCAGAAGTCCTCACTAAATTGATACTCCACAAGCGGGAGAGGATAACTGAATCTTTGCCACAATTAATTGCTCAAACGGGTGATGAAAAGCAAAGTGCCGAAAAAATGGCACGTAGGGCACGCACTCAAAAAGAAGGTCTAGAAAGTAAAATTTCTGGATTGAAAATTGAAAGAAAACAAATTATTACCGCAATTCAAGAAAATCCCCGTCTAGGTAAACTAAACAAAGAGCAGGAATTGGAATTAACAGGGATTATGGACTCACTATCGATGATCGATATTAGTGTAGAAAAATTTACTGAAAACTTAGCATACCTATCACAAATTATCGCTTCGTTGGAATCAGATGAAGAATTGTCTACTAAGTACACTCAATCTGTCAAAGCAAACATTGCTTTGGGTGAACTAACTAAAGATTACACCAGCGCTTTAGCAAAATGGAATGAAAAGGAAAGCCTGCGTAGGAAATTGGAATCTAAGTTTACCAAATTATCATCCTCATTAGCGGAATCAAAAACGGCTGCAGAGTTCTGGCAATCTAGACTGAATGATGGCTTTGATCAACTGTTAATTGACGCTAAAAGAGTTGCAGATGGCGGACCATCTAGTAGACAAATACATCGCACAAACCGAAAGAAAAATATCAACAGGGGGGCATAATTTGCTAACTGACTTTGAGCGAGTAAACTTTGACATAGCTAAGATTGAATCTTGGCCATATGTCACTGCTTTGAAGACGGGAAGTTCAGATTTATCGAAAATAATCCTAACCCCTGAAAATACCAAACATCTGGAAGCAGAAATTTTGAAATTTGTCGCAACTCAAAAAACCTCAGAGAATTTATTAAAGCGAAGAAATGGTATCACAAAACACTTGACAAAAGTGCTAACAAATAAGTTCCGTGGCTCAAAGTTATCCACCTTTGGTTCCTTTGAATCTGGGCTTAATCTGATAAATGGAGATATTGACTTATGTTTACAGTTCAATGGTGAAAAGCCCAAAAAAGTTCTAAAGAAAATCGCTAGAATGCTCAATGAAGACGGAATGGATAATGTCAAATTAATTACTACTGCAAAAGTACCAATTGTCAAATTTATTGACAGCCAATCGAAAATTCCTGTAGATATTTCGATAAATAATAGTCTTGCAGTTTACAATACCGAACTTCTTCGCAGATACTCAACATTTGACCCTAGAGTTAAGCCGTTCATAATTTCAATCAAACACTGGGCAAGAAACCGTGGAATATCAGACGCTGCCATGGGAACATTTTCCTCCTATGCCTGGACTTTGATTGCGATTAATTATCTTCAGTCATTAGACCAAGAAGTACTGCCAAATTTATTGAAAAAAGATGGTTCAGATACTGTTACAATAGATGGAACAAAATATGACATAGGAATGCATAGTGATAAAGAATTGAACTATGATAGTAAAAACCAGAGGAATACTGGAGAGTTATTGAGTCACTTCTTTGAAACAATGGCTAAAGATTGGCCATGGAATAATGGAGTAATATCGGTTGGCTCTGGTAAAATATTAACTAGAAAAGAAAAGAATTGGGTTGCTATTAAGCCCTACATCAGTGACGCCATTCAAGACTCTGAAATTAAACGTCTAGGTAAATTCTCACTACCGGTAGAAGATCCCTTTGACAATAAACATGACTTGGGTCGAGTGCTAGATGTGGAAGGAATTTTTGAGATTCGCGATGAAGTCCTAAGGGCTTATCAATTAATTTCAGAAAGTGCTAATTGGGATATTATCTCGGAAATAAAATACCCTGAAATAACTCCAAATGAGCCACAACTAGACTTATTTGATGATTTACGAAACCAAGACGATGACAAAACTAAGCGTGATTTGGAGTCACTATATGCACAATTAAAAGAGATCGAAAAGAGTGTTTCGGTTAGGGAAAGTGAACGCAATGAAGCAATTAAAATGTCCAAAGCATTACGAAGAAATTCTGAATTGGCCAAAGAACAAACAGGTCTATCTTCAGAACTAAGGCCAAGACGCTCTAAAATAGATGAATTACAAAGTAAACGCGATTCCTCAAATAATCACTACATACCAGTACACTTCATTGAGGAAGAAATTTCTAGAGTTTATTCACTGTTAACAACCGAATCGTTAAATCGAGTTGAGATGAACCTAGAAAAAGAAAAGCAAATGTTTTCTTGGTTCTTTGAATTACAAAGCATGTATGAACATTCCAAACTAACTAGAAAATACCATCGTGAATTCTTAAAATTACTAGAACAACAACAACAATCAATTGAGCATATCAAAGACATACGACAAGAAATGATTGAAATTCAGTCGTTTGGAAAGTTCACTGATTTTGATGATTTGGCTATGAAACTACTCAAGGAATTAAATCCTCTAAAAAGAGAACGCAGAAATCTGCGAAGAGAAATTGGTCGTCTAGAAGCTTGGTTAAGAAAACAAACTCATTTCAACAATAATAAGAACTCTAGAAATAAAGGAAAAAGAAGAAAATTTGTAAATAATCGTAAAGTTGATGATGTCAAAAGTAAAGTTGTTTCAGGAGATTCTTTTTCTTTACAAGACCTCGAAGTATTACTGAAAAACGGTGGACTAAGTTCGGTAAATCAGCCAAAAGGAAAATCCGGTAAAAGTAAAAGGAAGCCAAAAAAGAATAATCATACAGTTACGCCTCAAAGAGGTAAAAGAGGTAAATCTTCTAAAAATCAATAACAATGGGAGAAATTCTAGTGAGTCAGTTTTCATGGATACTTGGCCCTAAACCCGAGGATATGCCTGAAACTTGGAAACTAAGAATCAGTCAACTGTTCAAACAAGAAACTGGTGAATCATACACAGATTCAACATTTAATATGCTCAAAATTCCACAATGGGAGGGTAATCGTCTATTGATTGATCATCAAAAATACCCAAGTCCAGATTCTCTAATAGGGGTCTTATGGGCAAAACAAATATTGCAAGACAGAGTTAGAATTGTAGCCTTAGTAATTGATAATCAGCATCAAGGCGAGGGACTTGGGTCAAGGGTAATAGAAGACTTATTTTCTATATCAAGAGCAATAGAGAGAAATACAATTCAATTAGAAGTGAGAGTATCAAATATACGAGCTCAGAGATTTTACCAACGTTTTGGTCTAAACATCCATCAAACGATTGCTAATTACTACTCAGACGAAGATGGATATGTCATGATGGGGACAGTATAGAATTATACACCTAACCATTATGTCAAACCATGGAAGAGTTTGTGGTGTCTGACTTATGCCAGTCAAAAGACATCCAAAGCGTTGCTCTGCTTGACGGGGATGGTTTTGTTAAAGCCATAAAACCAAACCAAGAAAAAAATAATCATCTTATGTCGCAATTAGGTAACAGCCTAAACAGTTCTAATGAATTTGAGTCAACTACTTTGATTACCGATAAACACATTATTCTAGTTCAGAGATTGGAAAAAAATTACACCCTCATAGCATTTTGTTTAGCAAAGTGTAATCTTGGTGGAATTAGACATCAAATATCTGTCGCCACCGACAGACTGAATGCCTACCTCAAGACAAGTTCTTCATGAGTTGATTAGTTCTGCCCTATTAACAAAATATCAACCATTAAATGGGGGATGTCAGTCCCAATGGAGTGTAAGGTGGCAATCTTACACAACAAGGTGAGTTTAGTAATGGCAGAAATCAATCAAATTCTCGAAGAAAAAAAGAATATGGTGAATGAAAAAGCAACAACATTTCGTGAAACAAGAGATGAGTGGAATAAGAAGTCAAAAACTCATTCCACCGCCAGAAATGAATTAAATGCCGAAGTCAAAGAGTTGATTGTTCAAGTTCGAGAGCAAAGAGATATCAGAGAACAAATGAACGAACTAGTTCGAGAAAAGAAGCAAATTCGACAAGACGCAAATGTCAAGGTGAAAGAAATTAAGACCAAACTTGATGTGTCTAAAGGTGGTGCTCCTGAACACGATAATCAAAGAGGGAGAAGAGGTCAAAGACCTGTTACACCACACACCCTAAAGCGGGAACTTCAGAGACTTGAAAGAGAGTTTGAGCAAGGCCGACACACTGGTAAGAATGAAACCAAGGTCATGAAAAGAATGAAAGAAAT
>TARA_B100001093_G_scaffold164792_2_pt1 | contig 10230 bp, 10 predicted proteins | sample TARA_B100001093 | Tara Oceans TARA_B100001093 (sample SAMEA2623116) | marine metagenome | biome: marine biome (ENVO:00000447); feature: surface water layer (ENVO:00002042); material: "saline water (ENVO:00002010), including plankton (ENVO:xxxxxxxx)" | depth 5 m
TGCACCACCCCAACACTCCACAGAAAAAAGATTCTTAAATCTTTCTTCATATAAGTCTGTAATACCCAACATATCATTTGTTCTCATTCTTGTTGCAATCAATGATTGATGTGCGTCTCTAAATGTAGTGTCTGTAATTAATAATTTTTTCTCTTTCATAACACTTTGAGAAACAGCTTTAGGTCCTTGTGAATCAAGAATTTGTTTATAAGTTTTTCCTGATGAGCTTTGGGCTTTTATTGATCTTGCAATTCCATAATCAGAAAGTTTAGCGGGAATAGTCTCTCTTAGTTTAGGTCTATTACTTACTTCAGGATTACCATTCACTATCACTTCAGCTAGAAAGCTTAATACTTTTGTAGCTCTATCTTTTCTTGAACTAAAAGTGAATAAATCTTTCGCACTATCAATATATTTTGTGTGATATTGAAAGCTTTCAAAACAATCATGATTAATAAGCTTGAGCAGAAAAGGGATATTTGTCTTAACGCCTCTAACTCTGAATTCTCGAAGTGCTCTGTCCATTCTCTTTGTTGCCTCTAATGGTGTTTGTCCTTTTGCTGTAACTTTAACTAACAAAGAATCATAATAGGGTGTAATTACAGTTCCTGTCGCGGCCGTACCTGCATCAAGTCTAATGCCTAAACCACTTGCAGACCTATAAACAGATATTTTACCGTAATCAGGCGCAAAATCATTTGCTGCATCCTCAGTTGTTACTCTAGATTGTATTGCGTGACCTTTGATATGAATGTCTTTTTGGTTAGGAACTCCACAAAAATTATCACCAATTTTTGCTCCAGCCGCTAATAAGAATTGTGCCTTAACTATATCTATTCCTGTGATTTCCTCAGTAACTGTATGTTCAACTTGAACTCTTGGATTAACTTCAATAAAGAAAAATTCTTTAGTTTTTGCATCCATTAAAAATTCTACAGTTCCTGCACATGAATAGTTAACCTGTTTTCCAATTTTTACGCCAGCATCACAAATAGCTGATCTTTGATTAGCAGTAAGATATGCAGCGGGCGCTCGCTCAACAACTTTTTGGTGACGTCTTTGCAGTGAGCAGTCTCTCTCAAATAAGTGTACAATATTTCCGTGTGTATCTCCGATAATTTGAACTTCTACGTGGTAAGCTTTCTCAATTAATTTTTCAAAAAATACATCATCTTTGCCAAAAGCACTTTTAGCTTCTCTTCTAGCAGAGCTAATACTTTTTTCTAGTTCACTTTCTTTTTTGATGACACGCATACCTCGCCCACCTCCACCCCATGATGCTTTTAACATAATTGGGTAACCAATTTTTTTTGCTAAAACTTTACAAGATTTAATATCCTTAGGAAGAGGTCCTGTAGATGGAATGGTTGCAACTTTTGATTTGTTAGCTATTTTTTTTGCTTCAACTTTATTGCCAAGTGAACGCATAATTTTTGCAGATGGACCAATAAACAAAATATTATTTTTAACACACTCATCAACAAAATCTGGATTTTCTGACAGAAAACCATAGCCAGGATGAATTGCATCACATCCAGAGTCTACAGCTATTTTAACGATACCTTTATAATCAAGATAGGCTTGGATTGGCCCTTTACCTGATCCAACTAAATAACTTTCATCAGTTTTAAAACGATGTAAGGCAAATCTATCCTCATATGAATAAATAGACACGGTTTGAAATCCAAGTTCTGTTGCTGCCCTAGATATACGAATAGCTATTTCACTTCTATTGGCTATAAGAATTTTATTAATTTTTTTCATTGTTCTAAGCGAGATTATTTTTATACAATATTTATGTTTATTTCTACAGATTTACTTAAAGCTATTTTCTATTTTAATATTATATCTTACTTAAAACTTTTTGAACAGTCTCTCCGATTACAGAAGGGTTTTTAGCCACCATTACTCCTGCTGCTTCCAAAATTTCAACTTTTTCTGATGCGGCTTCTCCATAAGCCGTAACTATTGCGCCAGCGTGTCCCATTTTTCTTCCTTTTGGAGCGGTAAGACCTGCAATATAAGCAACAATTGGTTTTGACATATTTTCTTTAGCAAATTGAGCCGCCTCTGCTTCTTGAGGACCTCCAATTTCACCAATCATTAAAATAACTTTAGTTTCATCATCTTTTTCAAACTTTTCCATGATATCTTTGAAAGAACTGCCATTAATTGGATCTCCTCCTATACCAACACTTGTAGATATGCCTATCCCAAGAGCTTTCATTTGTGCGGCAGACTCATAACCGAGCGTGCCCGATCTTCCAATGACACCAACATTTCCTTCTTTATATATATGCCCAGGCATAATTCCCAATAAACTTTTACCTGGACTAATAATGCCGGCACAGTTTGGACCCACGAGAGTCATTTTTTCATCTTTAGAATATCTTTTCATATATCTTTTTACTTTAATCATATCATGTGCGGGGATTCCATCTGTGATCGCTACACATGTCTTGATTCCAGCATCCGCAGCTTCCATAGCAGAATCTGCAGCAAATTGAGGTGGCACAAATAATATACTAGAGTCTGCTCCTGTTAGCTCCACAGCTTCTTTCACTGTATTAAATACTGGTCTATCTAAATGCTTTGATCCTCCTTTGCCTGGAGTCACGCCACCAACTAAATTAGTTCCATAATCGATCATTTCTTGTGCATGGAATGATCCAATTTTTCCAGTAAAGCCTTGAATAATTACTTTTGAATTTTTATTAATTAAAACTGTCATTTAAGCCACCTCTCCTTCGATTGCATTCACTGCTTTTTTTGCTGCATCAAAAAGGGTAGTTGCTTCCACATATTTAATATTACTATCTCTTAATATCTGCTGACCCTTTTCAAAATTTGTACCAGCCAATCTGAGTACCAATGGTTGCTTCACATCAACTTCTTGAACAGCTTTAACAATTCCTTCTGCAATCCAATCACATCGATTTATACCTGCAAATATATTTACTAAAATTACTTTTACATTTGGATCTTGTGAAACAAGTCTAAATGCCTTTACAATTTTTTCTGGCGTTGCACCTCCTCCAACATCTAAAAAGTTTGCCGGTTCTCCTCCTGCTAATTTAATCATATCCATTGAAGCCATAGCTAGCCCAGCTCCATTAATAATATTTCCAATATTACCTTCGAGACCAACGTAGCTTAAATCTCTATCTGAAGCGTATGTTTCCTGTGGATCCTCTTGAGACTTGTCTCTTAATTCAGAAATTTCTGGTATTCTAAATAGCGCATTATCATCAAAGGACATTTTGCAATCAAGAGCCACAATATGATCGTCAGCAGTTAAAACTAATGGGTTGATTTCAACCATTGTAGCATCATGTTGGCTAAAAGCCTTACTACAACCCATAATTGCATCAGCACATCGCGTTATTGACTTAGCATCAAGACCTAGACCAAAAGCAATTTCTCTGGCTTGAAAGTTTTGCATTCCTACTGAGGCTTCAATTTTTGCCCTAATAATAGTTTCAGGTTTGTCTTTTGATATATCTTCAACACTCATGCCTCCTTCAGAAGAAGCCACAACCATAATACACTCTGAGCTCCTATCAAAAACTAGACCTAAATAAAATTCCTTTTTTATATTCGTAGCTTCCTCAACATAAATTCTTTGAACTACTTTTCCTTTTGGTCCTGTTTGATGAGTAACTAGAGTTTTTCCAAGTAATTTATTGGCTGCTTCAGATACCTCTTCTAGAGATTCACAGATAATTATTCCGCCAGCCTTGCCTCTTGCACCAGAATGAATTTGTGCTTTAACCACCCACTTATTTCCACCGATATCTCTTGCTTGATATTCGGCATGCTCTGGACTATAAGCTATTCCTCCCTTTGGGATTAAAATATTAAAATCACTTAAAATTTTCTTTGCTTGATATTCATGAATATCCATAATTGTATCTCCTTTTATTTTATTTTTTTGATTTAATTAAATTGTCTATATTGACGATATTTTCTGCCATTCTTTCAGAAGCAGCATCAATCATTCTTCCATCAAGCTGTGCTGCACCTTTTCCTTGTGAAGCAGCTTTAGCTAACTCATCAATAATTCTTTTGGCTTTATGAACTTCAGACTCTGGCGGAGAAAAAACATTATTGGCATATTGAATTTGTGATGGATGAATTGCCCATTTTCCTTCAATGCCAATTGCTGCCCCTCTTTTAGCTGCATTAATATATCCATCTGGATCATTGAAATCTCCAAACGGTCCATCTATAGCTCTTAATCCAAAAGCCCTGCAAGTTGCAACTAATTTTGAGAGTCCATGATGCCATTGGTCTCCTGGATAATCTGGATTTAACCCTCCAATTACAACAGTTCTAGCTCTAAGGCTAGCTGCATAATCAGCTACACCAAAGTGTAAAGCTTCTAACCTACTTGAGGACTTAGCTATTTGCTCGATATTAACCATGCCAAGAGCAGTCTCAATAAGACATTCAATTCCAATTTTATTTTTTAAATTCATTTCGTCTTCTAACTGACTTAAGAGACAATCAACCATGTAAACATCATCTCTAACGCCAACTTTTGGTATTAAAATTGTATCAATGTGTTGACCAGCTTGTGTTACAATATCAATAAGATCTTTGTACATATAATGTGTATCAAGACCATTAATTCTAACTGAAATAGTTTTACCATTTTTTTTCCAGTTAATATCATTGAGCCCTTGAATAATATTTTGTCTTGCTGTTATTTTATCATTAGGGGAAACTGCATCTTCAAGATCTAGAAAAATATAATCTGCATCTGAATTTAAAGCCTTTTCAAACATTTGTGGAGACGAACCTGGAACAGCAAGTTCGCTTCTTTGTAGTCTGGCTTTTGCGTTTTTATATAAAGTATAACTCATTGATAAATTCCATTATTAAATTTGATAATAATGTATTGAAATTTAAAATAAAAAAAATAAAAAAATAAAAAAATAAAAATTACTGGTATACGTTATACAACAAAATTATATTTTAACCTTTATGAGTCAACGATTATGGAGAGAAAAATTTATTTTTATCATGCCTTATTCACAATAATTATTTTTTTTCTTTTAGGATAGCAAGTCGTACAAATTTTACATTCCATGCCATAGCAACTTCTAGCCTTACAATACTCTCTGCCATAAAAGATAATTTGTAAATGTAACTTGTTCCAAATAGTTTCAGAAAATAGTTTTTTTAAGTCCTTTTCTGTTTGTGTTACATTTTTACCATTAGTTAGTCCCCATCTCTGTGCTAATCGATGAATATGTGTATCCACAGGAAAAGCCGGATGACCAAAGCCCTGAGACATAACTACACTTGCAGTTTTATGACCAACTCCTGGGAGTTTTTCTAACTCTTCAAAACTCTCAGGAACATTTCCATTAAAATTTTTTATAAGAATTTTAGACAAATTATATATTGCTTTAGATTTTTGAGGTGCCAACCCACATGGTCTAATAATGTTATAAATTTGATTAATAGAAACTTTACTCATTTCGTAAGCATTGCCACCTATTGAGAAAAGTGCTGGGGTTACTTGATTTACCCTTTCGTCTGTGCATTGTGCACTTAAAAGAACAGCAATCAGTAATTCAAAAATACTGTTATGTTTCAGAGGTATAGGGACTGTTGGGTAAAGTTTATTTAGTGTTTGCTCAACTATAAGAGCTCTCTCATTTTTTTTCATCTGGTATCATTATACATACGTAAAAATTTTTAATAAAATAATTTATGAGAAAAAATATTTATATCACCCCAAACAAAAGCCTTAGTGGAAAACAAATTATTATGTTCTTACTATTAATAGGCTTTTTAATTCTCTTTATAGGTATTAGGTTTGTATTTGTAGGGGCGTGGCCAATAATTATCTTTGGTATTGCTGAATTCACGATACTTGTAGTTTGCACATATTTTTTTTATCAAAACTCAAAAAAGGGTGAGAAAATATCTTTAACTAATTCAAAAATTATACTAAATAATACTCTAGAAGATAAAGAAGAAAAAGTTCTAGAACATAACCTTGCTTGGACTAAAGTTAAAAATGAAAATGACTCACTTAGCTTAAATTACTCTGGTAAGAAAACCTTATTTGCAAGGTTTCTAAATAATCAAAGAAGAGTAAAATTAAAGAAAATTATTGATCGATATAAATCAAGATTTCAATAAATCTTTAAAATTGTAATAGCCGTTTTCTTGTAATGACAACCATATGGAAGCATTAACAGCACCATCAGAAAAAATTTTTCGGTTAAATGCCCTATGAGTAACTTCAATACTTTCGTGTTCACCGTGAAATATTACAGTGTGCTCACCAGCTATATTGCCACCTCTTATTGAAGAAAACCCAATATCTGTTTTTTTTCTCTCAGAGACTTGCTGTTGTCTATCAAAAACGAAATCTTTGTTTGTGCGTCCAAGTTGGTCAGCTATTTCTTCGCCAAGTTTAATAGCTGTTCCACTTGGGGCATCTTTTTTAAACTTATGATGCGACTCAATTATTTCAATATCATAATCTTTTAACTTTGCAGCAGTATCACGAGCAACTTGGAAAAAAGAATTTACTCCTAGACTCATATTTGGTGCGTAAAAAATTTTAGTGGCTTTGCTGGTTTGCTGCAAAAGGTTAAAATGTTTTTTTTCTAAACCTGTTGTTCCAACAACCAGTGCCGCTTTATGAGCGATAGCACTTTCTGTAAACATAAATAAAGCACTGGGAGATGTAAAATCTATGACTACGTCGGCTCGATCAAACGCGTCATCACTAGTTGTTGCAATATCAGATTTTAATTTAAAAGATACCAAGTGATCTTCTGATATTGGGCTTTTATCAAAGACACCTACTATTTCAACTCCATCATTGAGTTGAGCCGATTCAATTAAATTTTTTCCCATTCTACCTAGTACGCCAGCGATTGCTATTTTAGTTTTAACCATAATTATTAAGTTTATATATCAATACTAGATATCTTTAATAGCTAAAATTTCATTAATTTATGATAATATAAGTAAGTGATTATAAGAATAGCTATAATTTTTGGATTGATCTTATTAACAGCCTTACTTATTTATAATAAGAAGATAAGGGAGGCTTTCACCTTATCATTGATTCCTTTAATTGTTCTAATTGTTGGTTTATTTTCCTATTTAGCCTATTATATGATCTCAACTAATTATTTTGGTTAGTTAGAAATAGTAGTCTGACCTGATTGTATCCATCCAATAATTCCTGCATCAATTTCGAAGATTTGACCATTGTAACCATCGTTTGTTAATATTTCAGCGGCAACCTTTGAACGTTTTCCAGATCTACAGTGAATAATAATATCGGCATTCTGACCAAACTTAGAAACAAGTAATTCTTTGGAGATAGTATTTAAAGGGATTAAATGTGAATTGGGAATTCTTGATTCATTAAATTCAGACTCTTCCCTTACATCCACAATAATTAACCCTTCATCAATTTTTGATTTAGATTCTTCAATTGATAAAGATGTATACATTGACTTACTATAAATAGTTGTATTTGTGAAAAATACAAAGAAAATAAAAGGAATAAATTTATATTTAGTGAATATATTTATAATTAACTTCAACATTTATAGGGTTTTATACCACTAAGTTTTTTATGTCCACTTGTAAAAATTAAAGGGAGTAATAGTGTTAAATTTTAAAAGGAGTAATTATGGGTCTTTTAGTTGAGGGAAAATGGCAGGACAAATGGTATGACACAAAAGCTAACGGTGGAAAATTTATTAGAACAGAGGCTCAATTTAGAAACACCATAAATCAAGAGGGTATATATAAACCTGAGAGTAATCGTTATCATCTTTATGTTTCACTTGCATGCCCCTGGGCCCATAGAACATTAATATATAGATCATTAAAAAGTTTAGAAAAACATATTTCTGTAAGTATTGTAAATCCATACATGCTTGAAAATGGATGGACTTTTGAAAGTTATTCTGGCTCAACAAAAGATCATTTATTTAATTTGAAATACCTCTACGAAGTTTATTTAAAGGCAGACTCTAATTATTCAGGAAGAGTAACCGTCCCTGTTCTTTGGGATAAAACAAATAATACGATTGTAAGTAATGAATCTGCAGAAATAATCAGAATGTTTAATAGTGAATTTAATGACTTAACCAATAATTCTAAAGATTTTTATCCATTAAATCAAAGAAATGAAATAGATAATATTAATAAATATATTTATACAGCCATTAATAATGGGGTTTATAAAACTGGTATTGCTACTGATCAAATAGTATATGAGGAAGAAGTAAAAAAACTTTTTGAGGGATTGGATTATGTTGAAAGCTTACTTGAAAAAAATAAATTTCTACTTGGGGATGAGATATTAGAGTGTGATTTAAGACTAATACCTACTCTCCTACGCTTTGATCCTGTATATGTTGGTCACTTCAAATGTAATCTTAAGAGAATTTGGGATTATCCAAAAATGAGAGAATATCTAGAAAACTTTAAGAAAATTGATGGGATGATGGAGCTAACAAATATAGATCACATTAAAACCCACTATTACGGTAGTCATAAAGAAATTAATCCTTCTGGAATTATACCCCTTGGTCCAATTAGTTTCTAAATCTTGAATGACAGCTTTTACAAGAAGAGTATAATTTATTAAAATAAATTTTTAATTGATCAATGTCCTCAGCTTTTACTGACTCAATAGCCAAACCAGCATTTATAGCGTGCTCATTTGCAAGAGCATTGAAAACATCTCGATTATCAATGATATCTGTGCTTGCCTTAGTCACGCCCTGAAAGGAGTCATCGGGAAATAATGATGGATAATCAATAAAAATATGTTCAATTTTAGAGAAAATATCAACTGTCTCATCATCAAGTTGAGATTTTTTAATCTTTTTATTAGCTAAACTCATAAGTTTATTGAGCTTTTGCATTGATATCATTCTTTCTTGTACAACCTCTGAATCTATAAGATCCATATTTTCATGGCCAATTAAGGGAGAATGAATGAAAAATAATAATATTAAAAACTTCATACTAATTAATACTTCCTAAATAACTTATTGGTTTACAATTTATCATATCACTCACTAAAAAATGAATCCTTTTTACCTTGATACAGTATTTTCCCTTTATCCAATAAGATTATAAAATCAGCTAATTTTGAAGCTAAGTTATAATCGTGCAAAGTAAGAATAATTGTTTTTTTCTGTTTTTTTTGTTCCATGATTAATTGAGTTAATGTTTTTTCACTTTCTATGTCTAAATTTTGGTTTGGCTCATCCATTATAATGACCTCGGGGTCAATGCTCATAACTCTAGACAAAAATAATTTTTGCTTTTCTCCACCAGATAAATTTTTTATATTTTGTTGGTGTAATTGGTTTAAATGAAATGCATTGTACCATGTAAGGTTTGCCTCATAGTTTTTTATTTTTTTAAGAATGGAAAAATTATAAAAAACATTTCCATCAAAAAGAATAGGTTTTTGAAATAACATGGGAATTGGTTTTTGATTAATAGAAACTATTTGTCCAGCAGTAATTTTTTGTAATAAATTAATAGTTCTTAAAATTGTTGTTTTACCAGAACCATTTTTACCTAAAAAAATAGTTGTCTTATTTTGAGGTATAGCAAAAGAAATATTATCTAAAATAACTTTTTTGTTAATTATCAGATTAACGTTCTTGAGGGTAGAAAAATTCAAGATGTTTTTCTCCTATTTATTGTAAAGGATAAGATAAAAGATATTACTATGAGGATACTCCCAAGACCAATTGCTACATCTAAATTACCCTTTGAAGTCTCTAATGCAATCGATGCTGTAACATTTCTTGTTATATGATCAATTGAGCCTCCTACAATTGCTGCTGCACCATATTCACTTATCGCTCTTCCAAAACCGATTAAAGCTATAGTTATATAAAGCGTAATTTTGTTTCTGATTAAAAGAATAAGTATATTTTTAAAGTTTGCTCCATAGGAAATAAGCTCTTCTCTGTAGCTGTTAAAATCCTCTTCAATATTTTTGAGTATCAGTGATATCATAATTGGAATAATGATGATTGATTGAGCAATTATCATTGCAATGGGCGTATAGAGAATTCCTGTCCATCCTAATGGGCCAGTGCGACTAATAAATAAATAAACTAATAAACCCGCACAAACTGGGGGTATAGACGTCAGAGCATGAATACACGCTACTATAAATTGACGTCCATAAAAATTATTAATACCAATCATAAC
>TARA_B100001093_G_scaffold115711_2_pt1 | contig 10229 bp, 7 predicted proteins | sample TARA_B100001093 | Tara Oceans TARA_B100001093 (sample SAMEA2623116) | marine metagenome | biome: marine biome (ENVO:00000447); feature: surface water layer (ENVO:00002042); material: "saline water (ENVO:00002010), including plankton (ENVO:xxxxxxxx)" | depth 5 m
CTTTCGGGCCCGCCGCGAGGCGGAAGCGCGATGTCATCCGGAAGCCCATGCAGGCCGGTTCATGGAGCATTTGTGGATCTATGACGTAGCGGAGTTCTTCATCAGCGATCCGGACATGGGCCATTATCTGGAGGTGAACCTTTCGCCCAACGGGGCGCACTGGGCTTGTCTTTTCGATGCTCCACGCCGCCGAGTTGCCGAGGTCAGGGACTCCGGGGCAAGGTCCTGGGGCATATGCGGGGGAGACGGATGGGAAGCCAGGATTGATCTTCCACGGGAATGGATGAGTGAGCACCTTCACTTTGGTGCGGAAACCAGAATGAACGTGACGTTTATTCTCAGCTCTCCAGTGCAGCGTTTTCTCAGCATGGCAGACCTCGGGGAAGGCTCACCGGATTTCCACCGGCCCGATTACTTCTTGAAGTGGCGTCGGGAGGATATGCCGTCCATGTGAGGCCTCTATTCAATGACATGCTCCAGCAGAACGCTCTGTAGCGCAGAGTAGAACTGGCTTCGAATAAAGGCGGACCTCTTTGGCGCAGGGAATGATTCTACCTCCTCGACTTCCTGGCTGGGCCCAAAGCGGTAGTAGCCCTCAAGGGCGATTCGGGCCTGATTTAACGCCCCATACCATCTGTCCCCATCCTTCTGGGAGATGGAAAGGTGCCCGAGCTTCGAGTCCCCGGAGCCCTTCCGGGCTTCTTGGACTATCTCCCGGACACAGCAGAGCTGTTCATGAAAGAGGTCGCATAACTCCGGAACGACCATCTCGTCCCAGTCGGAGGCCTCATCCATGAGAGCGCTGAGACGGGAAGGAAGGCTTTCCTGTTCCATCTTCAATGCGTCAGGGGCGATTTGCTCTAACACAAGCCAGTCGGTGGCTGTTTCGATCTCAATGCGAAGACCACCTTCCAGAGTGGGAACGATCTTCATTATGAACTGGTTTTCTCGAGACTGGCTTGAAGCTGGAAACCATGCAGTTGCTGGACGTAAAGCTCTGCGGGTTCCCGGGCGCCAGTCCATACCAGAGCCTTGCCTGCGGTGTGAACGGTCATCATGAGCTCTTCGGCTTGCTCGCGTGGGTAGGCAAACACTTTTTGAAGAACTTTAGTGACATACTCCATCAAGTTCACGGGGTCGTCGAACACGAGAACATTCCATCTGCTGGCAAGCTCTGTTGAAGTTCTGGTCTCTTCCTCAGTAAGAGTGGTGGCTGAGGTTTCATACAGGGTATTCATGTCAGGCGGCTTGGGGTTTGAGCCGGAGCAGGTGTGGATGGCACGCATGGTCCGTCCAGTTGTTCAAGGACTAGATTTCTGCAGCCTCCCGGACTGGAGGGTCGACCCACTTCCCGTGCTCGTTGATGAGGCCAATAAGACGAGCGACGGCTTCCTCCTCTGGGATATTGAATTTCACGGCTTCTCTTCCAACGTAGAGATTGATCTTTCCGGGAGCCCCGCCGACATAGCCGAAATCGGCATCGGCCATTTCCCCGGGGCCGTTTACTATACATCCCATCACTGCAATTCGAACGCCCTTGAGGTGACCAGTGGCCGCGCGAATTTTCTGAGTTGTGGTTTGAAGATTGAACAGAGTGCGACCACAGCTGGGGCAGGCTACGTAGTCAGTCTTGAAAATCCGCGCCCCTGCAGCCTGGAGAATATTGTAACTAATGCGCAGGCTCTGTCCGGGAGCTTCTTCCCCTCGGATAATAATGGCGTCTCCTATCCCATCGCATAGAAGAGAGCCGATATTGCGCGAGGCCGTGAGTAAGGTGGTGAGGAAATCCCACGATGTTTCTCCATCTGTCCGGAGGGTGTCCTTGAGAAGAATTGGGTGAGCCGTAGCCATCCTTGATGCTAGGAGCCGGAAGGCCGGGACCACCTCCATATCAATGCCGTCGAGGACGGTTATCAGGGTCGGGGCGGGAAGGGCATCGACTTCCTCGATCGCCGCGGAGTCTCGGGGATCGATGGCCCTGACTCCACTTTCCTCAATGATGATCTCGGGTTGGAAATCGCCCATTTTGTCGAGCTTGTGGGCGAGGGCATCCCATTTGTGCTTTGTGGTGAGAACCCTGTATACCTTGGCTCCACCAAGTTCGTGGCCATTGATCTCGAGCACACTGCTGGCGCGTCGCTGGTATGAGAAGGGATCCCAGGTGGGGCCCGTGGTAACCGCTGGGAGGGAGGAAGAGTTGGAGTCTCGATCCTGGTTTTGGACGATCGCCTGAGCCACTGGAATTTCGTGGACGGGGTCTTCAGTTAGAGAAACGCGGATGGTATCACCGATCCCATCGTTGAGCAGCGAACCAATTCCAATCGCGGATTTGATGCGGCCATCCTCGCCATCTCCTGCCTCAGTCACTCCCAGGTGGATCGGATAGTTCCAGTCCGGGCCCTGCTCATCAAGGCGGGCAATCAGCAGGCGGTAGGCCTCGATCATCACCTTGGGGTTGGAGGCCTTCATCGAGAAGACGAGATCGTGGTAATCAAGATCGCGGGCAATTCGGACAAACTCGAGTGCACTCTCCACCATGCCCAGAGGAGTATCCCCATACCTGTTCATGATCCGGTCGGAAAGAGAGCCGTGGTTGGTTCCGATGCGCATCGCCCGACCCAGGTCCTTACAAAGTTCTACGAGGGGAACAAATTTGATGCGGATCCGTTCCAATTCTTCCTCGTATTCGGCGTCCGAGTATTCGCGGACTTCAAATTTTTTCTTGTCTGCGTAGTTCCCGGGATTGACCCGGACCTTGTCGACCCACTTTGCCGCTTCCAACGCGGCATCTGGTTTGAAGTGAATGTCTGCCACGAGAGGAACATCACATCCTGCTGCTCTCACCCCGTGACGGATATGCTCAAGATTTGCGGCATATCTTCTGGTCTGAGCGGTGATCCTGACTATCTCGCACCCGGCATTTGCAAGCTCCAGAACCTCGGCAACACAGGCCTCGGTATCGAGCGTGTCCGCGGTTATCATGGACTGAACCCGGATGGGATTCCCCCCTCCTACGCCGACGCCCCCAACCATCACCTCGCGCGAGCCTCTTCGCTGGTAGCGAAAGAGGTCCTGGCAGTAACTGAGATGAGAGGATTCGGTCATCCGCGGCCTTTTTATCGTGGATCAATATGGCTTACCCAGCAAGAGCACCGGATGTTTTCCTTCTTTTTTTTCACAACAGACACAAATCCCTGTTCTTGTCGCGCTGCTCAAACGACCCCAAGCTACTGCAATGCACCGAATTATTCCCTTTTTCTCCGTTACGGTGGTTCTTGCCCACCTTTTCAGCCCTTTGGTGGCTCAGGACGAGTCCGCTGCCACTCCAGTTGAGAAGGCTCCGAGTGGGAAAAAACAGGCAGTAGCAGCCACGGACTTCATCCGGATCGATGAAAACGAGCAGGTCGCCCGCCTGCAGACTTCAGTCACAGGCTACCAGAAAGGGGATGTTACTGTCCATCTGATTGGGGCGGTACATATCGCGGACAAGAAATATTACGAAATCCTTAACGAGTCTTTCGCCAAGTATGATGCTCTGCTCTTCGAAATGGTTGGGGGTGAGAATATCAACAAGAAAAAGGCAGCCAACCCGGAGCAGGAGGAGAAGAGAGGCGGAGACCTTCAGACAAATCTTCTGCGTGGAATGGTGAAGGGAATGTCACGTTTTCTAAAGCTCGCCAGCCAGGTGGAGATGATTGATTACTCTGCGAAGAACTTCGTGCATGCAGACCTGACCGCAAAGCAGTTCGAGAAGAAGCAGGATGCGAAAGGAGAGTCTCTTCTCAGTTTCGCAATGTCAGCGGCCCAACAAGCGCAGAATGAAGGCGTGAAGCAACCCAGCCCCGCCAAGCTTTTTGCTGCGCTGCTTTCCGGGAATTCGAATATGTTGAAACTCGAAATGATGAAAAATCTCGGCAACGGGGACGACGAGATTGCAGCTCTCGCAGGGAACAATGTGATCATCGGGGATCGCAATGCGAAATGCATCAAGGTCCTTCGCAAGCAGGTAAAAAAAGGGCGAAAGAGGATCGGGATCTTTTACGGAGCGGCTCATAATCCGGATCTTGAGGCTCGTCTCTTCAGGATGGGCTACACCAAAGACGGACAGGAATGGCTGACTGCATGGGACGTTCCCAAGAATGGGAAGAGTCCCGGCGAGGCAGAGGAGCAGGGGGCGGAAAGTCCACAGAAACTGGAAGCGGCTCCCCAAGCCAAGTAGGGCCAGGTGGCCCCAAGGGGGGCGTAACCTACGTGGATCCTGTCCCATCCAGGGAAGAGGGGTCCCCTCATCGTAGGGGGTGATGGCCGGGTCAAAGTTGACCGAAAGGAATTGTCACGATTGCACCGCACTTAAAAAGGCTTCAGCCTGCAGTCCATAAGACCCTCCTATTAATGAGCAATAGTGCAGAAAATGCCCCCCAAAATCCGGGCCAGCTACAAGATGCCGTCCAGCGTGTCCGAGCGGAACTCGGGAAGGTGATTATCGGTCAGGACGAGGTCATCAACGAAGTGATGATCGCGATCCTCACGCGGAGTCACGCCCTTCTTGTGGGTGTTCCCGGTCTCGCCAAGACTCTTCTTATCTCAAGTCTGGCGGAGTCTCTGGATTTATCCTTCAAGCGTATTCAGTTCACGCCGGACCTGATGCCTTCCGATATCACAGGAACCGAGGTCATCTACTCGGACCCGGAAACTAATGAGCGGCAGTTCAAGTTCTTGCCCGGACCGATCTTCGCCAACATTATCTTGGCGGATGAGATCAACCGGACGCCCCCCAAGACCCAGGCGTCCATGCTTGAGTCCATGCAGGAGCGCAAGGTGACGATAGGGGGAGAAGATCACCAGCTTCCCGAGCCATTCTTTGTTCTCGCCACGCAGAACCCTATCGAACAGGAAGGCACCTACCCTCTCCCGGAAGCCCAACTGGATCGGTTCATGTTCATGATCAAGGTGGACTATCCCGGTGAGGAAGAGGAGTTCCAGATTCTTAAGGCTTATACGGGGAATGAAGGGGCACGCCCGAACCCGGTTCTCGGGGCAGGAGAAATTCTCGAAATGCAGCGAGTCGTCCGTGGTATGCCGGTTGCAGATCATATCCTGCGCTATGCCGAGAAGCTGGTGCGGGTTACGCGGCCAGGTTCTGACGAAGCACTTGAATTCTGCTCCAAGTGGCTGACATGGGGGGCGGGCCCCCGGGCGGGCTTGAACCTTGTGCTGGCGGCTAAGGCCAACGCGCTTCTTAATGGGCAGAGTCATGTGAGTTGTGACGATGTGGCTACGGTTGCGCCTCCCATTTTTCGCCATCGCATCATTCCGAATTTCAGCGCTCAGAGCGAGGGGCTGACAGCGGACGATATTACTTCCAAGATTCTCGAATCCGTGCCGAAGGACAGGAAACTGGACTAGGAGCTGTGTTCTTATACTAGCGCAGGTCACTATTTTGATGCCCCCGGCAACGCCTTTTTCCCGTGGACGCCGAAACCCGAAAACTTCTTGATCCCCGCGCCATCGCCCGGGCCGAAGCCTTGGGGATGAATGCGAGGTTCATTGTGGAAGGTTACATGGCAGGAGAGCACAAGTCTCCTTACCGGGGCTTCGCCATAGAATTCGCCCAGCATCGGGAATATGCTCCCGGAGATGACGTAAGGCACCTCGACTGGAAGGTTCAGGCCAAGACGGAGCGCTATTACATCAAGCAGTATGAGCAGGAGACCAATTTTGTCGCCCACCTCCTGCTTGATGGTAGCGAGAGCATGAAATACGGATCGGGCGAGATCAGCAAGCTGGAGTATGGCAAGATGATGGCGGCCTGCCTTGCCTATCTGATTCTTCATCAGCGGGATTCAGTGGCACTTGGTATCTTCGATGAAGAGGTCCAGGAATACCTCCCTCGCAGCGACAACCGTGATAATCTTTTCCGGATCATGGACCGGCTTGCCGGGTTTAAGCCGCTTCGGGGAACCCGCCTTGCCCCGGTCCTTCATGGAATGGCTGGCCAGATTAAACGGAAGGGAATCGTAATCGTGATCAGTGACTTCTTTGATGACGAGGAGGAGCTTCTGCAGAGTGTACAGCATCTAAGGTTCAAGGGTCACGAAGTGATCATGATGCAGGTTCTCGATCCTTGTGAAATTGATTTCCCCTTCACTGGAAACGTAGAATTTGAGGGTCTGGAGGATCTTCCGCTGATCCGGACGCGTCCGAGCCAGATCAAGAAAAGTTACCACCGTGAGTTCGAAGAATTCCGGGAGCGGCTGCGGTCGGACGTAGAGCGGCACCAGTGCCATTTTGTTGGGGTGCGAACGGATCAACCCCTCGACGAGGTTCTGGCCAATTATCTCACCTTCAGGAAGAGCACCGCTGGCTGATTGTCATGAACTTCCTGAACCAGGCATTACTATGGGGCCTCGCGGCAGTTTCGCTCCCCATTATCATTCACCTTCTGAATCGCCGGCGTTTTCGGCGGGAGCCATGGGCGGCGATGCGCTTTCTGAAACTCAGCGTAGAGCAGAACCAGAGACGCATGAAGCTGGAGGACTGGGTTCTGCTTCTTGTGCGTTGTGCCATGATCGCTCTTTTGGCTCTTCTGATGGCCCGGCCGGTGATGGAGGGGTTGTCAGGGGTCCCAGGATCCAAGGTTGCTGCTGCTATTATAGTGGATAATTCAGCGAGCATGGGAACCCGTGAGACCGAATCTACCCGGCTCTCTCTGGCCCGCGAGGCCGCTCATGCGATTCTCTCCGGGTTCCCGGGTGGAACTTCGGTCGCTCTTGCAGGTGCCTTTCACACTCACGAAGCGAGCAATGATCTTGAACTTGTGGCGGCGCGTATAGATGGAATTCCGCAGACTGATCGCCATGCCGATCTCCAGCGCTCGTTGGAGGTGGCAGCCCGAGGCCTGGAGGGACAGGCGGCATCTGTGAAGGAGCTCTATCTCGTTACTGATGCGCATGCGGCGGAGTGGGAGAGCTTCGGGGCTCTCGAGGCCCGGTTGCGGGATATCGCGATGGGGATAAAGGTGCACTTGGTCACGGTGGGAGCGCCGGTTCGTTCCAACCTGGCCATCAGTAACCTCAGGCCCGCTGCCACGCTAACTTCCGTGAATCAGCCGTTCCGGATCGATGTCGATGTCACCAACCATGGTGATGTGCCGATGTCGGCGGTGCCGGTTAAACTGCTTGTCGATGGCCAGCCGGAGGGCGAAGCATGGATCATTGATGAATTGCAGCCAGGTGACGGCCAGAGTGCTACCCTGTATGCGACTCTTCCCACCCCGGGTTACCACCGGGTGACAGTGGCTTTGAAAAGCGATGAGATGCCTTTTGACGATCGCCGTACGGTGGTGATTAAAGCAAGGGAGGAGGTGAGCGTGTTACTGGTCGACGGAGACCCCGGGCAGGAGGCCCGGGATTCGGAAACCTTCTTCCTTCGGCACGCCTTGGCACCGGTTCCTGAGGAGAAGCAGGCTGACTATCCGGTGCAACCAAGAATTGTTTCCATCTCGGATCTTGCCGAGGAGGATCTCAATCGTCATCACGCTGTAGTTCTGGCTAATGTTGCGGACGTGCCTCTAGGATTTGCGGACCGGCTTTCCCGTTATGTGGAGGCAGGTGGAGGCCTGATTGTTTTTGCTGGTGGAAATCTCCGGCCAGAATCCTATAACACTCTTCTCCACCGAAAACATGGCCTTCTTCCTGTCGCCTTTTCTACCGGTGATGAGGGTGCTGTTGGGTCGCGCACGGTAGTTCCTGCCGAAACCAACCCTCTCGGGCTCGATAGCGATCTTCTTGCGGGGGTGGTTTTTCGTGAGAAGCTGGGCCTGGAGGCCGGGGAAATGAAGTATCGGCCGGCCTTGCGTTATGATGACGGGGGACTCGCTCTGACCGAGAGTGAATACGGAAGGGGAAAGGTCTTTGTCTTTAATAGTAGTGCGGATCTGGAGTGGAACGACTTTGCGATTCGTCCCGCCTTTGTCCCTTTTGTAAACAGGCTGCTGGGAAAAATCGTCCAGAATCGTGAAACCGGGTTGAACCTCGAAGCAGGACAGGTCCTGCGCCATCGTCTGGATGTGGGTCTGGCAGGCCGGCCAGCAACGATCTACGAGATGAGAGATCCCGAAGCTCTGGGATACCTGACTACCCTTACCGGGGGAGAAAGTAGCTCAGTTCTTAAGTTCGACCATACTGGCCGGGCGGGAGCCTATCAGGTTGCTATTGAGGGGGAGTCTGAGCCGTTGCTTTTTTCGACCCGTGCCAGCGTGCGAGAGTCGAGTCCTGAGTTGCTCGGCTCTGAGCAGCTTGGCCGCCTTGGAGCTTTCGTGGAGCTTTCCCGGTGGGAATCCATGAGTAAGCAGGGTTCCTTTGGAATAGAGCGCCAGGGAGCGGAACTGTGGTGGCCCCTTCTTCTTACGGTGCTTTTATTTGGGGCAATAGAAATCGTTCTCGCGCAATGGTTCAGCCGCTCAAAGTGATGGGAGGGAGGACAACGGCTAAACGATGACAGGCTTGATCCAGAAGGCTCTTGGCCTCGATGTAGACGAGGTAGATGGGATGGCTGATTGGTCCCTGCGGTGGGAGACAGCTCAGTGGGGAGTTCTTGCGGCTGTGCTCATGGTGTTACTGTCTCTGCTGTCATGGGAGCTTTACCGCCGGAGTCCCAGAGAGGTCTCGGGAGGCCGCCGTTTCCTACTGGCTACCTTCAGAATAATTTTTCTCGGCCTCCTTACCGTAATCCTTCTGCAACCGGTTCTTGTTGTGACCCTTGAGAAAGAGGTGCCGCGGACCCTGCCGATTCTCATGGATCGAAGTGGAAGCATGGCTCTCCGGGAATCGGACGGACTGACTCGGCTCCAGAAGGCGCAGGGAGCCCTCTCTTCCCCAGGTGGTCAGGAGGTGCTTCGGGGCCTGGAGGAAGATTTGCGTGTCCCAACCTTTACCTTTTATGGGAGTTCGCTTCAGGAGTGGGAAGACCTCCAGCTCCCTCTGGTCGCGGCTGGGGAAAAGACGGCTATGGGAGAGGTCGTTCGCAAGGCCCTTGAACGCTATCAGGGAGCGCCCCTCGCAGGATTACTGATCTTTTCCGATGGGGGTCAGAACAGTGGGGCGCCGCTTGGCGCTATCGCCCGGGAATTGAAGGACTCGGGTATTGCCCTTTATACTGTTGGGGTGGGAGAGTCCGAGGTGCGCGATGTTGCGGTGGAAGGGGTGGAGGTGCGCGAGGTTCTGCTGGCAGATGATGCCGTGCCGGTAACAGTGAAGTTGCGGACGCAGGGGATGGAGGGAGACTCCGGCCGTATTGTCTTCTCGCTGTCGGGAGTAGATGTGGCAGAGGAAAAGGTGAAGATCGAGGAGGATGGGCTTCAACAGGTTACCACCTTGTTTGTCCCTAAGCGGGTGGGTGAGTATGTCATGGAAGCCCGGTTTGAAGCCGATAATGGAGTCGAGGCCCTGGCCGAGAATAATACCGGCCGCGCCGGTCTGCGGGTAGTTGATCGTCGACTGAAGGTCCTCCTGCTGGATCAGGCTCCCCGTTGGGAATTCAAGTATCTCGAGGCGATGCTGCTCCGGGAACGACGGGTCGCTCTTTCCTGCTTTCTTTTCGAAGGAGATCGGGAAATCGCCCGCATTCCTGGCAGCCCCTATCTTGAGCAGTTTCCCGAGCGAGCAGAGGATCTCTTTGATTTTGACCTGATCTTGCTGGGAGATATCGACCCCCGCCTTCTTACGGAGGACCGGCTCTCTCTGCTGGGCGACTATGTTGCTACTGCGGGAGGGGCCTTGACGGTGATCGCAGGCAAGCGATTCATGCCGTCTGCCTTTGCCCGGACAGAGCTGGAGCAACTCCTGCCGGTTGAGCTTGGGGGGGCTTCCATCGGGTCGGGTCAGGCCCCCTCCGCTCGCCCGCTAAGGCTCAGTCTTACCCCGGCGGGAAGGGAAAGCGTGATGTTACGCCTTGGAAACGACCTTGAGACCAGCGAGGCGCTCTGGCGAGGTCTTCCCCCGATTTATTGGGCGGCAGAAGTAGAGCGGGCGAAACCTGCGGCGGAAGTCCTTCTGACTCGTCCCGACCCGGCTTCTGGCTCGGGCACGGCTCCCTTGCTGGCCCTGCATCGTTATGGAGCCGGGGAGGTTCTTTTTGTTGGGACGGATAATTTCTGGCGCTTCCGCCGCAATGTTGGTGATCGTTATCACACCATTCTGTGGGGGCAGATGATCCAGCGTATGGCGGGA
>TARA_B100001093_G_scaffold465395_1_pt1 | contig 10225 bp, 7 predicted proteins | sample TARA_B100001093 | Tara Oceans TARA_B100001093 (sample SAMEA2623116) | marine metagenome | biome: marine biome (ENVO:00000447); feature: surface water layer (ENVO:00002042); material: "saline water (ENVO:00002010), including plankton (ENVO:xxxxxxxx)" | depth 5 m
TACCCAGACGATTCCGATGCGGTAGAAGCGGAATTGAAAGAACAAGTGACTTCTCCCTCATCGGATGAACGTTCACTCAAGATCGATGTCAAACCATTTTCGAGCCCCACACCCAATCCAGCTGCCACATCAGACACAAGCCAGCCCCCCAAACCGCCAGAGGAGATCGATCTCAAGGCTGACCGGCAATCATTTGATGCACGCCGTGGGGTCTTTGTCGCCGAAGGCAACGTTCGAGCACAACTCCGTGGTGGTGTGCTTCAAGCCGATCGAATCGAATTTGACAACAATTTCAACACCTTGTTCGCTCGTGGAAGTGTTCGATTAAGGCGCGGATCGCAATATTTTCAGGCCAGCACCTTCCGTTACAGCCTGATCCAGAACAGTGGAGAACTGGAAGACGTTTATGGCGTTATCGAACTTGATGAGCTTTCGGAAGGTTTTGGTCCTTCATCAACCGTTGATCCCTCGTCCTCCACAACCAACTCCGAACGGCAACTCCCTGTAGTCGAGAGCACTGGACTTGGATTCCCCACAGCCCTTGACCTGGAAATTCGCAGCACGACAGCAGAGCGAGTCAGTCTTGGAGACGATGGAATCAATTTCTGGAATGCGGAAACCGTTCCTCTCAACACTTGGACGGTTCCAGTTCCATCTCAGGGAAGCAATCAAGCTCAAAAGCCAGTTGAGGGCATGGCCTGCCCAGTGGCACTTCCACCAATCCCGGATTGGCATCCCCATCCCTGGGCCGTCACAGCTTGGGGGGGACAGATGATTGATTCTAATTTTGGAGACACCTTTCTATTTAACGGGCGATTAAGAGAGGAGTATTTACTAGGTGTCAGCATGCAAAAGAGGATCTGGCGTGCTGGACCCTTCTCCCTTGAACTAGAGGCAGATCTTTTCGGCCATCAGGCCTTCAGGCAACAAGGAGGAGAGTTCAACCAAAATGTGCCGAACGCTGATACCCCCGAACAATTTTTCGGTGAGGCTGTTATCGGCCTAGGCGCAAGACTCTGGGTGCAGCCATGGCTGAGCTTCGGTTTTGTAGAAGGCCTCAGTTACAACACCTCGGTCAGCAATTACGAGCGAACTTATCGAGAAAATTTTTCTCAACTTCTCAATTATCTGGCCTTTGAGTTAGAGGCCTCGGTCTCAGATCAACTCTCAATGGTCGGAAGAATTCATCATCGCTCCGGCGCATTTGGCACTTACAACGGCGTCAAAGAAGGAAGTAATGCTTACCTACTCGGGTTGCGTTATCGCTGGGGGAAAGACCCAATTGCAGCACAAGTTGCCGAAGTTCCGCCCCCTCTTGGTTGCCCTGATCCTGATCGAGCCTCCCGCAAACCACTGCTGACCCTGAACGAAAAGCTTGAAGAGATCACGCTTGGTACAGGAGGGAATCAAGCAGTTCCACCCCCTGAACCCTTAGCCCAGTCTCGCTTCTCAGGAATGACTCCTACCGAGCAGGAAGCTCTGCGTGCAGAAGCGATTGCCGGGATTGACCAAAGGGTCAGCAGCATTCAGTTTCAGCAACGACTCACCGTCGAAAGACGTATTGGAGTTCCTCGTTCCATCAACAACAACGAAGTTCAAAAGCAAAATGACTTTGGTGGAGTAGGGGCTTCTCAGCTCGATACCCTTGGCTCGACGCCACTCATTACCGGCCAAATCAGTCGCTGGCGAATCCAAGCTTCAAGGATTTCAATCACACCTGAAGGATGGAAAGCCGAACGAATGGGTTTCACCAATGATCCCTTCACTCCAGCTCAAACAAGAATTGATGCCGAGGACGTCATCGCTCAGGAACAGCCAAACGGCGACATCTTGATAGAAAGTGCTCGCAATCGCCTGATCGTGGAAGAACGGCTTCCTATTCCAGTGAGCCGAACCCAACGCATCACCAAAGAAGAGGAGGTCGAAAACCGCTGGGTGTTCGGGATCGACAACGATGATCGCGACGGTTTCTTCGTGGGACGCGACCTCAGGCCGATTGAACTTAATCAAAACACTTTACTGAGTCTTCAACCTCAGCTCCTTCTGCAAAGAGCCATTAACGGTGAAACAACCAGTTACGTAAAACCAGGGAGTTCAATTGATAGCAGCAAAGTCAATCAACCAACAACAGCTGGAGATCTGTTTGGACTTGAAGCGGAATTAGTGAGCAGATTATGGGGATGGGAAGTAGAGGCAAATGCAGATATCAGTACTTTTAATCCTGAGAACTTTATGAACGGAAGCCGTTTTTGGGGTGAATTAAGAAATAGGGTCACTCTCCCATGGCTTGGCGAAGTCAAGGTGAGAGCATTTTCTGCCTATCGTTTCCGCGCCTTCAATGGATCTTTGGGGGAAACAGATGTTTATTCTGCGTTCGGTAGTTTCCTCGAAAAAAGAGGAGATTTCAATGTAGGGAAACTTTCTAATAATTACATTTGGCGGGTTGGTGCTGGCAACTACCAAGCCGAAGAATTCGAAAGCGAAAACCTTACTGATCTATGGAGAGCCAACTTCTATGGATCGATCAACAGTAGTTATCCGATCTGGCGTGGGAATCCTGCACCACTTACTCCTGAAGCGGCTTATCGCTACTCCCCTGTTGCGATTGTTCCAGGACTGGATTTTAGAACCAATGTCAGGACTGAATTAGCTGCCTTCGGAGACGGCACAAGGCAAAACACAATTAGTCTTTCTGGAGGCCCAACACTTACTTTAGGGACTTTCAGTAAACCACTCCTTGATTACACCCAATTCTCAATTACTGGAGGCGGGACGCTCAAACAGGGTTCAAGCCCCTTTGACTTTGATCAGGCCATCGACCTTGGCACATTAGGGCTTGGTCTTACACAACAAATTGCAGGGCCTTTGATTTTAAACGCCGGAGTTGGATTGAATGTTGATCCTTCTTCTGAGTTTTACGGCGACGTGATTGACTCAAATATTGAACTGCGTTGGCAGCGACGTTCTTATGACGTTGGTTTCTATTACAACCCTTATCAAGGAATCGGAGGGTTTCGATTCCGCCTCAACGACTTTAATTTCACAGGAACAGGCGTTCCATTTATTCCATACAACCCATCGAACCAGTTAGATAACCGCCCTTTTTAAGCACAAAAGTCTTCTAATCAGGGCCACCGCCATAGATCAAATGACTGCCGGTGAGATCTGATCCTGCAAAATGCATCCCATCGGTTTGAACCCCCGGCGCAAACGCGTTAATCACAATGGAGTCACGCAAATCAGCATGGCGAAGATTGGTGCCTGAAAGATCGGCATTACTGAGTGTTGCTCCCTGCAACCGAGCACCCTCAAGCCGAGCGTCACTCAGATCTGCCCCTTCAAGATTCGCCCCGCTGAGCTCCGCTCCGCGCAAATCAGCTCCGCGTAAGTCCGCCCCAATCAGATGACGACCGCGCAGATTGGCTTCTCGCAAATCACAATCCTTACAAGCGCCACTCTGAAGCAGTCGCTCCAAAGGAGTGCCGAAAGGCTCCACATCAATTGGAGTGACAGGTCTAGCCTGCACAAGCGATGGACAAAGCAACAAGCTCATCGAGCCAAAAGCACACCAAATGTTCTTAAGGAAGGAAGTCAAACCATCGATGCCGCTACTTCCTTCATAGACACTAAAGCAAGTGTCTGCCGCGTTAAAAGCCGTTGATGTATGGGAGACGATTCATCGTGCTTCTAAGTTCGGCATCGCGAGCCAAAAGTTGGCCAGTGGCATCCCAACGACCGGAACGGAACATCTCGAGGGGGCCTGGATCTAGATATACAGGCCAGCTCTCTTCACCATTGCTGCAATTCAAGGTCTCCAAGTTCAGAGTCCAGGCAGCGGCAGGATCCTTGCCCACAGCCAATTGAAGAGCCCGCACCTCATCTTTGGCTGCCTTTGCACAGGGAATTCCAAGCGCCAAACAATTGCCATAAAAAATTTCCGCAAAACTAACCCCAACGAGGGCGCGGATCCCCCACCGCATCAGGGCTTGAGGCGCATGCTCACGACTAGAGCCACAACCAAAGTTGTCATTAACCACCAAGATTTTGGCTTCTTGATGAGCTGGAAGGTCAAATGGATGACGTCCTTCAAGCTCCTGACGGTCATCGGCGAAGGCCTGTGCCCCAAGCGCCTCAAAACTCACACATTTCAGAAACCGAGCAGGAATAATCCGATCCGTGTCGATGTCATCACCCTCTAATGCAAAGGCAGGGCCGTGAATTGAAGTGATCAGGCCTTGAGGGAAATCGAGGGTCTGAGTCATGAAGGATGAAAGGAGATAAGTAGAGCGAGCAGCTCGATCAAAAGGTGTCAAGCGTTAACCAGCTCGAGTCAGTGTTCAGCAGTCAAGCAAGCGCACATCGCTGACATGACCCGTCACCGCTGCCGCCGCAACCATGGCAGGACTCATAAGAAGGGTTCGGCCACTGGCTGATCCCTGGCGCCCCTTGAAATTTCGGTTACTTGAGCTTGCGCTGATCTGACGTCCCTCGAGCCTGTCGGGGTTCATGGCAAGACACATCGAACAGCCAGGTTCACGCCACTCGAACCCCGCATCTCGAAACACTTGATCGAGGCCTTCAGCCTCAGCAGCACGAGCGACCTGCTCGGATCCAGGAACGACAAAGGCCTTGATCCCTGAAGCCACCTGTCGACCGCGAGCCACATCAGCTGCAGCCTTCAGATCACTGAGGCGACCGTTGGTGCAGCTGCCAATAAAACAGACATCCACAGGCACGCCAGCAATGGCTTGACCAGGCGCTAAATCCATGTATCGGTAGGCCTCTTCAGCGATCGGGCGATCTGCTGGATCTAGTTGCTCCGGAGTTGGAACCTGCTCATCGACGCCAATTCCCTGGCCAGGCGTGATACCCCAGGTCACCGTGGGAGCAATCACAGCCGCATCAAAGCGCAGCTCATCGTCAAAACAAGCATCCCAATCCGATGAGAGCGATTGCCACCAGCGCATCGCCCGTTGCCAAGCTTCACCTTGAGGGACGCAGGGACGACCTTCTAAGTAGTCAAATGTCGTCTGATCAGGATTGACGTAGCCGCATCGTGCTCCCCCCTCGATTGCCATGTTGCAGAGGGTCATCCGTTCCTCCATGGAGAGGGCCTCGATAGCAGGTCCAGCGAATTCATAGGCATGACCCACTCCAGCCTTAACCCCAAGAGAGCGAATGACGTGCAGGATCAAATCCTTCGCAAAAACCCCTGGGCTCAGTCGATTCTCAACCCAAATACGTCGCACCTTTAGCTTGTTCATCGCCAGGCTTTGACTTGCAAGTACATCACGAACCTGGGATGTGCCTATACCAAAGGCGATCGCTCCGAATGCACCGTGCGTTGAGGTATGCGAGTCCCCACAAGCCACAGTCATACCGGGCTGGGTCAACCCCAACTCCGGAGCAATTACATGCACGATCCCTTGACGGCCACTGCCGATTGCATTCAACAAAATCCCGTATTGATTGCAGTTTCGCTCCAGAGTGCTGAGCATCTCTTCAGCCAACGGATCCGTAAAAGGCCTGGACTGATTAGTTGTAGGAACAATGTGATCGACCGTCGCCACGGTCCTCTCAGGACAACGCACTGTTAGCCCCTTGTCTTCGAGAGCCGTGAAAGCCTGAGGGCTCGTCACTTCGTGGATCAGGTGAAGACCAATGAACAGCTGTGTTGAGCCTCCAGGGAGATCAGCAACGCAATGAAGATCCCAAACTTTGTCGTACAGGGTTCCGCTGCTCATTCCCTTTCAACAATTCAACAAAAACCCTAAAGGCAAACCGCACCATCGATCAGATCACCCTGACTTCGCGTTAAGACAAGCTGCTTGAAGCACCTATCCAGGCTGAGTACCCATTAAGCGCAAGCGCAGATTGTTCAGGACTTCACCGGCGCTGACAACCCTTATCCACTCTCTTCCTCGTGAGTGTCCCAATCGCAACATCTCACTGCTGCAGCCATCTGGCCCAGCAACAGCGACATACACCAAACCAACAGGTTTCTCCTGTGTACCTCCATCAGGGCCTGCAATTCCAGTGACCGCGAGCGCCCAGTCCGACCCTGTAAGACGCCGAACGCCACTCGCCATCGCCTCCGCCACTGGCGCGCTGACAGCGCCATATTCCTCTAAGAATGACTCCGGCACCGATAGAAGATCTCGCTTGATGGAATTGGCATAAGCGATCACACCTCCAACCATCACAGATGAAGCACCAGGAACCGCTGTGAGTTCAGCACCGAGGCCACCACCGGTGCAGGATTCCGCCACAGATAATGTTTGGCCAGCCGCAGCGAGCTGTTTCAGGACAGAAGAAGCGAGGGAATCTTGATCGACTCCAAAGCACAGGTTGCCAGTGCGCTGGCGCAGTTCCTGCTCGGTGTGGTCTACCAACCCCCAAGCATTCGAGGGGGCTTCTGCGCGCGCCGTAATCCGCAGCTTCACTTCTCCTCGACCGGCATAGGGCGCAACTGTGGGGTTCACCCCATCCAACAGATCTGCCACCTGTACGGCCAAGGTGGATTCGCCAATCCCCCAAAAATTCAGTACTCGACTTACAAAAACACCTTTTGACAGGCCGGACGCCTGAATCCAAGGCACAGCTGATCCGTGCCACATCGCTTTCATCTCACTGGGCACTCCTGGAAAAGTGAGCACCGTAAATCCAGGCAAAGGCGCCCAAATCATGCCGGGGGCCGTACCTGTGGAATTCCATAGCACTTGAGCACCCTTAGGTAAGAGAGCCTGACGACGGGTCTCGTGACCAGGGAGACGACCGCGGCTATGCGCCTTCTCCTTTATGTCGGACCAAACGTCTGCTCTCTCCTCTAGGGGTACTGAAAACGCAGCAGCAATCGCTTCCGTGGTCAAATCATCGGGTGTTGGTCCAAGGCCACCAGTGGTAATCAACAACCTGGAGCGTTGAGCTGTTTCCTGAACCACCTCAATCAGACGCTCACGATTGTCACCGACAACGGTCTGCCGAAAATGAGGAAGACCAAGAGAGGCGAGCTCCTCGGACAACCAGCGAGCGTTGCTGTTCAAAATATTGCCGAGCAATAGTTCGGTCCCAATACAGAGAATTTCAACTTCAGAGCTATCAGCCACGGCGGTCTCGACGACGGGCCAAATCTTGATCCTCTAAATCGTGCTGATCGTCACTCAAATCAGATTCGAGATGACGATGGCGATTCATTGTGACCACTGTTGCGACAAGAATTGCGGTTGCCAGGCCAAGCCAAAGGAAACGCATTTCAACATTCGCCACGACCATGGCAAGTGAAGCGAGCCACTGCGTAAACACATAGATCAAAAGGACTGTTCGTCGATGACTAAAACCAGCACGAAGAAGTCGGTGATGGAGATGGCGGCGATCGGGATAAAAAGGAGAATGGCCGTCACTCAAACGGCCCATAATCACCGCTGACATATCAGCTAATGGCAGTGAAAGAATCAACAATGGCAGCAACAAACTGACCGTTGTCAATGCTTTTGCAGGCCCAACAATACTGATCGAGGCCAGGGTAAAACCAAGAAAATAAGATCCGCCATCACCCATGAAAATGCGAGCAGGGTTGAAGTTATGGCGTAAAAAACCAAGGCAGCTGCCTGCCAAGGCTGCAGCAAGGAAAGCAGCCGCTGGTTGATGAAGCGAAAAACTGACAGACACCAAACCAACCGCTGCGATTCCTGCAACGCCAGCAGCTAGTCCATCAAGACCATCGAGCCAGTTGATCGCATTTGTAATCCCTACCAACCAGATCACAGTGGCCATCAAGCTGAGGCCATCCGGGAGCAGCAAGGCTTCGGAGCTGTTGGCTAACCAGGGAAGATCAATCGCTCCAATACGTACGCCCTGTGACCAAACAACAACTGAGACAGCGATCTGACCAGCCAGCCTTGGCCAGGGAGACAGCGCGAACAGATCGTCTGCAACACCAATAACAAAAAAACAAAGAGAGCCCGCAAGAGTGGTCCAGATGAGCTGGTCACGTGCGGGAGTCAACATGCCAAAACCGCCTACCCACCAGATCAACCCAAGAGACAGACAAAAACCAAGGACTAAAGCAATCCCGCCTAAGCGGACCATCGGGGTGGAATGCTGTTTGCGGGAATCGGGCTCGTCAGTGAGGCCCAATCTCAAGCCAAGTCGAAGGACTTGAGGTACGACAAGAGTTGTAATGACAGCTGCAACCACAAGACTCGCCGTAGCGACTGCGAGTGGATTGCTCGCGAAAGTCACAAAAAGCTCCAGTGAACAGCGACCCAGATGAAAAGTTTCTCTGTAATTTTAGGTAGAAAAAGAATGAAAGGCACAGGCTCTAAAGGACTCAAGCAAGAGCCGGTTCCATTGCAGTTGCGTAAAGCGGAAACCTCTTGCAAAGGTCACTCACGCGCTCCAAACAACGCCGCTGAGTGGCGTCGTCTTCAGGATTGTGAAGACGATCGGCAATCACATCTGCCACTTCTCGAAAGGCCTTCTCATCGAAGCCACGAGTAGTGAGCGCAGCCGTTCCCAAGCGCAGCCCACTCGTTACAAAAGGAGACTCAGGATCAAATGGAACGGTGTTTTTGTTGGCCGTGATGTGAACATCGCTCACCAAAAGATCAGCGACCTTGCCTGTCATACCGATGCTGCGCAGATCGAGAAGCACCACGTGGTTGTCGGTGCCCCCACTCACCACATCGACACCACGCTCCTGAAGACGAGTCGCAAGAGCCTGAGCGTTGGCCACAATATGACGGCTGTAATCCTTGAAATCGGGTTGCAACGCTTCGCCGAATGCCACGGCTTTGGCGGCAATGACATGCTCTAGCGGTCCCCCTTGGGTACCAGGGAAAACTGCCTTATCAAAACGTCGAGCAAACTCTGCATCTCTGCAAAGGATCAAACCACCACGAGGGCCACGAAGTGTTTTGTGGGTAGTGGTGGTGACGACGTCACAGTGAGGCACAGGGCTGACATGGACACCAGCAGCCACTAAACCAGCGATATGGGCCATATCAGCCAGGAGGTACGCACCAACTTCATCGGCAATGGCACGGAAAGCAGCAAAATCAATGGAGCGTGGATAGGCCGAATATCCACAGATAATGAGCTTTGGTTTGTGCTCTAAAGCCAGTTTTCGAATGGCCTCCATATCGAGGCGCTGAGTCTCCTTATCAACGCCGTACTGAACGACGTTGAACCACTTGCCACTGACATTCACGGGTGAGCCATGGGTGAGGTGCCCACCGTGGCTGAGGTCCATCCCAAGGATCGTGTCACCTGGCTGAAGCAAGGCAAGAAACACCGCAAAATTCGCTTGAGCGCCGCTGTGAGGCTGAACATTTGCCCAATCAGCACCAAAAAGTTGTTTGGCCCTTGTAATCGCCAGTTCTTCGATGGCATCGACGTGCTCGCAACCGCCGTAATAGCGTTTATGGGGCAAGCCTTCGGCATATTTATTCGTCAGGACAGACCCCTGAGCTTCCATGACAGCTCTGGAAGTGAAGTTCTCAGAAGCAATCAGCTCGAGATGAGTCTCTTGTCGATTCTGCTCCTGCTCGATCAAACCAGCAATGGCAGGGTCAGCAGCCTGAAGACACGCATTAATCGGGGCTGCGGAGCGTTCTGACATGCGTTTCAGATATCAATGCATGAATCGTAGGGAAAAGGTCCCGAGGGATCAGTAACAACCAAAAAAAAAACTGCCTTTTGGGCAGTTTGATAGCGCGCCTGGAGAGATTCGAACTCCCGACCCTCTGATCCGTAGTCAGATGCTCTAATCCGCTGAGCTACAAGCGCTTGAGAGTCACCATCTGACCTTATCAAGGCACCCTTCGTCAACCAGAGCTCATCCGCAGGTCAAAATCAATGAAGTTATGTGCGCTATTCCATGCCGCTTCGCTGGTACGGACCCGCCGATCCAAGCAATGCCACCTATCGGCACTTCAGTCGGGTGGTCAATCTCTGCCTCCATGCCATGGGATTTGCCGCTATTAACAGCGGCCTTTGGTTTATTCAGCAGATACGCCATCCCTGGGGTCATCTGGCCTTGTGGACTGAATCCTGGCTTGTTTTGCTTATTGTTCACTTCTTGATCGTGATCAAGCTACGGCCTGGTAAAGAACCTGACAGTGCAGAAAGCTGAGTCAGCATGAGCTCAGCCGTTTCGACCTTGCCACGATGACTCTGGACTCAGCTGATCTACGCGCCTTGACCGCAACGTTGGCAGATCGTCTCT
>TARA_B100001093_G_scaffold31009_2_pt1 | contig 10212 bp, 12 predicted proteins | sample TARA_B100001093 | Tara Oceans TARA_B100001093 (sample SAMEA2623116) | marine metagenome | biome: marine biome (ENVO:00000447); feature: surface water layer (ENVO:00002042); material: "saline water (ENVO:00002010), including plankton (ENVO:xxxxxxxx)" | depth 5 m
TAGCGCAATGAGTATTTTTGAGAGTGCACTAATCGAAGGTGGCGAAGATATTCCAGAAGGGCATTATGAAGCAGAGCAGATGAAAGCGACCGTCGTACCGAATAGGAATGCGATATTTGCCTCAATTCTGTATGGGTATGCGCTCTCTGTTGCATTAAGAGAAGATTGTCAAGTTGACATTGCATTGGGTGTTCATTCCGGTGACCATGAAATTTATCCAGACTGCAGGCCCGAATTTTACAATGCAGTTGAACATGCTTTCGCAATTGGTAATTGGGACAGCGGAAAAGTTGGATTCAAATTGCCGTATCTGGAAGGAGATAAAGTCACAATACTGAAAGATGCACTCAATGCGACGGATAAACTCGGACTAAATTTTGACCTGATCTTCGCGAACACAAACACCTCATATAACCCCGATAGCGAAGGTCGAAGTTCGGGTAAAAGCGGTGCTGACATTGAGCGCATCCTTGCTTTCCACAAGCTTGACCTATCGGACCCGGTCGAATATCAAACTTCTTGGGATGAGGTTCTGTCAAATGCTCTCGAGGTGGAAAGGGTGCACAAAGATAATGAATATCGGGATCGGCTTACACAAGAACAGTATTATGTCACCCGGGAAAGTGGAACTGAGCGGGCATTTACAGGAATGTATTGGGATGAAAAGCGAAATGGAAATTACTATTGTATTTGCTGCAACCATCTTCTGTTCACATCAGAAATGAAGTTCGATTCAGGTTGTGGATGGCCTTCATTCCACACTGAGCACCCGCGTGCTGGAATAAAACATGTTCAAGATAACAGCCATGGTATGCAAAGAATAGAAGTTCGTTGTTCGAAATGCGACGCTCACCTTGGTCACATATTCAATGATGGTCCAAGAGCATACGGCGGTCAGCGTTATTGTATAAATTCGGCATCAATGGATTTCAAGGAGAGAGAAGAATGACAACACGTATACGCAGGTATGTAGAAACTGATACCGGACATCGAGTCCCAAATCACAAGAGTAAATGCCGACACCTCCATGGGCATCGCTATCGGTTTGAAGCAGAAATCGAGGGTGATACAGTTCAGGAGCCCGGTGTAAGTGAGGAAGGGATGCTCATGGATTTCTCAGATGTCAGTCAAATACTTATGACGTATGTTCACGATATAGTCGATCACGCATTTGTTGTCTATGAGGGTGACAAAGAAGCACGTAAAGCATGTGAGGTAATGGGCGACGGGCACAGAACTGTTGTCGTCCCATTTATTCCGACTGCAGAAAATTTAGCCAAGTGGGCCTTTGAACAGGTTGAGCCACATATTGCCACTGCTTATGGAAATAGACTCCGACTTGTAGCAATGCACGTTCGTGAAACTCCAAAAAGCACAGCATCATGGATCCCGTAATTATTCTTCTTCAGAAGGAGTAATTTTTCGTCTACGCTGGCTTTTCCATTCAGCATTTCCGTCGACGTATTGGAGTGCTGTGGTCGCATCGAGTATTCCGCCAATGAGCCGAGTTGCTTCATCTTCTGTCGGCATTGAACGCAAAATTCCTCGCCGCAGGCTATGTGAAAAACTTTGCTTTCTTTCCTCATTACCGGGTAAGGATTGACCCATTTCATCGATACCTTGCCGCAAGATGCCCTTCAATGTTGGATTCATACTTCGTTCCAATGGAACAATATCCGGTAGTCCAGGATCACAGCCTTGACTGCTAAGTACCGTTGAACGATGAAGTTCGTACACGCATGTATTGACTGCATGCGACAGATTCGAAATGGGATAACCCTCCCACGTAGGAAGAGTGACGAGGAAGTCACACAGTTCAAGGTCTTCTGTCGAGAGGCCTTTCCCCTCTTCACCAAATATGAGGGCTATTGAATCATTAAAATGTTCAAGTCGCTCTGCAAATTCCCAAGGGTACATAAAATGGCGAAATGTCGTTTTACTTCCGACTTCCCGCTTACCCGATGTACCTACAGTAAGTGAACAATCTGAAGTTGCCTCCTCAATCGAAGAATATACTTGGCATGAATCAAGGATTCTACCGGCATGCTTAGCTCGATTACGCGCCTCAATATCATCGGGTGAGCAAAGTGGATTGACCAAGCGTAGAGAATCAAAACCGTAATTCAGCATACTTCTGCATATTGCTCCAAGATTCCCGGGGTGCGATGCTCCTACCAAAATGATGTGAAGTGAATACGGCCTCTTGGGCAGAGGTAGTCCTTGGCGATCACCCAACTCTATTCCTCCTCAGGACTCTCTGGAGTGAATTGAAATTCGAGTATCCATTGTGGATTACACGCCTGATAAAGAAAGAAGAGGTATCCACCTTCTTCTCTGTCAGCCATAACAAGTGAACGTTTTCGCAGACCGTGATTGTTTCTCAAATGAACAATCAATGATTCAAGATATTCTCTTGTGTTGTGATGAACAGACACAGGGTTGCGGTCCCAATTGACACGCACCGGCACTTCATCGCCTCATTCAGTCGACTCTGCGTTGTCGGTATGTTGTTACATAACCGGCAATCCAGTTTCGAAGCTTTTTCGATTCAACATCGGTAAGTTGTTGAACCATTTTCTTGTTATGATCGAAATCATCAGTGAATTTTTCACCATGGTCTTCAACAAGGTGAATTGCGCGTATTTTGATAAAACTTGGTCGGATATTTCCCATATTAATCACTCCTCAAACAATTTAACTTCGATTGGAATATCAGGTTCGTCGTGTCGAGTAACCTGCAAGCGAATCTTGCGAGGAGGGTTCTCAATTCCACGAGACCAGATATGTTCGTTGACACTCGGGTCAATCCATACTTCTTCTTCTTCGCCAACTTTCAAGTGATGAATCACATGTTCGCGGATGATTTGGATTGCTCGAGGTGCTCGCTTGTAGCGAGTTATGCTCCACGCTTTGCGTAGGGGGACAGTGAGTTCAGATTCATTTGCACGTACCATTCAAATCACCTCATCGTTGGAGCTTACTACGGCGCCAGTGGTGTCGCTTTGGGTGCGACACAGTGTTTCGGTCGGTCTTGAGCATGACCCAAACTGGGACACGCCGGTTTTGCTTCCCCACTTTCATGAGGCGTATTTTTTTCGCTGCTGGTTTATTTCTTGACATGTTCGAGCACCTTCTCAGATTCTTCGGATGGACGCACTACGGCGGCTCTTGGATTGGGAGAGGAGCAATTGTTTCAATTGCTCATCAGTCATTTTCGCATTCAGTTTCCCTTCAGCGTGGAGTTGGACGATTGTTTGCTTAATCATTTGAGAACGTTCAGGGGTTGCAAGTGAAATTGCAGAAATGCGTGAACGTGCTTCAGGAGTAAGGAGATTCTTCATTGCAGCATCAAGATTCTGTGATGCAATGTGGGCCTCTTGCGCCTTCACTTCAGCATCAGCTTGTTGTGCTGCTTGCTGTTCAAGTTGCTTTTGCAATGCAAGACGGCGTTGCTCACGGAGTTGGTTGAACTCATCATCTTGAGTTGAAACCATGCTTGTCACCTCGTTCACATCCTCAATACTTGGAGAGTCCAGGATATTGTTCTTCAGCCAGTGGGCGGCATTCATGCGCAACACTGTCAATCATCTTGTGGCCAGCTGCGGTAATTGAGCGGCCCTTGAAAAGTTGGAGTTGATCACCGTTTTCATCTTCAACGATGCGCCCTGGGACTTTTTCGACAAGGCCTTTTTCTTCGAGTTGTTGGAGCGATGTGCGGATGATGTGACGTGAAGCAACACCTGGGGTGTTAGGGCCGACGCCGTTATCCTTGCGACCACCAAAGGCTTGTGCAAGATGAGTAACACCAACGGGGCCTTCACGCGCAACCTTGCGTAAAATTGCAGCAGAACGTAGGAACCACCAATTCTCCTGAGATGGAGGGCGTTCTCGGTCGACACCAGTTTTGACAAATTCAGCCCACTTAGGTGTTGAAACGCTTTCGGTTTCTTCGAGTCGCGCAGCAAGAGCTGGGTTAAAGATTTCAGCGGGTATATCGTAGAGAGTCGTCATGACAAGACACCGAGCAATTTGCCGACCGAACTCCCCTATATGAAGAGAACGGGTAAAATAGCCTGTCCGAAAGTTCCGATTCTCTTTCAGTAAATCGAAAAATGGGAATAACAAGGGTTCAAAACGGATTGGTTCATCGGGGAATACAATGAAGAAGGCTCTAGCTCAAAATCCAAATCTATTGCGGACCCTCATGGGGTTGTCTGTAACGTTGATTTTGTTACTCTCATACGCCGTTTATGGAGCTACGGTATCCCCTTCTTACTACCTTTACACAACAGAGTCGAATGAAACAGACCATGAAATTAACGAGCCTACGCGAATCTACCAAGAGTCTTCAAACACCACTATTTGGGCTTGGAACATTCCCGCAAACAGTTCAAATTTGACTTGGATTCATCTTACTGCTGTCGACTTATCGGCACAATCGAAGGTGAAACTCATCAATTCTGCCGGATTATATAGCCATCGTCTTCTCGGTGTCGAATCTGACCAAGCATTCAGTTGTGCAGAACAATGTCAAAAAAATTCCACACATGAAGTTGAATCAAACGACGGTGGAACTGTAGTCATTCACGCACTCACTTCATACGATCCTGCTCGTAGGAATAATGGAACAGTCTACGGCGCTGATATTCAAGAGGCTACCGAAAAGGCAAGGGATTTGATTGAATATGAACATAGCCCCTCAAGTCTGCGTGTTGAAATAACAGAAACCGGTGACAGAATCACAACCCCAGAAATTATTCTGGTTACCGTGAATGAGGAGTTTGATTCCATTGCAGTATTCTCGGTTGATGCTGCTACTGAATTCTTATGGGCCCTAGCTGCCGTAGTCGGATGCTTTTCGATGGTGTTGATACCCTCATTCACAGTGTATTTTGCCGCTAAAGCCAAAGAAAACAAGGACAGGCTGAAACTTGAACAGTCTGAAGAACAAGTCAAAGCATCTCTCGAAAAGTGAGAGGGAACTTACTCCCCAATTGCCTCATATATATTGAAGATATGTGATGTTTTGAGCGACATGCAGAAGTTCGTAGCAATCCTCATGTTATGTTTGCTGGTTGGGTGTAGTTTCTCAACGCTTCATGCCTCGGAGTTGAACGAATTCGGTTCCCAAGACGCATATGGTAGAGCCACAGGCGTAGACCTGACAATATCGAATGTTTCGTTCTCATATACAACTGCAGGAGATGAAGAGCAATACCGTATGTTTTCATCAAATTATCCCGTTCTAGGATTTAACAGACCTGCAGAGCTCTATGTTGTCGACGCAGTTATCGATGTTCCGATTCAAGTTGACATCATGGTCGAAAATCTTGGCACGGCTGCCTCAGGAACGATTGATGTCAACCTCAAAGTTCTTCACAATGAATACTCACTTTTTGAAATGGTCAATGTAACGGTTCAAATGAATTCTATAAACGGAGGAAATTCAAATTCGGTATCTCAAGTATTCACACCCACGTATTCTGGCAATCATACTCTCTTGGTTAGTTCAACCTCTACAATCCTTGACGACAACCCTCAAAATGATCAAAAAATTCGTAGTTTTACTGTAGCAAGCAGTTACTTGAATTGTGATGATTTAACGGGTTGGAGTGTTGGAACTCAATGGGGTTTAAGTTCTGACTCTGCGCTTTCAATGGGGAGCAGTTGCCATGTAGGTAACGGTCAATATTCTACATATTCAGATAATCTGGTGACTTCATTGGTCACTCCGGTGATGGACATGTCTGACGCAGTCTCAAACCCTACCCGCACCAATGGACTAAGTTTCTATTACACTGGTAGTGTTCAAACTGGTGATGTTTTGAAAATCGAAGTACTCTCAGCAATGGGTGGTTGGTATCAACTCGGTAGTGTGAGTGCATCTGTTGACCAGAACTTCCTTGACGGTCAAGATTATCAAACTTTTTCGGTTAACCATGCAGGAGCAACATCGCCACTCATTCCCATTCCTCAAGAGTATTTCCACAGTCAAACCAAATTCCGATTTTTGTTTGAGAGTGATGCATCAGGAACAGATATTGGCTATTACTTGGATGAGTTGGTCTTCGTCTATGACCAAAAAGTGAGACCAGAAGAATACTCCATCTCTTCGAACGGTGTTTCGACAGTGGGCTCTGTTCCGGGCCAATGGGGAAGCGTTCGGGTTTCAGTTACAAATAACGGAAATATATCCGACTCAGTACTACCTGAAGTTCTCGGATTGCCAGCAGGTTGGAGTGTATATTTTGCTAATCCAAGTGGAGTGTCGATAAATGCTGAATCAGGTGTGCTTCTTGCACCTGGGGAATCAAAGATGATTGATATCAAAATAGAGCCAGATGAGAACGCGACTACAGGACTGCATCAGATGACCTTTCGAGGAGTCTCAAGTCAATACGCATCGATTAATACAACGTTGCCAATGCAATACCAGGTAATTCCTGATAGAGAGCCTTACATTGTCAAGCCAGAAGTGTCACCAGCATGTCCACCTGGTAGCACATGCCCATTTTCAATAGAGATTCTTAACATCGGAGACGCAACTGATGTTTTTGATTTAACACTCGACACCTCAACCCTTCCTAGCAATTGGGGCGTCCAATTTGCTTGGACTCAAGACTCAAGCGTACTTGTCCGTACAGATTCACCAGTTCTTGTAGATCTAACCATGACAATACCTGTAGATGCAATACCCGATTCTATGTTCAGTTTTTCAATCACAGCTACATCACAAAATAATTCTATTCGAACAGTTACTGAAAGCATAGATATCTCTGCATCAATGATAAGCGATGCATCGGTGGAAGCATCCGAATACCAGCTTCAAAAAGATGTCATGGTAGATGCTGGCGAAACGATCTCTGTGGAATTCACCATTTGGAATAATGCGACACGTCAAGATATCTTCTCTGTTGGGATAATCCATGATCCGAGTGGTCAATGGATCATAGAACAGCCGAACATGGATAATGCAGTGATAAATGGTCAGTCACACACTACATTTAGCATCGATGTGACTGCACCGAATACTGGCCAAGCAGGAGATGAAGCCCCCTCTATCACCCCCGTTATTACTTCAAAACGGAGTGGAATGGTGTTCGAAGGATTGCCTTATGAGGGTATTACGGTCAATACCGTAAGTGACCTTGAATTACGACTTCTCGAATCACCTCAAAAATTAACTCCTGGTATTGCCTCTAAAGTAACATTGGAAATAGAAAACAATGGTAACGGTCCCGTTTCTGCTTTATTGTCAAGCAGTTCAATTCCATCAACTTGGCATTGGTGGACGTTTGTCGATGAAATGAACCACACCGGAATGATCGAATTAACTGCACCGTACGATGACGGCGATATTCAATTGGTCGAATTATGGATTCTCCTACCGAGTGCAGAAAAGGCCGGAGAAATCCACAGCATTGATTTCACGGTTACAAATGGGGATGGGCTGATTGACCTGCAACCGCTTGATAACGATGTGTTATTTGATGCAATCACTGCATCTGTTCGAATTCCATCAATGAGCTCTAACATGACGGAGACTACAGCCAGTGTTGGTGGGACCGCATCTGTAAATGCCTCTGTCAAAAATATCGGAAATGCAGTGGATGAACTGTTCTTAGTCATGACTTCAGTATCGACTTCACCACCAAATGATGACGTTATAGCCTTCATGAGTATTGGAGCGTCAGGTGCTTCTCGACCGCTGGATATACTCAATCCATTCCGAATGGAAGCGGGACAAGAAATGGTGATAACCGTCGACATCATCATACCTGACGACATCCCTCTCAACACAAGAATTGTAGTTAAGTTTGAAGTAATTGCAGGAGAAGATGCTGAATCAAGACCATACGAATTAAAGCATGAAATCATGATACTCGTGGACAATCAACGCTCAATGCAATCTGAAATGAGTCTTCAATCGGAGGAAATCTTTGCAACTGGAATGCCGGCCCCATATTGGATAAATGTCACATCAACATCTACCCAACCAGAGGAGTATCGTATTCACGTACAACAACCTGAGCAATGGCAATCAGTATGTCAAGGCGTTTTGATAGATGCGGATGGCCAATCCTTGCAACATGATGCAGGTCACCTCATCCCAAAATACACCGACATGATGTGTGAATTGCACCGTCTTGGAGGAGAGACAGAGGGTGTTGTAACGGTGACAGTGGAATCCGTTGATGGACTTCTGGTCTGGACAGACAGTCGGTCTTTCGTATTCAGCGAACAAGAAGCGGATGGTATGCAAATGAATGTTGAAATGATTGCCACTTCAATCGCTTCAATACTCTTCATAGCGGTCATATTAGCACTGGTCTTGAGAAAGAAAACGCCTGAAGATGAATATGAAGAGGAAATTTTCATGCAAATCCAACCAGCATCGGTTACAAGTGGCCCCCCTGTTTCTTCAAATGGACCCCCTGTATCTCAATTGAATGACGAGAACGAAACGCCAAATATGCGACAGGATGCGACAGTTGGAAGCAGTTATGTTGGGCCGCAGGTACCTGAAGAAGGTCTTCCGGACGGCTGGACTATGGAGCAATGGCAATACTATGGCCAGCAATACCTCGATAGGAAACAATAACAGTCTAACTTCAAGAGGAAAATCCATGGAATCTGCCACATACCCTCCTGCTTGGTATTTGCTGTGGCTTGTGATTGCAGTATGTGGCGTTGGTACATGGTTTCTCAGAAATTTTACTGAACGCGTTGAGGCTACCCGATTTGTTGCCTTCTCAGGTGTTGCAGCAATGAGCGTCATGGTCGTATGGACATTTACCCAATTTTAGGTGATGATATGGATTTAGCTGATTCAGGTAGTCACCAATTTGCGGATTACTATCCCTGCCGTTTACCAGTGTGGTGGGCTCGTGTTGGAGAAGTAGGTCCACACTGTTCTGCTGAAGGCGTGTCTGGAATGAACATTGTACTAAGAATCGAAAAACGATTTACTCGATTTGAACGAATTTTAGCTAAAGTCTTACGTGCGCCTCGTGAGGTTCGACGACCGCTTGATGGAATGAACAGCATGCTGTGGGAATTATGTGATGGCTCACGAAGTTTCCAGACAATATGCGGGCACATGGATGAAGTCTTCAAGGAAAATATTGCTCCAGCAGTCGATCGGACAGCAAGTGGAATTGAATCACTTAAATCCCGAAATTTGATGACAGTGCTTCAGGAACCCTTCGCTGGTAAATGGAATATTGGTCCGGGCCAAACACCGCAAAACCAAACACTGAACACTGGTGAACAGGCGATCAAATTTGACGTAGAGCCAAGGAGTGAAGCAGAGCGAAACGTCATTCAAGTAAGTCAAGAAGATCTTCAACTGGGCGACCAATACGAGTAACTGTACCCATGTCGAGCCAGGGACGTTCCATGAGATGACCATGAAGTGTGAGAAAATTGGCAATAGATTCGATACTTGTCACGTCGATACTTGAAGAATCAATTTCCTTGAATGCCTTGTCTTTCCAGCGAATGGAATGTTTGAGATCTCCATCAAGTCGCGAGAGCAGTGAATAAATGGTATCATAATTTAGTGGTGATTTGAGATAGAGATGGACATCAACATCGAAAACTGATGTCTCGCAAAGTGCTACGGCTTGGCGTGATTTAGAACATCTCGGATTATGATAAATTATTGCCATGTCAATGGCTAACTTACGTGACTTAAAGTGGTTGCCAAACCAGTCGAAATCCGATACCATCACTTTGTAGACTCGAAAGGGCAGAACCCCGTGAAGAACAACGAGTTGAATCTGATTCGGTAAACCAAGAGCCTCCTCTGTGTACTTTTTTCAACACGGTTTCGACTTGAACTGGTTGCTGAGTGCCGTTGTGAGAACTGTAATCCGCAACAAAGCAATCCTGGCACCATTCAGAGACTTGACCATGAAGGTCCAAAAAACCCCAAGGATTAGCCTTTTTCTGGCCAACTTCTCTCGTGCTTGCTCCAGCGTTACCTGCGTGCCAACCATAGTCATTCAATTCACTGTCACGATTACCAAATGCCCATCGAGTCGTGGTTCCAGCACGAGCGAGATATTCCCATTCCGCTTCGGAAGGTAGCCGCCAAACACCTTTTACACCCAGTCTCTCAACTTCAACATCACGTTCATTGAGACGGGAGATGAAATGTTGTACTTCATTCCAGGAAACCTGTTCGACTGGACGAAGTCCTGCAGCCCA
>TARA_B100001093_G_scaffold170316_2_pt1 | contig 10205 bp, 7 predicted proteins | sample TARA_B100001093 | Tara Oceans TARA_B100001093 (sample SAMEA2623116) | marine metagenome | biome: marine biome (ENVO:00000447); feature: surface water layer (ENVO:00002042); material: "saline water (ENVO:00002010), including plankton (ENVO:xxxxxxxx)" | depth 5 m
TAAAGTAAAAAAATTAATCAAATCAGGAGAAATTTTACCAAATGATCTTAAAAGTTTTTTAGACGATGCCAATTCAGTTATGTTTGAAACACCAATAATTGGAGCAGAAATTTACAGAAGTGACGATGGTGGCGTTAGTTGGGCAAAAAAAAATTCTGATTATTTAGGTAGTTTGTATAATACTTATGGGTATTATTTTGGAAGAGTTCATGTTTCACCCGTAAATAAAGAGCATATATTCATATACGGTGTACCAATCTTAAAATCTTTAGATGGAGGAATTACTTACAAATCGATAGATTATGATAACGTACATGCAGATCACCACGATTTGTGGATTAACCCCAAAGATCCACAGCATTTAATCAATGGAAACGATGGAGGAGTTAACATGAGCTATGATGGAGGTGAAAATTGGATAAAGCTTAATCAACCTAATGTGGGACAGTTCTATGCTATTAATGTTGATAATAGTAAGCCTTACAATGTTTATGGTGGACTTCAAGACAACGGAGTATGGATGGCTAAAAGCTCATCAAAAGAAAGTTTAAGATGGCACCAAAGTGGTCATAACAATTGGACTTCTATAATGGGAGGAGATGGCATGCAGATTCAAATAGATAATAGAGATTCAAATATTATTTACACCGGATACCAGTTTGGTTCATATTTTAGAATTGATAATAATCATAGCAAAAGATATTATATAAAGCCAAAACATGATTTAGGGGAAAATAAATTAAGGTTTAATTGGCAGACTCCAATACTACTCTCTTCTCACAATCAAGACATCCTTTATTTTGGAAGTAATAAGCTGCATGTTTCTTTAAACAAGGGGGATGACTGGTCGTTTAAATCTAAGGATTTAACAAAAGGATTAAAAAAGGGAAATGTTCCGTATGGGACATTAACAACAATTGATGAGTCAATTTTTAAATTTGGAAAAATAGTAGTTGGTTCAGATGATGGATTAATTAATTTAACTACAGATGGAGGAAATACATGGAAAGTTATTTCCGAAAAACTTCCTCAAAATTTATGGGTCAGTAGAGTTGTTTTTTCAAAACATAATAAAAACAGGATTTATATTTCGTTAAATGGTTACAGATATGACGATTTTAATACCTATATTTTTATGTCAGATGACAACGGGCTTAGTTGGAAGTCTATAGTTGGAAATATGCCATTATCCCCAGTAAATGTAATTAAAGAAGATCCGTTTTATGAAAATTTAATTTATGTTGGAACTGACAATGGGGCATACATGAGTTTTAATAAGGGAGAAAGGTGGGAACCTTTTGTGAGTGGTTTAAATAAAGTTGCAGTACATGACATTGTCATTCAAAGTGAGAAAAAAGACATATTATTAGGTACTCATGGACGATCTATTTACAAAACTAGTTTGCTTGATATTTATAATTATTTAGATAATATATCTAAAAGTAAAGACGGCATAGTGTATATGATTGAAGATATGAATTATTGTCAAAGGTGTGGAACAAAAAGAAATAGCTGGGATAGTTATGTTGATTCAAAATTAAAATTTACTTTATTCTCTAAAAAAAACCTAACAACAACTTTAGTTTTATTTGAAAATGATATTAAGATTTATGAAAGTAAAATAAATTTAGAAGAAGGATTTCAGGAAATTGAATTAAACACAAATTATTCAAAAAAAGCTATAAAATTAATTAATAAAAACAGTAAAAATTCAAATTTAAAAGAAACAAAAAACGGAAAATATTATTTTCGAAAAGGCAAGTATAATTTGAAGATTGGAGATTATTCAGAATCATTCCAAATTAAATAATTTAGATTATTTTTTTTAATACGTAACACTTCTTGAACTAAATTTGTAACACGTTAATTGATTATATTAGAAATTTAAATGAGCATTAAACTAGATTCTTCAATAATTCGTAAAGTAGCAATGGCACTTTCGGGGCTATTTTTAATCATTTTTTTGACCCAACACTTTGTTATTAATATAACATCGGTTTTTAATGAAGATATATTTAATATGTTTTCTCATTTTATGGGAAATAATTTTTTAGTCCAGTTTATAGCTCAGCCAATTTTAATTATTGGAGTTCTTTTTCATTTTATCATGGGATTTTATTTAGAATGGCAAAACCGTTCAGCTAGATCAATTAAATACGTAGTTTACAAAGGAAATGCTAATTCCTCTTGGATTTCAAGAAATATGATTGTGTCTGGTGCTGTTGTATTATCTTTTCTAATTCTTCATTTCTATGATTTTTGGATTCCTGAAATGAAGTATAAATATGTAGATCTTTTGCCTGAAGATCCAAATAGATATTATGAAGAGTTAGTTCACAAGTTTAAAGATCCGATTAAGGTTTCTCTTTACTGTATATCATTTTTTTTTCTTGCTTTACACTTATTACATGGTTTTTCCTCTTCATTCAAATCTTTAGGAACTGACAGCAAATATTTGTATTCAATTGATTTAATGACTAAGGTTTATGCCATTGGTATTCCTGTAGGCTTTTGTTTTATTGCTATATTCCATTTTATTGGTAATTTGTAACACATTAATTTTTTTATTTTGAGTATTTTTAATTTTTTTAATTTTAGTTGTAATTTATTTCTAACTTTGTTAGAAATTAAATTTATCCAAAACAACGTGTTATTAAATGTGTTACAATTTTTTTTTTCATTTGCTAGCATAAACATTTTTGTTTGTAACACAATTTTTTATGAATAGAATTACGTATTCTTTAAATTACAGAAAACCTAAGGAGGAATATAGCTCTAATGATGAGCTAATGGTTTGCCTTAGATATTTTTATAAAAACTCTTCAAACGAGAAAGGTAAAATCATAAAAAAAAGTACCGGTGTAAAATGTAAACTTTCTGATTGGGATTCAGATTGGCATAAAAACCCAAATCGTTTTCCTATTAAAAAAACTGATAAATCTTTTTTAAAGAAAAATAAATTATTACAAAGCAAAGCTAAAGAATTTAAGATTTTTATTTCAAATATTGAATCCACTAATCATAATGATTCTTTTACACTACGTTCTAATGAACCCTCCGGTCCAATTTCTGATAAATGGACTAACCATAAAAATAATATCCGTCTTGTCAGCCCTGCTAACAAAAGAGCTATTGATATAATAGTTGTTGGCACTGGTTTAGCAGGTGGATCTGCTTCTGCCACGTTAGCAGAACTAGGTTATAATGTTAAATGTTTTTGTTTTCAAGACTCACCAAGAAGAGCTCATTCAATTGCTGCTCAAGGTGGAATAAATGCTGCTAAAAATTATCAAGGTGATGGAGATTCTATTTATCGTCTTTTTTACGACACTGTCAAAGGTGGAGACTATCGATCCAGAGAATCCAATGTTTATCGGTTAGCTGAAGTTTCCACAAATATTATTGATCAGTGCGTAGCTCAGGGTGTACCTTTTGCCAGAGAATATGGAGGTTTATTAGACAATAGATCTTTTGGAGGTGTATTAGTTTCTAGGACCTTTTATGCTAAGGGTCAAACCGGTCAACAACTTCTCTTAGGAGCTTATTCAGCAATGAATCGTCAAATTGCAAGAGGTAAAATTGAAATGTTTAATAGACATGAAATGTTAGATATTGTCAAAGTAGATGGAAAAGCCAGAGGGATTATTACCAGAAATTTAATAAACGGGAAAATAGAACGTCATTCGGCGCATGCAGTTGTTATAGCTTCGGGCGGTTATGGCAATTTATTTTTTCTTTCTACGAATGCCATGGGAAGTAACGTTTCTGCATCTTGGAAAATACACAAAAAGGGAGCTTTTTTTGCAAATCCTTGCTTTACTCAAATTCACCCAACTTGTATACCAGTTTCAGGTGACTACCAGTCTAAACTTACTTTAATGTCTGAGTCATTGCGGAATGATGGACGTATTTGGGTTCCAAAAGATAAAGACGACGCGATTTTGATTAGAGAGGGAAAAATAAAGCCAATTGATCTTGAAGAAAATAAAAGAGATTATTATTTAGAAAGGAGATATCCAGCTTTTGGAAACCTTGTTCCAAGAGATGTAGCTTCTAGGGCCGCAAAGGAACGTTGTGATTCTGGATATGGAGTTAACAAAACTGGGGAAGCTGTTTATCTAGATTTTGAGGCAGCTATAATAAGGTATGGCACTGAGAAAGCTCATTTGAAGGGTTTAGATGAAAATAATCTAGATTTAGTAAAAGACTTAGGTAGAGAAGTTATAAAATCAAAATATGGTAATTTATTTCAGATGTACGAAAAAATTGTCGATGAAAATCCATATTATACCCCAATGATGATATATCCAGCTGTTCATTACACGATGGGGGGAGTTTGGGTTGATTATAATTTAATGACAACTATTCCAGGATGTTTTGCAATTGGAGAAGCTAATTTTTCTGATCACGGTGCTAATAGACTTGGTGCATCAGCATTAATGCAAGGTTTGGCTGATGGATATTTTGTTTTACCCTATACCATAGGAAATTATCTTGCTGATGACATAAAAACTGGTCCTATTTCTACTGATTTGCCTGAATTTGCTGAAGCAGAGGATTCAGTAAAGGATAAAATAAAAAGTTTATTAGATAATAATGGAACTCAAACTGTTGATTATTTTCATAAAATTTTAGGTAAAATTATTTGGAATAAATGTGGTATGTCTAGGAACGAAAAAGGATTAAAAGAGGCTATTAATGATATCCAAAAGCTAAGAGAAAATTTTTATAAAAATGTTTATGTTCCTGGAACTAATGAGTCATTTAATGAACCTTTAGCAAAGGCCTTGAGGGTTGCAGATTTTTTAGAATTAGGAGAGCTTTTTGCCAAAGATGCTTTAGAAAGAACAGAATCTTGTGGAGGACACTTTAGGGAGGAGTCTCAAACATCAGAGGGTGAAGCTACGCGTGATGATAAAAATTTCACTTTTGTATCTGCATGGGAGCACAAAGGTAAACCTAGTAATGCAAGATTACACAAAGAAAAGCTTAATTATGAAAATATTGAATTAAAAACTAGATCATATAAATAGTTATGAAATTAACTTTAAAAATATGGCGTCAAGAAAATGCTGAATCAAATGGGAAAATGGTTTCTTATGAAATAGACAAAGTTTCGCCTGATATGTCTTTTCTAGAAATGATGGATGTTCTAAACGAAGAATTAATGATAAAGGGAATAGATCCTGTAGCTTTTGATCATGACTGTAGAGAAGGAATTTGCGGGTCATGTTCTATGTTTATTAACGGAGAAGCTCATGGACCAGACAGATATGTTACTACATGTCAATTACACATGAGAAAATTTAAAGATGGAGATACAATATATATAGAGCCTTTTAGAGCCAAAACATTTCCTGTTATTAAAGACCTTGTAGTAGACAGAACTGCTTTTGATAGAATCCAACATTCAGGTGGCTTCATTTCAATAAACACATCCGGAAATACTCAAGATGCCAATTCTATACCCATTGAAAAAGCTAAGGCTGATAAGGCTTTTGACGCTGCAACTTGTATTGGATGTGGAGCCTGCGTAGCAACTTGTAAGAATTCCAGTGCTATGTTGTTTGTATCTGCCAAAGTTTCTCAATTTGCTTTATTGCCTCAAGGAGAAGTAGAAGCTACTGAGAGAGTTTTAAATATGGTAAAGCAAATGGATGACGAGGGTTTTGGAAACTGTACGAACACAGGTGCCTGTGAAGTAGAGTGCCCTAAAGGTATTTCATTAGACAATATTGCAAGAATGAATAGAGAATTGGTAAGGGCCCAGCTAAAAAAATAGGTTATTATTCATTTACTTAATTATTTTATAATTAATTTTTCTTCAAAAATCCAGTTTGCCCTAACATTAATTTCTTCTTCAAAATGAAATGTTTGTTCAGGGCTTAGTCTTTCTAAAAACACCCCAGGATCCCATTTTTCATTTTTATTTTCATCAATTATCGCTTTTAAATAATATTTTCCTGGTGCTAGATTCTCAAAGATGCATGGATCGAAAGAAGAGTTCAGTACTTTTTCTCTTAAAATTTTTTCATTTGAATCGGTCAATTGAACAATAACTGGATAGCTTTTTGTGTTTTGAACCGTCAGCTTAATAGCCCCATAATCAGATCTACTTTTTGTTGAGAAATCAAATTTTAATGTATCGTTAGTAGATCCTAAAAAATCTATTAATGCGTTAGGTAGTAATGCTAATTTATATTTGTCGTTTGGCAGCATTTCAAAATCAAAAATTACATCTAAATTATTTTCGTCAATTTTAGTTTCAAAGGGAACAGATAAGGAGTCCTTATTTCTTAAAGAAATCAAATCATTATTGATATTAGAAATAGGAATATTACTGAATAGTTTAAATGAATCATTTAAGTTAATAGTACCTTTTTTAGAGGGAGTTATTATTAAAGAATCCTTTTCTTTTTCTTTATATTTAACAGTATATGAATCTTTTTTATCATTACTTTTTACTATAAAACGTAATGAATCATATTTAATATTTCTAAACCAATAATTTAATGTGTCAGTTTCTCTATTTTTTGTTACAATTGATTTAAAACCATTAGTAAAGCTGTCAATTAATTCTATTTCGACATTCTTATAATCCCCAATAAAACCAAAACTTATCTTATTATTTGTTTCAACAAAAGGTCTAGAACTTTTGAAATCAATTTTTTCTTTAAAAATATCAATATCAATATCAAGTTCTTTTTCAGTTGGAATTTCAATAAAATCTTTTAAAAATCCGATCTCTTCAATGTTGGGTTCAAACTTGTAATTACTATTTATATCATTTAACGCTATTAAAAGATATTTCCCTTTTTTTAAATTACTTACTTCAAAATAAGTACTGTCAAGGGTATTACCTACGTAAGTTGGGAGAGAATTATATATTATAGAATCGGAATAGTTTTCATCCACAACATATAGAAGAGTGCTTATAAAGTCATCAGGATTTCTTTTAAACGCATTTTTAATATTTCCTGAAATCTTTAAAGAATCAATATAATTCCCAGTAGAAAAAACATATTTAAAAAAAGGTAAAACATTACTTTCATTATTATCGACTAAGCTTTGTCCAAAGTTAAATACATAAGTAGTGTTTTTTGGCAAAACATCATTGATGTCTATTTGAATATATTTTGAAGCACCAGACTGAGGAGAAATAGTATATAAACTTTTGTCAATTGGAGGGGAAACAACTAATTGTTTTCTAAAGTCGTCTAATCTAATGTACTCATTAAAGTATAAACGTATTCTTTTTTCATCAAAATTAATAGAATTATCTCTGGGAATAGCATTAATTAAAACTGGAGGACTTTCATCCTTTGGCCCGCCATCAGGAATTCCTCTAACTGCACATTGAGTTAAAAAAAGAATAAAAAAGCATACAAAGATATTTTTAATGTAATTCATAAAATATTTAGAACTTTACGCAAATTAACAATTATTTTGAGCTATTTCCATTAAAATAATATAAATAGAATTTATTAAAATATAACTACTATTTTTGCTATTATGACATCTGAAGAAAAATTTAAAAAAGTTATATCACACGCTAAAGAATATGGTTTTGTATTTCAATCAAGCGAAATTTATGATGGGCTTAGTGCTGTTTATGACTATGGTCAAAATGGAACTGAGCTTAAAAATAATATTAAAGATTATTGGTGGAAAGCTATGGTTCAGCTGAATGATAATATTGTTGGAATTGATTCCTCAATTTTAATGCATCCCAAAATTTGGAAAGCATCAGGACATGTAGATGCTTTTAATGACCCGTTAATTGACAATAAGGACTCAAAAAAAAGATATAGAGCAGATGTTTTAATAGAGGATTACATCTCTAAAATTGAATCTAAGGTTAATAAAGAAATATTTAAAGCGGAAAAAAGGTTTGGGAGCAAATTCGATCAAGATCAATTTTTAAAAACCAATAGTAGAGTTATTCAATACAGAAACAAGATAGAATCAATAAAATCTAATTTTTCTAGTGCTTTAGAAAAAGAAGACTTAGTTGGCTTGAAAAACATAATAGTTGACCTCGAAATAGCCTGTCCAGTTTCAGGCTCAAAAAATTGGACTGAAATAAAGCAATTTAATTTAATGTTTGGGACAAAATTGGGAGCTTCTAAAGATAGTAGTATGGATCTTTATTTAAGACCTGAAACAGCCCAAGGAATTTTTGTTAATTTTTTAAATGTTCAGAAATCAAGCAGACTAAAAATTCCTTTTGGAATTGCTCAAATTGGAAAAGCATTTAGAAATGAGATAGTCGCAAGACAATTTATTTTTAGAATGAGGGAGTTTGAGCAAATGGAAATGCAGTTTTTTATAAAACCAGGAACTCAAAAAGAGTGGTATATTAAGTGGAAAGAGGAAAGAATGAAATGGCATATATCACTGGGTTTAGGCGAAGAAAACTACAGATTTCACGATCATGAGAAATTAGCTCATTATGCAGATGCGGCCTGTGATATTGAATTTAATTTTCCTTTTGGATTTAAAGAGCTTGAGGGAATACACTCTAGAACAGATTTCGATTTATTAAATCACGAAAAATTTTCTTCGAAAAAATTAAAGTATTTTGATTCTAAAAATAACGAAAGTTATGTTCCATATGTTTTAGAAACTTCAATTGGTGTTGATAGAATGTTTTTAGCAGTTTTTTCAAACTCACTCTTTGAAGAAAAATTGGAAGACGGATCCGTTAGAACTGTACTTAAATTACCAATTATTTTAGCGCCAATTAAAATAGCTATCTTACCATTATTAAAAAAAGATGGATTACCAGAAATTGCAAAAAATCTTCTTGAAAAATTAAAAACAGAATATACTGTAAGTTATGATGAAAAAGATGCAATTGGCAGAAGATATAGGAGACAAGACGCACTTGGGACTCCTTTTTGTGTTACGGTGGACCATAAATCAAAGGAAGATAATACTTTCACCCTGAGAGAAAGAGATTCAATGATTCAAAAAAGACTGAGTTTCAAGGAATTATCAAAGAAAATAGAGTCAGCAATTTCTATTAAATCTTGGTTATAAATAGAAATGAAAATATATTCTTATAATGTTAATGGGATTAGAGCAGCTATTAGAAAAGGTTTCATAGAATGGTTACGTGAATATAATCCAGACATCATTTGTCTTCAAGAAATAAAAGCTAATACTGATCAATTAGATTTAGATTTATTTAACAAAATTGGTTATAAATATAACTATTGGTTCTCTGCCCAAAAAAAAGGGTATAGTGGAGTAGCAGTGCTTTCAAAACACAAGCCTTTGTCAATTAAATATGGTACTGGAATAGACCATATGGATTTTGAGGGAAGAAATTTAAGATTAGATTTTGAAAAATTTTCTGTAATGAGTTTATATTTACCCTCAGGAACTAATATACAAAGGTTAGGTTATAAATTTAAGTATATGAAAGAATTCCACAATTATATTATGGAATTAAAAAAAACAGTTCCTAATTTAATAATTTGTGGAGATTACAATATATGTCATGAGCCTATTGATATTCATGATCCAATTAGAAACGCTAAAGTATCTGGGTTTTTGCCAGAAGAAAGACTTTGGATTACTAGATTTATAAATTCAGGATTTATAGACTCTTTTAGGTATTTAAATTCAAAACCTCATTGTTACAGTTGGTGGAGTTATAGAGCGAATTCTAGATTTAATAATAAAGGTTGGAGGATAGATTACAATATGGTAAGTGAAGCTTTAAAACCCTATATTAAATCCTCATATATATTGAATCAAGTTGTTCACTCGGACCACTGTCCTATTGCAGTTGAATTAAAATTTTAATTAATGAAATACACTTATTTACCAAATACTGACATAAAAGTTAGTAAAATTTGTCTGGGTACGATGACTTTTGGCAACCAAAATACTATAGTAGAATCTGAAGAACAAATGGATTATGCTTTAGAAAGAGGTGTTAATTTTTTTGATACAGCTGAGCTTTATCCTGTTCCTGCAAGTCCTGAAAGATATGCAGATACTGAAAAAATTATTGGCACTTGGATGAAAAAAAAATCTAACAGAGATAAAATTATTTTAGCAACCAAAATTGCCGGTCCTGGTGATTACACTAAACATATTAGAACCACAGGATTTACTGAACAGTCTTTGTTTGAGGCTGTTGATGGGAGTCTTAAAAGACTTAAAACAGATTATATAGATTTATATCAACTTCA
>TARA_B100001093_G_scaffold520423_1_pt1 | contig 10205 bp, 9 predicted proteins | sample TARA_B100001093 | Tara Oceans TARA_B100001093 (sample SAMEA2623116) | marine metagenome | biome: marine biome (ENVO:00000447); feature: surface water layer (ENVO:00002042); material: "saline water (ENVO:00002010), including plankton (ENVO:xxxxxxxx)" | depth 5 m
ACCGACTACGTGGACCTCTACCAGGCACACCGCTACGACTACAGCACCCCGCTCGAGGAGACCCTGCGCGCCTTCGACGATCTTGTTCGTCAGGGCAAGGTGCTCTACGTCGGGGTGTCGGAGTGGACGGCGGACGAGATTCGCGAAGCCACGCGGATCGCCGCCGACATGGGATTCGACCGGATCATCAGCAACCAGCCTCAGTACTCGATGCTCTACCGAGTGATCGAAGCGGAGGTAGTGCCAGCATGCGACGAACTCGGCATCGGGCAAATCGTGTGGTCGCCGATGGCCCAGGGGGTACTCACCGGAAAGTACAAACCCGGGCAGCAACCACCACCGGGGTCGCGCGCGTCCGGAAGTGAAGGCGCATCGATCATCGAGCGGTGGATGCGCGACGACGTCCTTCATGCCGTTCAGCGACTCGCCCCTATCGCCCGCGACATGGACCTCACCCTGTCGCAATTGGCCATCGCCTGGGTGCTCACGAACCCCAACGTGGCCGCGGCGATCATCGGCGCCTCTCGGCCGGAGCAAATAGACGAAAACGTCAAGGCGGCAGGCATCACCTTGCCCGATGACGTCATGAGTGCGATCGACTATGCCCTCGGAGATCTCGTCATCAACGATCCGAGCCTGACCAAGTCGCCGAACCCACGCCCGTAGTCCGACCACGCGAGCACACGAACACCAACCGGGAGGAAGTCATGGGATGGACCTGGACCTACGCAAACGAATCCGGCACCGCCGTGTCCCCCGCTTCGGGCACGGGCGAAACGTTCGCCAATCAAGCCGACGCCGAGTCATGGATCGGTGAGAATTTTCGAACGCTGGTGGAAGAGGGAGTCGACACCGTCACACTGCTCGAAGACGGGTCGGCGACCTACGAGATGGGCCTGCACCCGGAATAGTCCATCTTTCAACCACCCCGGATACTCAGTATCCTTTGACACGAGCACCGGTGCCGTGGTCAGATTCGGTCACAACTGAATGCACGCGTTCGACGTCCAGGGGAAGTCGGTGCAAATCCGACGCTGTCCCGCAACCGTGAGTTCATCGAGGCCCGAGTCTCGAATCGAGCGAGTCGGAGCACCTGGCGAGCGCGAGCGGCTCCATCCGTCGAGGTAACGGGACGAGTCCACGGGATCACCCTGACGCGTCTCTCATGCCCAAGCATGAGAGATTTTTTTGTCGGGCGGTCGACCGAGACAGCGCTCCGGACCGCTCAACAGAAAAGAGATACGCATGGCTACTCATTTCGCCACCAGGGTCGGCAAAGGTGTCCTTGCGGCACTAGGCACCGTTTCGCTTTCCGCCGCTTTGCTCACAGCCCCGGCACACGCAGCCGATACCGGACTGTTTGGAATTCAAGACGCAACGTACGACGGCGTCTACCGTCAATCGCTCGCGATCGCCGGGCTGGCTGCCACCGATGCGCGCATTCCCGCAGCCGCGGTCGACTGGCTGGCTGACCAGCAGTGCGCCGACGGGTCGTTCGAAGCCTTCCGGTCGAACACATCGACCCCCTGCTCTCCCTCTGATCCGAAGAACTTCTCTGGTCCGGATACCAACAGCACAGCCATGGCCGCCATCGCGCTGTACTTGGCCGGTCGAACTGCACCCGCACGCGATGCCGCCGTGTGGCTGAACGACGTGCAGAACGACGACTGGGGCTTCCCCTTCTACGCTGGCGGCGATTCCGACGCAAACTCCACCGGGTTGTCGGTCGTGGCAATACAGACTGTCCAACCACAAGACAGAAGCGGCCGGGTCCCGAACGCACAAGCATGGATAGGCAGCCTGAAACTCAAATGCTCGAGCGGTGGCGGCCTTGCTTACCAAAAGGGTGGCCCAGCTAACGGTCTTGCTTCGTCCCAGGCGTACATGGGGTTGTCGGGAGCGCTTCCCGTTGACCCCGTTGACACTCTTTCCCCAAACCCGGACTGCAAAAAGCGCAATGCCGTCTCCAATGTAGGCGACTTTTTGGCCTCTGCGATCACACAAGACGGGGCTGTCCAATCGGACTTTGGCTCGGGCGCCGACTACTCCTCTACTGGTTGGGCTGTACTGGGCCTCGTGGCCAACGGTGTCGGAAAGGGAGCCGTTAAGTCGGGCGTCAGCACGCTCACGAAGGACGCCAAGTCGTACACCTACTCCGATGGAGACCTTGTTCCCGCGGCTGCCGGTCTATTGCTCATGGTGGCCGCAGCCACAGACGAAGACCCGCGATCTTTCGGAGGAATCAACCTGAAGAGGGCCTTGATAGGCAGCATGCAGTGACGCTGGCTCGGCTGGGCAGCAGGCGGCGCGCTCGTCTCTCTGGCGCTGCCCTGCTCAGTCTTGCCGCACTTACGTGCGCGGGCGTAATGAGTATGCAAGCGGTCACGGCTCCCCCGATTTCTGCGGGCGAAACGGCATACCGCTACTGGAGTTTTTGGGCCAGCGAAGACGACGTGTGGACCTACGCCACTCAGGGACCAGCCACGATGGCGGCGGCCGACGGCATGACCCTTGGCTGGCGCTTCGGTATTGCCACCGAACGAGATACGTCCGCTCTCGAACCACAACTCACGCCCGTGCAGGTGTGGAAAGCATCGTGCGCCGCAATAAGGCCTCAGCCAGGTCTGGCCCGCGTCGCGTTCGCACTGGACTTTGGAACCAGCGCAGATGCACCCGCGGGCGAAATCCCGCCAGACTCCCGGAATGAGTGCGCATTCGTCGATGAGGGATCTTCGCTGGCTCGAGCGCTCTCGTCCGTAGCGGTTATTCGTGACGAATCGGGACTTATTTGCTCTTTCGACGGTTACCCAGCCTCCGAATGTGCACCCGTGATGACGGTCGAAGCAGCGGCCTCCAGCGACTCAAAAGAGGTGGGTAATTCACTCGCCCCAGATCATGGCTCCGCCAGCCAAGCATCTAGCGACAACCAAAGCGTCCAAGGGGTGGGGTCAAACTCACCCATCAGGTCCGTTGTCATCGGCGCCAGCGCGGTCACTGCCCTCTTCATTACTGTTGCACTCCTGCTGACCCATCGTTCATCTCGGCGCGCTAGTCGGTCACCGTGAGATCGAAAGACATGACCCGACGATCCGGCTTCTGGGCACTTGGCGCACGCAGTTTTCCCCGCTGGTTGCATCCTGGAGCCTGGTGGCTATGGGCGCTAGGTCTGGCGGTTGCGGCATCTCGCACGACCAACCCTTTTCTCCTGCTCGGAATCGTAGGAGTGTGTTTCGTCGTCGTCCGGGCGCGCAGACCGAACGCTCCGTGGGCACGATCCTTCCGCTACTTTTTGATTCTCGGTGTCGCCATCGTCATCCTTCGCGTACTCTTCCAGATTCTCTTCGGCACTTCTTACGGTTCTGTCCTGATTCTTGACACCCCAGCGCTTGCCCTGCCGCCCTGGCTTGCCGGGATTCGTCTTGGCGGCCCGGTATATCTCGAGGGAGTGATGGCCGGCTTGTACGACGGCATGAGGCTGGCAACACTCGTGATCTGCGTCGGCGCTGCGAATTCACTCACCTCTCCCACCCGACTCCTCAAGTCTGTTCCTGCGGCGCTATACGAGGTAGGAGTGGCGGTCGTTGTGGCGATCAGCTTCACTCCCCGGCTTGTTGAGTCCGTCGTCGGAGTCCGAGCCACACGACGACTCCGCGGCCGACCGGCGAAGGGGCCGCGCGCTATCGCATCAGCAGCCGTCCCGATACTGCACTCCGCGCTTGAGGACTCTGTCGTGTTGGCCGCAGCAATGGATGCGCGCGGCTACGGTCGACGCGCTCACGTGTCAACCATCAATCGGAGGGTCGCAAGTGCATCTCTCCTAGGCAGTCTCATCGCCTTTGCTATTGGTACATACGGAGTTCTGGCCCCGGGGACTCCCCTGATGGTCAGTGCAACGTTTGTAGCAATTGGGGTGATCGGAGCATGCGTTGGAATCTCAATCGCAAGTAGATCCAACCTACGGACGGTGTATCGACCTGATCCGTGGTGGCTACCGGAGTGGTGGGTGGTCATTGCAGCCACCGCAGTCGCCGCGTCCTCCGTGGCTGTTGATGTGACCCAGCCGACGGCCATGAATCCAACGACTAACCCCTTGATCTGGCCCACTGTGCCCCTCGTGCCCCTGCTCGCGCTTTGCGTGGCCATGACACCCGCGATCATCACACCGAACCCGCCTTCACTTGTCGCGACACGAGATCCAGAAGTGGCGCCGGCATGATCATTTTTGACGACGTGACATTCACATACGCCGATGCCACACATCCGACCCTCGAAAAAGTGAACTTGGAAATCGTCGAGGGAGAACTCGCCCTCGTCCTGGGCGAAACGGGCAGCGGCAAGAGCACCTTCCTGCGCTTGATGAATGGGCTCGTCCCCCACTTCACTGGCGGCAATCTTCGCGGAAGCGTCATCATGAATGGCCGAGACACCGCCACGCACCCTCCACGCGAGCTCGCCGACTTGATCGGCATGGTTCCGCAAGATCCACTCGCCTCGTTCGTAAGCGACACCGTGGAGGAAGAGTTGGCGTACACCATGGAGTGCTTGGGTGTCGACGGAGCCGCGATGCGTAAACGGGTGGAAGAAACCTTGGATCTTCTTGGTATCGCTGACCTACGAAGGCGCCCCGTCACAACTCTGAGCGGTGGTGAGCGTCAGCGCGTGGCTATCGGAGCAGTCATGACAGCCCATCCAAATATTCTCATCCTGGACGAACCTACGTCAGCTCTCGATCCCGGAGCGGCCGAGGAAGTGCTCGCCACGCTCCAACGGCTGGTTCACGATCTTGGTGTCACCGTGGTCATTGCCGAGCATCGCCTCGAACGCGTCATTGAGTACGCGGACCAAATCATCGCGCTTGAACGACGTGAGCCGCAGACCAGCGCTCACATCCTCCAGGGGACACCTGCGGGAATCATGCGGGACTCAACCCTTGCACCTCCTCTTGTTCGACTCGGACGCTTAGTGAATTGGAATCCGCTACCCCTATCGATTCGTGATGCCCGAAGATCAGCCACTGGCCTGCGCTCTCTTTTGTCGGGAAGATCTCCGCATATCCGGCCGGTTCCCGATGAACCTGAAGTAGCTGCTCGTATTGAAGCTGGAGTGGTCGTATACGGTCCTGCGATCGCCCTACGCAATGTGGATTTCGAACTTTACTCAGGCACCATCACAGCACTCATGGGTCGAAATGGAGCCGGTAAGTCCACCCTGCTGAATTCCATAGTCGGACTGGTTCAGTTGTCTGGCGGTGTGGTGCACGTCGACGGGGTTGATCCCTCCGCAACGTCCGCGTCAAAATTGATGCGCCACGTTGGACTCGTGCCACAGGAACCGGCAGATTTGCTGGAAGCTGTGACCGTCGCCGACGAATGTCGCACGGCAGATTCAGACAGTGGCAGTGAGCCGGGGACGTGCCGGGCAGTTCTGGCGCTGTTGGCCCCGGAAATCACCGATGAGACACATCCCCGCGACCTGTCTGAGGGACAGCGTCTGCTTCTTGCACTATCGATAGTCCTCGCAGCCCGACCGCGGGTTGTGCTCCTCGATGAACCCACACGGGGACTCGACTATCCGACCAAAGCTCGGTTGAGCGCGATCTTGCGCGACTTGGCGGACAGCGGCCACGCTGTCGCACTGGCCACACATGACGTCGAACTCGTCGCCGAAACAGCTGATCGCGTAGCGATGCTTGCGGACGGCGAGCTAGTCGCCCAAGGCCCGACCTCTGATGTGATCACCTCATCCCCACTTTTTTCTCCACAAGTAACCAAGGTCGTGGCTCCTGAGCCATTCCTCACCGTGGAGGATGTCGATCGTGCCCTCCAGACCGAACCGGAAACGGCGTGACCGCTGTCATCGAGGGAAAGACGGCAAGCGCCGTGCGACTTGGAAGAAAGTCAGCGCTAGCAATCGCGTTAGCGAGTGCGATCGGGGTCATCGCTTTCGGCTGGCCACTCCTTGCGCCACCCGGATCGTCGGTCATCGCCCATGCAGATGATGCGCCATGGATCTTCGGGATTTTCACGCCTGTCGTCCTCTTCGTAGTCTTGGCACAGATCGCTGACCGCGACATCGAAGCGAAAGGAATTGCGCTTCTCGGGGTACTTGCTGCCGTCATCGCCGTTCTCAGACCGCTCGGTGGCGGATTGGCAGGGCTCGAGCCCATTTGGGTAGTACTCATACTCGCGGGAAGGGCTCTCGGTCCGGGATTTGGCTTCGCTTTGGGGTCGATCTCTCTCTTTGCCTCCGCTCTGATTACCGGCGGCGTCGGCCCATGGCTACCGTTCCAGATGATTGCGGCTGGGTGGGTTGGTTTGGGAGCTGGCCTCCTTCCGCGAAGATTCACCGGGGCGGCAGAGATAGCTCTTGTTGGAACGTATGCGGCATTCGCCTGCATCGCCTACGGCTTCATCATGAACCTCTGGTTCTGGCCCTTCTCAACAAATCTCCCGGCACAGATTGCCTTTGCGCCCGGAGCTCCACTCATGGAAAACTTGGTCAATTGGTGGCGCTTCAACCTCATCACGTCTCTGGGTTACGACCTGCCACGCGCGACACTGACGGTTCTGCTGATCATCCTCGCTGGTCGACCCATCTTGATCGGCCTTCGGCGGGTGTCGCGGCTAGCGTCCTTCGACACAGAATTGCGCATCGAACCTGCAGCCAATCGATGACATGCGCGTCCACTTACTCGGAACCGGTGCAGCCGATGGCCTTCCAAATCCCTTTTGCCGCTGTCTAACGTGCGATGAGGCGCGCATTACAGGCGCCGTCCGCGCCAGGAGCAGTGCGCTCGTGAACGAGGTCATACTCATCGACCCCGGGCCCGACGTCGCCCAATCAATCGCACGGATAGGTAAAGATTTACGTGAAACCAAGCATTGGCTCATCACCCATGGTCACCACGATCACCTGGACCCTGTCCTTCTGTTGTCTCGGTCCTGGGCCATCGGCGATCAGCCTCTGGTGATCTGGGGTCCGCCAAACGCTATAGATGCGCTGGCGCCGTGGATTCCGCCTAAGAGCTGTATTGATCTGCGGCCCTGCACGCCAGGTTTCACGGCCACAATCGCTATCGACGATTCTCGCTATCGAATCACAGCTCACCGCGCCGATCACGTCGGTTCCGCCCACCACGCCGACGCCATCGCGGAAGAAGCGTTGCTCTGGTCCATTAGTCACGGTGATCAGCAACTGTTGTACGCCACCGATACCGGTCCGAATCCGCGCGTGCACCCTGGGCCATACGACCTCGTGCTCATAGATTCAACGTTCGGTGACAAGACCGACCATGGAACCGGTCATCTCGATTTCGAAACAATGCCAACACTTTTGGACGAGTGGCGCTCGACGGGGATTCTCGGCAACGATTCACGAGTCGTCGCCACCCACATAGGTCATCACAACCCACCCAGGGCTGAGTTGGTGAGTACGTTGCAGACGATTGGAGTCGAGGTGCACGACGACGGCACAGAACTGGACACGTCTTGCCGGAGTCGAGGACGTCGAATTCTCGTCACCGGCGGTACACGGTCAGGGAAGTCGCGGTTTGCTGAAGAGGTTGCCAAGCCGCATGCTGACGTCACTTACGTCGCAACCGCACGTCGGCGCCATGACGAGGAATGGAGCGAGCGGATTGCTGCGCACCGGGAGCGTCGACCCCCTTCGTGGAACACCCTTGAAACGCTTGACCTTGAATCCGTCATAACGCGCGCCCCGACAAATCGTGTAGTCCTCGTTGATTGCATTGGGCTGTGGCTCACCCACCTACTTGATGACCTGAATGCGTGGGGGCGCCTTCACGAGCGGAAATCGGTCATTGCCCAGGTGCACATCCGCGTCGACGCCTTGCGCACGGCCATCATGTCGAGCAGCGCATCGATCATCTGCGTGACGAACGAAGTCGGCATGTCGCTGATTCCTACAGATGCTGGCTCGCGTCTGTTCACGGATCTGCTCGGCTACACGAACGCACAGCTTGCGCAGGAAATGGACGAAACCTTTCTCGTGGTAGCAGGACGCCCACTCCGGCTCCCAACAAAACGAGCAACGGAGAAAGCCCTATGAAGCTTGTCATTCCTTCCGTCGATGAAGACGCACGCGCCCAGGCACTTCTTCGACAGATGACTTTGACTAAACCCACGGGTGCTCTCGGGCGTCTAGAAGATCTGTCAGCCTGGTGCGCGGCGGTTCAAGGAATTTGCCCGCCTACGACATTCCAACGCCCGGCCCTCGTAATTTTTGCCGGCGACCACGGTGTCGCGCGATCCTCGAAGGTATCGGCGTATCCCCCCGAGGTGACCGCCATGATGGTGATCAACTTCAGTCACGGCGGTGCTGCAGCGAACGTCCTCGCAAAGCAGCACAATGCTCACCTTTTCTCCTACGACATCAGCGTGACGCCAACTCCGGACTATCTCAACTTGGTGTCCAGTGAAGTCCGGGACTTTCATGTAATCGACGGTAGCAACGACATCGCATTGGGCGACGCCATATCGCTAGGTGTTGCACGCGCAGCTTTTCAAGCGGGACTTGCGATCGCGGCCCGCATCGTCGATACAGGAGCAGACCTTTTCATTCCCGGTGACATGGGCATCGGAAATACCACCGCGGCAGCTGCAGTCATCGGGCATTTCATTGGAGCTTCTGCCGAGGAAACAACGGGAACAGGAACTGGCATCGACGAGCAGTCCCTGGCATATAAACGTGAAGTGGTTGGTGCGGCAATTGAACGAATGAGGGACCGCGATCCACTGGCAGCGCTGGCTTCGGGGTCCGGAGCAGACATTGTGGCCATGACTGCGGCACTGATTGGGGTCGCCACGGCAAAAATTCCTATCCTGCTCGACGGCGTAGTCAGCTCTGCAGCGGCAGTCGCTGCAGAACATCTCGCCCCCGGTGTGCGCGAATGGATGCTTGCCGGGCACAGATCCACAGAACCTGGACAATCTCGGGCTCTGGCGTTCCTCGATCGAGATCCAGTCCTGGATTTGGGCATGTGCCTGGGAGAAGGATCTGGCGCCTTGACAGCACTCCCGATTATCAACTCCGCCATCGTCACCCTCGCTGAGATGGCGACGTTTGAGCAGGCGAACGTCAGCGATCGAAACTCGTGAAAAATCTCCTGCCAGACTCCCTTCGCCTCGCGATTGGGACACTCACTCGAATCCCGGTGCCTGCGCCTCGCTCAGTCACCCGAAGCACCGCAGGTCGGGCCATGCTCCTGGCACCAGCGATCGGATTCATCATCGCGGCCATCAGCGGTGTTCCGTTACTGGTACCGGGTTTAAATACGGGCGGCGCAATTTTTACTTCTGTCGTCACCATCGGTGTTCTCACCCTCCTCACGCGAGCGTTGCATTGGGACGGGCTTGCAGACACCGTCGACGCCCTCGCAAGTGGTAAGCCAGCTGCATCAGCCTTACAGATTGCGCGTCGCTCCGATCTCGGCCCGGTAGGTGCTGTCGCCATCATGACCGCTTTTGCGCTTCAGGTGTCAGCACTAACCGTTCTTGTGGCACCAGGTACTGGCTACTTAGCGTGGATAGTGGCATGCACCGCCGGAAGAGCCGGGCTCGTATTCGCATGCGATCGCTCCGTACCAGCCGCGCGGACTGACGGCCTTGGATCAGCCGTATCCAGGAGCGTTCCTCGACCGGCAGTCATCTTTACGGGCGCGGTCATGGCAATCATTAGTGCGGTCGGTCTGGCCACCCTCCAGCCGGTGTATGCGTCGACCCTTGCCGGACCGCTGGCCGCCTGGCTGATCATCCGACGAGCACGCAGGTCCCTCGGCGGCATTACCGGCGATGTTCTGGGTGCCATCGTGGAGGTGGGAACCACGGTCGTTCTCGTGGCCGCTGCATTCGGTTCGTTGTGGATTAAAAACTGGGGCTAGTCCGAGTTCACGATCGCCCGTGTCACCGGCGGCAGCAGTGATACCGCGATCCCGATGACGGCGGCCACCACCAACGCTGCCCCGACGATGCGAGTTCCCGCATCGGGAGCCGCCGTGAGCGGAACACCCACCACGAGGCCGAGAATCTGAGCGAGGATGAACGGCGCTCGCGCTCCGTACTTCGACAGCCACCACCCACGGGCGATGGCAATCAGACCGACTCCGAGAGCAGCGAAGATGACGACCTGCAAAACCAGGGCCGGCAGGTTGGAGACCTCCGGTGGTCCGGTCAGACCGACCCGGATGC
>TARA_B100001093_G_scaffold173622_2_pt1 | contig 10204 bp, 6 predicted proteins | sample TARA_B100001093 | Tara Oceans TARA_B100001093 (sample SAMEA2623116) | marine metagenome | biome: marine biome (ENVO:00000447); feature: surface water layer (ENVO:00002042); material: "saline water (ENVO:00002010), including plankton (ENVO:xxxxxxxx)" | depth 5 m
AGACGGCTTTTAAGGCGAATCTCGATATGGAATTTAACCGGAACAAAGAGCGCTATGAATTCCTAAAATGGGGGCAGCAAGCTTTTGAGACTTTTAATGTGGTACCGCCTTCGGTTGGAATTGTTCACCAAGTAAATCTAGAACATTTGGCGCGCGTTGTTTTTGAAGAAAAAGGCTTATTGTACCCAGATACTTTAGTGGGCACTGATTCGCACACAACCATGATCAATGGTCTCGGTATTGTCGGTTGGGGCGTTGGCGGTATTGAAGCAGAATCTGCAATGCTCGGGCAGCCCGTTTATATTAAAACGCCTGAAGTGATTGGCGTTAACCTTGAGGGTGTTTTACCTGAAGGCGCTACGGCAACGGACTTGACCCTTCGTATAACTGAACTCCTGCGCGCCGAGAAAGTGGTTGGCAAGTTTGTTGAATTTTTTGGAGAAGGTGCTCGGAATTTAAGCTTAGCCGATAGAGCCACTATTTCCAATATGGCACCGGAGTATGGTGCGACGATGGGATTTTTCCCGGTTGATGAAAAATCATTAGAATATTTAAGGCTGACAGGGAGAGAAGCAACAAAGATCAAGGCGATCAAAGACTACTTAAGTGAACAAGGCCTTTTTGGAATTTCTGATAAAGGAGACTTAAATTACACCAAAACCCTCGACATCAATATGGCGACGATTGTTCCTTCTGTTGCAGGCCCTAAGCGGCCCCAAGACAGGATCTCCGTCCCAGAATTAAAGCGCCAATTCGAATCACTCATTGAAGCGCCCATCGAAGCCGGTGGTTTTAATCTTCCAAGAGATTCCTTAGACAAGGAGTACCCCTTAGAAATAAATAATGCCGACCTTAAAGGTTCTTTTAATCTAAAACACGGACAAGTCCTCATCGCAGCTATTACAAGTTGCACAAATACCTCGAATCCTTCCGTCATGATTGCCGCAGGTCTAGTTGCCAAAAAAGCCGTCGCTCTTGGATTAAGCGTGAGTCCTCTAGTCAAAACATCACTCGCCCCTGGATCTAGGGTTGTGACTGATTACCTAGAAGAAACCGACCTGCAAAAAGACTTGGATGCTTTGGGCTTCCACTTGGTCGGTTATGGCTGCACTACCTGTATTGGGAATTCCGGTCCTTTAGATGCTGCCATTGAAAATACACTGAAAAGTGAATCTATTGTCGCGGCTTCCGTATTATCCGGAAATAGAAACTTTGAAGCACGCGTACATGGGGCGATCAAAGCAAACTTTTTGATGTCACCGCCACTAGTTGTAGCCTATGCCTTAGCCGGAAATGTGCATTTAGATTTAACTAAAGACCCCATTGGTATAAGTAAGGATGGCCAAGAAGTTTATTTAAAAGATCTTTGGCCCGCACAATCTGAAATTGATGCGCTGATTAAATCAGGGCTGAAACCCGAAATGTTTCTCTCGAAATACGGTGACCTCAAAAATGCAAATCAGGAATGGAATGCAATTAAGACTTCGGAAGGCGAAGTCTATGAGTGGGATACGCAGTCAACCTATATACAAAACCCGCCCTTCTTTGAAAGCAGTGATGACGAGGCTAATGACTCCGCCCCTTCACTGAAAGACCTAAGACCTTTAGCTATTGTTGGGGACTCAATCACCACAGACCATATCTCTCCAGCAGGTGCGATCAAAGCCGATAGCCCCGCAGGGCGCTACCTAGAAGCGCATAATGTAGCCAAAGAAGATTTCAATAGCTTTGGGTCACGCAGGGGTAATGACCGCATTATGACCCGCGGCACCTTTGCGAATATACGCTTTAAAAATAAATTAGCCGACGGGAAAGAAGGTGGTTACACAAAACTTATGCCCGAAGCTACACCGATGGATATCTTTGATGCTAGCGCCATTTATAAAGAACGAGGTGTGGGCCTTATTGTATTTGCGGGTGAGGATTATGGTATGGGCAGTTCGCGCGATTGGGCCGCCAAAGGGACCGCGCTTCTTGGCGTCCGCGCAGTGGTTGCAAAAACCTTTGAGCGGATTCACCGTAGTAATCTAATTGGAATGGGCGTTCTCCCGCTTCAATTCCCTGAAGGTATTGGCGCAGACTCTCTAAATCTAGATGGGACTGAAACTTTTTCTCTATTGGACATTGAGGACGAAATAAAGCCTGGCCAAAGCGCAACATTGAAGATCGACCGCCAAGATGGCTCAAGTGAATCTGTCACTTTGGTTCTACGAATTGATACGCCTATTGAAATTAGTTATTATAAGGAAGGTGGCATTTTAAAATACGTTCTGAAAGATTTGATCAAAAGCCTTTAGGACCCACGAATCCTTCATCATGAGCGCCCCCGAAAAGCCTACTTTCTTAGTCAATTCTACGAAAGAATCTGTGTTTATTCTGGTACAAGGCAAAGCAACTTTCCTAAACGCGAGTACCTTTAAGCGCTTCATCGATGCTTCAATAAAAGATTTCCATCCCTACTTTGTAATTGATTTTAAAAACTGCACCGGAATGGACAGTACGTTCCTTGGAATCCTTGCCTGGCTTGGAATGAAGATCCAAGAAAGTGAGCAGCGCTCATTCCTCGTTATACGAAATCTGAATAAAAGGAACACAGAATTATTCCGAAACCTAGGCTTACATAATTTCATATCCACCGAAGAAGCACTCCGTGAAGAAGGCGGAGCACAGTCCGAACCTGCGAAAAAGTTTACCCCACTTAAAGAAGCACAAAAATTCCAAGCTATGGATGTGCTTGAAGCCCACAAAAATTTAGTCAGAGCCAGTAAAAGTAATGCCTCCCTGTTTAAAGACGTAATTAAGATTCTTGAAAATAAAGTGCATTCAGAATAGCTTAATCAACATCAGATCATGTTATTATTCTTTTTAGGCTCTGCCACCGCCCTTCTCTTTACGGGTATTTTTTATTTAAAAATCAGTCGTAAGCTTAAGGTCAAAGAAGAAGAAGTCCAAAGACTCGGGCAAGAGAAACAAGTTGTTGTTGATTTCATGCATTCAATTTCTGGAGCGATCATTGGAGAAAAGAATCGACAAGCCCTCTTTCAAAAAATCATTCATGCAGCCATTGTTAATACTGGGGCAATGAGTGCCTGTATATTCGAAAGAATCTCCCAGAATCGATATAGCAGAATCGCGGTTGAAGGCCTCTTCCCACCACAAAGCAAAGCGAGCATTGATAAGCTCAAGAAATCTAAATCTCGAACGGAATTTATTGAGAATGCCTTCCATACAGAGACCTATTCTTTAGGTGAAGGATTGATTGGGCATGTGGCGAAATCAGGGAAAGCCATCTTAATTGCAAATGCAAAAAATGACCCACGCGTAATACAGCACGAGGATCCGGCCTTGCATACCCATTCCTTGATGGTCGCCCCAGTACATTATGACAATAAGCTGATTGCGATATTGGCCGTAGCAAACCCTCTTGACGGCGTTCCTTTTAATGAGATGGATTTTTCACTCTTAGAATCCCTTTCTAATCAAGTGGGCTTGGCCATCCAGAATAGTAATACGATTCAATTACAAATAGAGAAAAGTAAAATCGACCTAGACTTACAGCTCGCGCAAAACATTCAAAACCTTCTATTGCCATCAGAATTCCCAAAAAATAGCCCCTTAGATTTTGCCACATACTACTCACCCGCCCAAAAAATTGGAGGGGATCTCTATGATGTTTTTAACTTAGATGATACAACGCTTGGCGTAGTTATAGCCGATGTTTCTGGCAAGGGTATCCCTGCTTCAATTGTTATGGCCATCTGCCAGACACACCTCAAACACTTAATAAAAACTACACGTTCACCGGCAAAAATACTTAAAGCTTTGAACAAAGAAATGCTTATATCTATGCGTCCCGGCATGTTTGTAACTCTAGTATTAGGTATTATAGACCTTAAGGAAAATAACCTAACTTTAGCCAGAGCTGGGCATGAAGCCCCCATTTTTTATGACCACGCGAAAGTTGCCCAAGAAGACAGAACCTCAACTATCAAAGCGAATGGCATGGCCGTAGGAATCGTCCCCTCAAATATTTTTGATGCAAAAATTGAAGACTTTACTCGTCCCTTTAATCAAGGCGATATCCTTATCTTATTCACTGACGGGCTGACCGAAATCGAGAATAAAAAACATGTAGAATTTTCAAACAAGCGCCTTATCGAAGTGATTGATCGTCATCACGACAAAAGTGCTGAAAATATTGTCTCTAACATTGTGGACGCTATTGAAAAATATACCGGTAGTGATTCTCCCCAAGATGACCAAACACTTCTTTTGGTAAAAAATACAGGACAGAAATAATAATTACTTTAAGATAAATTTTTTAATATCTGCTGAGTATCATCCCGCTTCAACTGAGTCGCTTCTAATTGTTTTCGTGCGCCCTCTACAACTGCCTTAGGGGCGCTATTGAAAAACTTCGGGTTCGCTAATTTTTGTTCCCCAATTGCAACGAGCTTATTAAGTTTTTCTAACTCTTTTTCCAGTCGACCCTTTTCGGCCCCGAGGTCAAGGCCTTCCGAAAGATCTAAATAAATTGAACCTAGAGAGGTTGCAGCGGCAACCATCCCTTCAATCTTTGAGGCAGGAACACTCTCTATATTTGCAAATCCAGCAAGTGTCTTAATCCGAGCTTCATTGTCTAAAATTAAGGCTTTACCAGGACTCTCTTCGCTGAAGTAAAGGGTGAGCGCCCGGTTGTTAGCCATCTTGTACTGTGCCTTCAAAGCTCGGGCTTCCGAAATAAGTGATTGCATGGCATTAACACGTTCTACGGCATCTCCAGAAACATTGAGCAAATCCTTCAGCGCCTCTGCTCGAAGAATCTTCTCACGCTCTATTAAGGCTTCCCTCTCCGCTTCAGCCGAAAGTCCACCATAGCCTAATTGCATCCATAACTCTTCGGTAATATGCGGAATAACTGGGTGGGCAACTTGCAGGAACTGCCTTAAAACAAAATCTTGGATCGCTAAACAATTTTTCTTTTCTTCACCATCAGCGCCTAATTTTCCTTTAGAAGCTTCGACGTACCAATCGCAAAAGTCATTCCAGAAAAACTTATATATCAAATGCGTGAGCGGCGCTAAATCATGACCCGTAAAGCATTTCTCAACTGATTTTGTCAGACGTGTTAACTCCGCCATAATCCAGTGATCATAGTCATCCCAAAGTTCTAGATTCATTCGAGCAATAATGGCCTCAGGGCTTTTATTGTCTTCAATTGGGCCAGAGATTTGACGGAATCGCACCGCATTCCAAAGCTTATTACAAAAGTTACGACCAATCTGAATACGCTCTTGAGAAAAAAGAATATCTGATCCTGTGGGTGCTATGTTACATATACCAAAACGTAAGCCATCGGCTCCCATTTTTTCTATTAGATCCAACGGGTCGGGTGAATTACCGAGAGACTTAGACATTTTCCGCCCCTTCTCATCACGAATCAAACCATGAATATATATATTCTTAAAAGGAATGCGCTGCTTTATCTCTTCATCAGTTAATTGCTCTTTTGCTTCACCAAATAATTCGAGCCCCGCCATAATCATCCGAGCCACCCAGAAAAATATAATATCAAAACCGGTGACTAAAGTTGCGGTTGGATACCAATGTTCCATTTCTTTTTTCTGCGCCTCAGAAGGATTCGGCCAACCCAAATTTGCCATAGGCCACAAGTAAGAAGAAGCCCAAGTGTCGAGAACATCTGGGTCTTGTTCCCATTGGTCTAAATCTTTAGGGGGGTCTACCGCTACGTAGACATGTTCTGGATCTGCATAATCTAAATCGCTTTTAGGAATGCCTTTTCGATACCAAACTGGAATGCGATGGCCCCACCAAAGCTGCCGACTGATACACCAATCTTGAATCCCATTAAGCCAATGCAAGTAAGTTTTTTTCCAACGATCGGGATGGAACTTCACCATTCCTTTTTCTACAGCGCGCTTTGCTTCTTCCACCTTCGGATATTTTAAAAACCACTGCTCCGAAAGTCGTGGCTCGATCGGAACATCACCACGCTCTGAAAAACCTACGGAATTATCATAAGGCTCACGTTCGATTAACAGGCCGTCCTGCTCGAGTCGATCCGCAACAAGCTTGCGTGCCTTAAAACGATCAAGTCCCACAAAGTCTGATCCGGCGGCTTGGTTGAGTCGACCATCCGCATCGATAACTTGAATCAACTCAAGTCCATGGCGTTGACCGATATCAAAATCATTTTTATCATGCGCTGGAGTCACCTTAAGGCATCCGGTGCCGAATTCTTGATCCACATAAGCATCGCCAATAATTGGGATCATCGCCTTTGGATAGGGTCTCCAAACTTTTTTACCAATCAAATGCTTGTAGCGGTCATCCTCTGGGTGGACTGCAACTGCTGTATCGCCCATCAGAGTCTCAGGCCGAGTTGTAGAAATTTCTAAATGCGTTTGGGTACCTTCAGCTTCAACTAAGGCATAGCGCATTTTATAGAGAATCCCCTTCTGGGGTTTCATAATAACCTCTTCATCTGAGATGGCGGTCTGGGTTGCCGGACACCAATTGACCATACGATTACCCCTATAGACAAACCCTCTTTTGTAGAGAAGGACAAAAGCTTCAAGTACTGCCTTTGAGTAATCTTCATCTAATGTAAAACGCGTACGATCCCAGTCACAAGAAGCTCCTAGTTTCTTCAGCTGATTTAAAATAATGCCACCCGATTCATGCCTAAAATCCCATACCTTTTCAATGAAAGCCTCGCGCCCCAAATCATGCTTGGTCTGCCCGGTATCGGCTTTTAACTGTTTTTCGACTTTTGTCTGAGTCGCGATACCCGCATGGTCGGTGCCCGGCTGCCACAGAACTGAGCGCCCTTCAAGGCGTGCTCTGCGGATGAAAATATCTTGTAGCGTATTATCTAAGACATGCCCCATGTGCAACATACCGGTCACATTCGGCGGTGGAATCATTATGGCGTAGGGCTCTTTTTCAGGGTCTGCACTTGCCTTGAAAGCCTCTAGCTCGACCCATTTTTCAGCCCAGCGCTCTTCTACTTCTTTAGGATTATAAACTTTTGAGATTTCCGTCATTTGATTAAAACTTAATAAGGGATATTCTAGCGCGTTCTTTCAAGCTATAAAAATATTTTAATATTTAATAAGCCTCTTTGTAATCAAATATTATCAAACGCGTTTAATAATAATGGATACCCAAAAAAATATTTTAATCGGCGGTATAACCGGCGGTATTGGTCACGCACTCGCCGAACAGCTCATAGGAGACCAGCACAATGTCTTCGGATTTGCGAGGAATGAGGCTGGACTGCAATCCCTGCAAGAGACTTTGCCCAGCGCCGGATCGTATTGCGCCGATGCCACCGACCCAAATCAATTAGCCGATGCCTTTAAAGAAGCAGCCGATTCAATGGGATCGATTGATGCCTATGTCCATGCCATTGGTTCTATAATTATAAAGCCAGCCCATTTAACCAGCGATCAAGATTGGCAAAATACTCTAGGGCAGAATCTAAGTTCAGCATTTTATGCACTTAAAGAAGCAGTTAAAGTTATGCAGCGCCAAAATAAAGGTAGTGTGGTCTTTTTCAGCTCAACTGCTGCTCAGATCGGTATCGCTAATCACGAGGCTATTGCTGCGAGCAAAGGAGGAATCGAGGCAATGGTGCGCTCAGCAGCCGCCACTTACTCGAGTCGTAAAATCCGTTTTAATTCTATCGCGCCCGGCTTAACTGATACCGGTTTAGCGAAGCCCATTACAAGCAACCCTCAGGCTTTAGAAATCTCCAAGAAAATGTGCCCCTTAAATGCAATTGCTGCCCCGCAAGACATCGCCTCCTTAGCTAAGTGGCTGATTTCGGATAGCGCACAGTTTGTCACTGGGCAATGCTTTACTGTCGATGGAGGCTTGTCATCCACCACGCCAAAGCCTAGAGCTTAAGGGTGTCTTATTTCAATTTCTATAGTTGGCTTCTTGTATTATTTTTAATTCCTGCCACGACCGTAGATCTACAAAGCTGCGATCTTAAACCTTTCGCTGAATTAAAAAACGCACAAGAAATAGCTCTAGGTGGCCCTTTTCGTTATAAATATAAACGATTTATCTCACTGTATGATATAACTCTAAGGGTGCCCAAAGGAACGGATCCAACCCAAATCTTCAATGGGGAGCACGCTTTTTCTTTAGATTTTGAGTATCTAAGAAGGATCAAGAAAGGAATTATCATCAAGTCGGCTGGTATTACCCTAAATAACAATCTTGATCTTAAGGCTTTGCCTGAATTGGCGAAACAAGTAGCTGAACTCCATGCTAAATACGTCTCTGTGAATAAAAAAGACCGGTCGCAGTTTATTTATTGCCCAAACCATGGCACTGAATTCTACATAAATGGAGCTTTGGTTCATACCATACCTGGAAAACAGTTTGCCCAGCTTTATTTTAAGATTTGGTTCGGGGAAAGGCCTATTTCTAGGAAAATGAGGGGAGATTTGCTCGATCTTTAAAAACATACGACATTAATGTCGCTATTACTCCTAGTTTCTTATAAATTGTCTTGAATAATCAATATAAACAGGTACTGATTCAATATGCCTTCAAAAGTAGCCACCCAAAAGCCTGTTAAAAAAAGCACTTCAAAGACGAACTTTGAAACATTGCCGATTAACAAAAAACTCAGCAAAGAAGAAAAAGTCGGACTTTACGAAACTATCCTCGGTATCCGCCGATTCGAAGAAAAGTCCCTACAAGCCTACAACCAAGGAAAAATTGGCGGCTTTCTTCATTTATATATCGGACAAGAAGCAGTAGCGACCGGGATCGTTTCTCTAATGGAAGAGAATGACCATATTATAACCGCTTATAGAGACCACGGCCATGCATTGGCTGTCGGGATGGGGATGAACGAATGTATGGCTGAGCTTTACGGGAAATACACTGGATGTTCCAAAGGCAAGGGGGGCTCGATGCATTTCTTTGCTCCAGACAAACGCTATTGGGGCGGTCACGGGATTGTTGCCGGACAAACTCCACTCGGCGCTGGATTGGCTTTCGCCCTAAAATATAAAGGCCTCAAAGGATGTGCCGTCTGTTTCTTAGGGGACGGGGCAGTTAATCAAGGCTCCTTTATGGAAACGCTGAATTTGGTATCTTTATGGGGCATACCTGTTGTTTATGTAATTGAAAATAATGGTTATTCTATGGGCACCAGCTTGAAGCGTTCTTCAGCCGAAGAAAGCCTTGCGAAAAGAGGCGAAGCTTTTGGCATTAAGTGGGACACCTGCGAAGGACATGACGTCTTTGAGGTTCGTGAGGCTGCTAACAAAGCCATGACTTACGCCCGTGAAGAGCTCAAACCCTTTATTCTAGAAATCCGCACCTACCGCTACCGAGGTCACTCAGTTGCCGATGCGAACCACGAAAAATATAGAACCAAAGAAGAAATCGAAACCTATAAAAAGAATAAAGACCCGATCATTGTTCTTAAAAATAAGCTGATTGCTGATAAAACTTTAACTGAGGCGAGCGCAAAAGAGATTGACCAAAGAATGAAGGATGAGGCTGCAGTTTCCTCTAAATTCGCTGAAGAGAGTCCCTACCCGCCTAAGTCTGAAATAACAACTGACGTTTATTGGACTGTCGACAACGATAAGGATCAGCAACTCAAGGGCACTTATTTCTTCAACGATTAATACAAAATAAATAAAATTTCTATGGCACTAATTACCTACAGAGAAGCAATTAAACAAGCATTAGCGGAAGAAATAGAACGCGACGAAAATGTCTGCATCATGGGCGAAGAAGTTGCTCAATATAATGGCGCTTACAAGGTCACCGAAGGCTTATGGGAAAAATATGGCGACAAGCGTGTCATCGATACTCCGATTTCAGAAGCGGCTTTCTCAGGCCTTGCCATTGGTTCTTCTATGCTGGGGATTCGGCCGGTTGTAGAGATGATGTTCATGAGCTTTTCGTACGTAGCTTTTGACCAACTCTTCAACAACGCTTCATTCTGCCGATATATGTCTGGCGGTCTTATGAATGTCCCCATCGTTGTTCGTGGGCCAGCCAATGGCGGTACAAATGTGGGGGCAACGCACTCTCACACTCCAGAAAATTTAATCGCCAATCACCCAGGTTTAAAGGTGGTTTGCCCCTCAAATGCTTATGATGCTAAGGGCTTAATGAAGAGCGCAATTCGTGACAATGACCCTGT
>TARA_B100001093_G_scaffold115086_1_pt1 | contig 10201 bp, 10 predicted proteins | sample TARA_B100001093 | Tara Oceans TARA_B100001093 (sample SAMEA2623116) | marine metagenome | biome: marine biome (ENVO:00000447); feature: surface water layer (ENVO:00002042); material: "saline water (ENVO:00002010), including plankton (ENVO:xxxxxxxx)" | depth 5 m
ATGCATAACTTACCTACGTGTTGGGCAGATGGATTTGAATACGGGCTGGGAGCGGAAGTCGGCATATCTACAGACAAGATACACGCCAGAGGGCCTGTAGGCTTGGAAGGGCTCACTTCTCAGAAGTTTATTGTTAAAGGCAATTCGCACTTAAGGGGAGTTTGAAAATTACCAGAAAGAAATCGATTGGTATCTTCGGCGGAACCTTTGACCCTATCCATAATGGACATGTCCAAATAATTGAGAATTTTTTAAAACTAGTTCATTTAGATGAGCTTATAGTTGTGCCAAATGGTAACCCGCCTCATAAAGAAAAAAGAATTGAAGCCGGTGATAAACTGCAACTGGTTCATCTTGCTTTAGGGCATATCAAAAATTTAAGAATAGATAGCAGAGAGGTCCAAAAGAAAAGCCCATCCTATGCTTACTTAACATACCAAGAAATAAAAATTGAAAATCCTAGAGATAATTTAGTTTGGATAATGGGCTCTGACTCATTTCTTGATTTAGAGAATTGGTTTGAGCATAAAAAATTCTTGGAAGAAGTTAATATACTAGTCTTGGAAAGACCCGGTCATAAAATCGAAGAAAGTTCCGATATATGGAGTAGGCTTAAACCCAAAATAGTTTTAAATGTGGAAGAACTCAAAAATTCAAAAGGTAAAATTTTCTTTCTAAAAATAAATCCAATTAAAGTTACTTCTACAGACATCAGAGAATTAATAAAAAATGATGAAAATGTATCAGATTTATTAAAAAAGGAAGTTTACGACTTAATTAAAGACAAAAATTTATATAAAAAAAATGGTAAAAAATCTCAAGAATAAAATAATTGATACCCTTCAAGATATAAAGGCCGTAGATCCAATTGCAATAGATGTTACGAAAATTAGTTCTCTCACAGACTTTATGGTCATAGCTTCAGGTACTTCAAATAGACATCTAGCCTCTATGAGTGAACGTGTAGTTGAAGGCTTAAAGGAGATCGATATATCAGGTGTAAAAGTAGAAGGACATGGCGGGGATGATTGGTTATTAGTCGATGCAGGTGATGTGATCATTCACCTTATGTCTTCTGATGCTAGAGAATTTTATGATCTGGAGAGTCTCTGGGACCCAGAACTTTAATGAAAATTAATTTTATATCTGTAGAGTCAAACAGACCAGAATGGGCTCAAAAGGCATTCATTTCATATCAATCTAAATTTAACAAATCAATCAATGTAAATTGGATAGGGTTAAAGCCTATAACACGCAGCAGGAACTATAACGTCCCCCAGATTGTCAAAAAAGAAAGTGCATTGTTGAGTTCTAAAATAAAAAAAAATGATTTTGTCATAACCTTGGATAAAGAAGGAATAAGTTTAAATACGGAGAAATTGAGATCAAAATTTGAATATTGGATTTCAAGTTCAAGCGATCTATCAATTATTATCGGAGGTCCTGATGGATTGAGCAAAGATCTGATCAAGCAAAGTGATTTTTGTTTATCGCTATCACAGTTAACTTTCCCTCATTCAATAGTTCCTGTATTGGCTTTAGAACAGATTTATAGAGTTTGGTCTATGACTCAAAATCATCCTTATCATAAATAGAGCACGTGAGAACTATTCAGGATTTAAGAAAGGATGAGGAAGATATTCGATCTCTTAAAGGAAGGTCTGGGATCATTCTTTCTTTTTTATTTATATTAATTATTTTAGGAAATTTTAAGATACTTCAATTAATAGTCGTTGATGGAGACGATTATGAAGCTGAATCTGACAAAAATAGAATAATTGATGTTCCCATTTACCCATCAAGAGGACTTATTCGTTTACAAGATGGAACAATTGTAGCCGAGAATATTGTAACGCAAGGAATATTTATAAAAAAACAGTTACTTGAATCATCACAAGATGAAATACAAGTTTTATATGAAAAGGTTTTAGATAAAAGAAGAAAATTTCCTGGAATTAAAGAAATAGGGAAGGAAATAAAAATTATTTGGTTAGCTGTAGATTTGAGTGAAAGAGAAATTTCTAAATATCAAGTACATAAAAACTCTATCCCAAATCTTCAACTGGATGTAAATCTAAGGAGATACTTGCCTCATAAACATCTTTTTTCTCATGTTATTGGTCATTTAGGAAAAATTAATAGTCAGGAGAGGCTTGCTCTAACCAGGCAAGAATATCCGGCAGATTCATTTATTGGAAAAGTTGGTTTAGAGAAGGTTTATGAGAAACAGCTGAAAGGTTCAATTGGCTCAAGTATTTTAGAAGTTGATGTTTATGGTAATAAAATTAGAGAGATAAATAGAATAATTCCTATTAGACCTTCCGACCTTACCTTAACCCTTGACTTTGAATTACAAAAAATCGCAAAGGATGAACTCGCAGGTAGGAGAGGTGCCATAGTCGCTTTAGATCCTAAGACCGGCTTCATTAAGGCTCTTGTGAGTTCTCCTGACTATAATCCTAATATTCTAAATGGATCTGAGAAGGACTCTTTGGTTATAGATTCATATATTGAAGACGCGCCTTTCTTTAATAGAGCAATATCAGGTTCATATCCCCCTGCCTCAACAATAAAACCCTTTATAGGATTATTGGGCCTTGAAGAGGAAATAATAAATTCATCGACAATAATTGAGGATATTGGATTTTTTCAACTAAAAGAAAATGGAAGAAAGTATCGAGGCTGGAAAGAAGATGGTCATGGAAAAGTTAATCTAAAAAAGGCTATCGTAGAGTCCTCAGATGTTTACTTTTATGAACTTTCCTCCAAATTAACAATAGATAGGATTTCATCTTTCCTTTCCAAATTCGGATTTGGAAGTATTAGCGGTATAGATTTATCTAATGAAATGCAAAGCGTTTTGCCTTCAAGGAATTGGAAACTTGGAAATATAGGAGAGGCTTGGTTTGTTGGAGACACATTAAACTTAGGTATAGGACAGGGTTACATAAGTTCTACTCCCCTTCAGTTGGCAGTTTCAATTTCAGCAATAGCCAACAAAGGTAAAATTTTTAAACCTAAACTAATAATTAATGATAGAACTGGTAGTCATCAACCTGAGCTGCTAACAGAAGTTAAAATTAAAAATGATTCGCATTGGAATATTATTGAAAAATCAATGGTTTCTGTTATTCAATCTTGGAATGGAACTGCCCATAATCTATATGATAAAAATGGTATTACCATCGCCGGCAAAACAGGGACCGCACAGATAAAAAGTCTTATAGACCAGGAACTCTCTGTAAGAGAAGAATATGAAGGAGTTAGGAAAAATATTAAAAATAGAGATCATGCACTTTTTGCAAGCTATGGACCGGTTCCAGATCCTAACCTAGTTGTTGTTGTTATAGTGGAAAATGGTGAATCTGGAAGTGCAGTGGCCGCACCAATAGCAAAGAAACTTATAGAAAATTATCAAAGAAACTTCAAAAGTTTATGAGTAATAGAAATCCTTTAGATTATTCATTGAATAAACCTCTATCTTCAGGCTCTAACCCTATTAAATATATTTTTAAAGATCTACCGCTATTCATAGCACTTTTTGCAGTTCTAATCTTTGGCTTGGCAATGCTGTATAGTTCTAGTGGTCAGTCCTTTTCAATGGTAATTAGGCAGTCAGTTTATGTTTTTTTAGGTTTATCATTGATGACTTTTATTTCCCACTTGAAACCTGATTCTTACAAGAATGTTTTGATGCATTCTTACTGGGTCGGTCTCTTTCTTCTAATATATGTTTTATTGAACCCTGCGGATGGTTACTCTACTAGTAGATGGATTGATTTAGGTTTCTTTCAATTCCAACCGTCTGAAATTATAAGGTTAATTTTGCCACTTTCTTTAATAGCTTATTTAAGTAGAAGGGACTCAACTCCTATATTGTCAGATTGGCTTTTCACAACCTTAGCTGCGCTGATTTGTTCTTACTTGGTCTTTGAGCAGCCCGACTTAGGTACCTCTATAATTGTTCTTACTTCCGGATTGATTCCTATTTATCTTGCGGGGTTGCCTTACAGAATAATAGCCGTTTACCTTGGCTTTGTCGCTATAGCATCACCTTATTTTTGGTCTAGTTTATTGGATTATCAGAAGCAAAGAGTGCTCACTTTGTTAGATCCAAATGCGGATCCTTTAGGTACTGGATGGAATATAGCTCAATCTCAGACTGCTATAGGTTCAGGAGGATTCTTTGGTAAGGGTTATTTAGAAGGGACCCAAAGTCAGCTTAATTTCATACCTGAAAGCCATTCAGATTTTATTTTCTCTGTTATTGGGGAGGAGTTCGGTCTCTTAGGTATAGCTTGCTTGTTTGCACTTTATGGAACGATCATTTGGCGTATTTTCAAGATTGGATATTCTGCACAATCCTCTTTTGAAAGATTGGTGTGTTGTTCACTAGGATTTATTTTTCTTTTATTTATTTTAATTAACGTATCTATGGTTATAGGTATAATTCCTGTTGTGGGAGTGCCTTTGCCTTTAGTGAGTCAGGGAGGAACATCGATAGTTGTTCATTTATTGGCATTTGGAGTTATTCTTTCAGCTAAGAAAACGCATCTATGAAAATAAAAAATATATATTTAGTCCTTTTTACTGCTTTTTTTTCATCTCAATGGGTATATTCAGACTACTCTGGAAGACAAGATGTTGGTGAATTCATAGAGCATATGCATGAAAAGCATTCTTACGAGAAATCATACCTCGAAATGCTATTCAAAAATGCAGAATATCAAGAGAAGGTAGTCAGAATTATGAATAGACAACCGGAAGGAACTATGACCTGGGAAAGGTATAAAGGAATTATGGTAAATAATTCCAGAATATCTGCCGGTAAAGAATTTATAGGTTTGTATAAAGAACAACTCATTAAAGCTGAACAGATTTATGGCGTCCCTGCTGAGATAATTGCATCAATTATTGGTATTGAAACAAGATATGGAAGGATTAAAGGCAATACGAGAGTAATTGATTCTCTGTCAACACTTGCTTTTGACTATCCTCGTAGAGAAAAATTCTTCAAGATCCAATTGGAAGAGTTTCTTCTTTTGAGCAGAGAAGAGAACTTTAATCCTCAAGAAATAGAAGGATCGATTGCAGGTGCTATGGGCTATGGTCAATTTATGCCAGATAGCTATAGAGATTATGCCGTGGATTTTGATAATGATGGCGTGAGAGATATCTTGAATAACCCTATAGATGCCATTGGTAGTGTGGCAAATTTTTTAAATAAAAAAGGAAAATGGAAACCTAATACGCCAATAGCGATTAAGGCAAAAGTGAATAATCGGAGTGAACCTTTAAAATCATCTTTTAAACCTTATATGACTGATAACGAATTAGATAAATTAGGTCTAGTTGCCAGCGAGGTAATACCTGGCAACCTTAAATTTGTTCCATTTTCGCTTGAACTTGAAGAAGGTTATGAATATTGGTTAGGTTTTGACAACTATCAATCAATATCAAGATACAATCGAAGTAAGCTTTATGTCATGGCTGTCTTTGAGTTCAGTAATGCATTATCTGAGTTTTTATAAAATGAAAAAAATAATTAAATTTCCATTATTTGTAGTACTTATTAGCTTATTATTTTCGTCTAACTGGCTTAGTGCTGAAGAAAGCTTTATACCGAAACCGCCATCTTTGAATGCTTTAAATTATATTTTGATAGACTCTGTTTCAGGAAGAATCCTCGCAGAGAAAGGCGCTGATGAAAGGATAGAGCCTGCAAGCATAACAAAAATTATGACAGGTTATGTGGCGATTGATCAGATTGAAAAAGGGTTTGTAAATTTAGATGATGAAGTATTAATTAGTGAGAATTGTTGGAGAAAGGGCGGCTCCAAAATGTTCATAAGAGAAGGTACAAGAGTTAAATTATCTGACCTAATCAAGGGAATGGTCATACAGTCTGGAAATGATGCTAGTTGTGCCATAGCAGAACATGTCGCTGTGTCTGAAGAAGGTTTCGTTGAATTAATGCAACTCTATGTAACAGAGTTGGGAATGGAGAATACACAATTTAAGAATGTAAGCGGCTGGCCAGATCCAGAACACTATTCTTCCGCAAGGGATCTAGCTTTATTGACAAAAAGGCTGATAGATAAATTTCCTGATCACTATGCGCTGTATAAAGAGAAGTATTTTACGTTTAATGATATTAAGCAGAGAAATAGAAACAGTTTGTTATGGCAGGATGAGTCTATTGATGGCGTAAAAACAGGGCATACAGAGAGTGCAGGTTATTGCCTAGTCTCTTCTGGTGTCAGGAACGACACAAGATTGATTGCCGTAACGCTCAGAAGTTCAAGTGAAAAGTCGAGGTTAACAGATAATAGGAGATTATTAGACTATGGCTTTAGATACTATAGAACTAAAAGAGTCCTAGAGGCTGATACAGCTTTAGTAAGTGAGCAAGTTTGGGGAGGTGAAGAGGAGACAGTTACTTTATCTTCTGCTAAAGACCTATATTTAACACTTTCTCCAAGAGATTTTCCCAGGGTTGAACCGAAGATAAAATTGAATGACTATCTCCAGGCGCCAATTGAAAAAGGGCAATCAGTAGGTAAAGTTGACTTAATTCTTGATGGCGACTCCATCGCTTCCGTAGATGTAATAGCTATGAAAGAAATCCAAGCCTTAGGTTTCTTCGGCCGAGCCTGGTCAAACATAAAGCTGCTTACCTATCAATTCCTGATGGAAGAGTAAAAAATTTAATGTGGGTTTACTTGAATGGAGAAATCCTAGAAGCCGATAAAGCTAAGATCTCTCCCCTCGATAGAAGCTCTACTTTTGGTGATGGTGTTTATGAGGTTATACCTTCGTACAATAAAAAATTATTTCTCTTCGATGAGCACTTAGCAAGGCTTAAGTCATCTCTAAATAAAACTTTTATCCCTATTCCAAGTGAACTGAATGACTTGAAAGATATTTTAAAAGAATTACACACCAAGAATAATTTCATTAATCAATCTTTCTATATTCAAATCTCAAGAGGGGTTCAAAATATAAGAAATCACCAAGCAGCCATTGATACGATTCCAACCGTTTTTATAACATCACAAGATCTTGAGACAAACCCTTTTAGGGAAAATCCGTGCAGAAAGGGATTAAAAGTACGTTTAGAAGATGATATAAGGTGGCAGAGATGTGACATTAAGACAACAGCACTAATGGGAAATATTTTGTCTATGCACAACCCTTCATTGGACAAAGTGGATGAAGTAATTTTATGTAAAAACGGATTAATTACTGAAGGATCAAAGTCTAATATCTTCCTTGTGAAACACGGCAGTGTTTATACACCTTCATTAAATAATAATATTCTTCCTGGTATCACTAGGAATTTTATTATCAAATTACTTAGAGAAAACAATACACAAGTTATTGAGGAGAACATACCAGTAAAAGATATCTACGAATTTGATGAAGTATGGCTAACAAGCTCCACTAAAGAAATACAGCCAGTAGATTCAGTGGATAGTTTTAAATTCCCAGAGAAGAAATTTGATGAGCTTATTTGGAAAAAGGCATTAAATCTTTTCAATTATCATTAAAAATCCAGTGCTAATTTCCGAATAGACTGCCAAGGACTTTTGTCAGATAGTCCTTTGATTGAAGCATCAATTTCTGCAATATCTTTAAACGAATTTTTAATTTTAGAATTTGGTATTTCTTTGGCTCTTTTAGAAAGTAAGTCTAAGTAATATCTAGGACCCCAAATATTCTTTGTATTGCCATCCTCTAGAACTTTATAGAGATTATTTATCTCTTTTGATAAGGCCCAAAGAACCAAAGGTGGTTGTGTACCTTCCGCTCTAAGTGTTTCTATTATTTTTACTGTTCTTTGTTTATTTCCTCTTAGAAAAGAATTGGAAAGATCAAAAATTCCAAATTTAGAGGAATTCGATATAGATTTTTCCATATCCCCCAGAGAAATTTCTTGATCGGGGAATAAGAGAGATAGCTTCATGAGTTCCTGAGATGCAGCAAAGAGATTGCCTTCAGTTTTATCAGAGAGTAGTTCTATTGCTTGGTTAGCCAACTTTAATTTTAAGTCTGAAGATTTTGCTCTTATCCATTCAGGCATTGAGGCCTTACTCACAGGAGGCTCAACTACTATGATTCCATTTTCATCTAAAGCTTTTGCCCACGCACTACTTTGTTGTTTCTTGTCTAATTTTTCAGCTGAAATTATTAAGAGTTTATTTGAATCGGGAGCCAGACAGTAATCTTTTATAACTTTCGATCCTTTATTGCCAGGGCCAGACCCTATTAGCTTAATCTCTATTATCTTTTTTGAACCAAATAAATCTAAATTTTCATTTGTGGAGTTTAAAAAAGTCCAATCTGTATCTTTTGTAATTATAAAAGTCTGTTTCTCTTCAAAGCCCTTTGTTTTTGCTCTTTTAATAACCTCATCAGTCAATTCGGTGATTTGGATTGATTCATCAGCAAAAAAGGAATAAATGTCTTCTAACTTATTATCTAATCCGTTTATAAAATGTACTTTATTTATTTTCATTAGATTGAGTAGCTAAAATGAATTCCATATTTCTTAAGCCTCTCGTTATAAAGCTCTCAATTACTACTTCTGACTCTCTCTCAAATGCCAATAGATCAGATTGATTGAAATCAATAAAAGAAGATTCCTCAAAAGTATGAGGTTTGGAGTTATCATTATTTTTTCCAATTTTAAATATTAATTCATAATCTAATCTTACTTGCGTTGTTCTTGCCCCCGCTCCCGTAGCGCCCACAAATTTTTCAACTGAATGACTAATAATTTCTAACTGTAAATCCGCTTCATTATTATTTAGGAAAATGGAGTTGTTCCTTAAAACTAATTGATCCTCAAGTGAATGGTTTAATTGAGAATCTTTCGCTTGGAAATTAATAATTTGATTTGATAAATTTTGTGAAAAGGACCTTAACTCATAACCACATGAACTTAAAAATAAGAAAAGGACTAAAAATAATCCAATCTGAGTAAAATTCATTAACTTCATATAACTATATTCAATACTCTTCCTTGAATATAAATTATCTTTTTAACTTGTTTATCTTCTATATGTTTTTTAATCTTCTCATCATTTATGGCAATTGATTTTATTATTTCTTCTTCAGTATCTTTAGCAATTTCAATCTCAGACCTAAGTTTTCCATTTACCTGGACAGCAATTCTTAAATTATCATCTATCAGTAATGACTCATCAATTTCTGGCCAAGGCTTCTCAATAATAGATTCAGAGGGATTAAGTTTCCACCATAAATATTGACTCAAATGAGGTGTAATAGGATTTAACATAAGTAATATTGATTGGACCGCTTCATTTGCAACATTCCTTGCCTCTGGGTCTGCACTGGAGTTAAGAAATTCTTGCGGGATTTCATTAGAGAGTTCCATGATTGAAGCAATAGCAGTATTGAAACTATGTCTTCTAGCATAATCATCTCTTACTTTGGCTAATGTTTTGTGAATTTTTGACCTAAGTAATTTGATATCTTTTCTAGTATTGTTAACAGTAATTTCTTTGGGGATACCGGCCTCTATGTGACTATTGACTAGTCTCCAGACTCTATTAATAAATCTATGAGCACCTTGTACTCCTTGATCAGACCATTCTAACGACTGCTCCGGGGGTGCAGCAAACATCACAAAAAGTCTTACAGTATCTGCTCCATATCTTTCAATCAAACCCTGAGGATCAACTGTATTACCTTTGGATTTAGACATTTTTGCACCATCTTTCAGAACCATTCCCTGGCATAGTAAATTTGTAAAAGGCTCTTCTCCTTCTACTAATCCCATATCTCTCATACATCTATAAAAAAACCTTGAATACAAAAGATGCAAAACAGCATGTTCAATGCCGCCTACATATTGATCCACTGGTAGCCAATAATTTGCTCGATCATCGAGCATTGAATTGTCACTATCAAAACTAGCAAATCTTGCGTAGTACCAAGAGGACTCAAAAAATGTATCAAAAGTATCTGTTTCTCTAATAAGCTTTTTACCATCCTGATTAACATTTAAAAAATCAGGCATATTTTTTAGAGGAGAGCTGACACCTTCAAAATTAACTTTCGCAGGCAACTCCACTGGCAAATCCTTCGCAGGAAAATTTGTTTTTCCGTCACTTACAATAGGAATAGGTGCTCCCCAATATCTTTGTCTTGAAACACCCCAGTCTCTCAATCTAAA
>TARA_B100001093_G_scaffold232706_2_pt1 | contig 10200 bp, 9 predicted proteins | sample TARA_B100001093 | Tara Oceans TARA_B100001093 (sample SAMEA2623116) | marine metagenome | biome: marine biome (ENVO:00000447); feature: surface water layer (ENVO:00002042); material: "saline water (ENVO:00002010), including plankton (ENVO:xxxxxxxx)" | depth 5 m
CATGGAAACCGTCCCATGCATCTGAGTTTTGAACTCTCTCCCCTTTCTGGAAAATTAACCACGCACCCAGCCAGTATTGAGGAACAACTTCAGGGCTTACTCCTTCCGAATGATTTATACACTTGGTATCGAGAAAATGTTGATGATGCCTCCTGCTACATTCACCGTATAAAATAATTAATTTTGAGCATTTTTCATTTTCCAACATTATCTGAATCTGGACCCGAAAACATGGGAGCGGATTGGTGGCTTTTTAAAAAAGCGGCAGAATTAGGTCAGCCCTTGTTTCGTCACTACCTGTGGAATAAAAAAGAAACCAGTTTTGGCTATGGCCAAGATTGGAAATGGGTCGTTGAGGAAACTCAAATTCCTCTTAAGAAACTAGTTCGCCGGCCAACTGGTGGTGGGGTGGTTACCCATGGAAATGATTGGACCTACTGTCTAATCATTCCCAGAATCCATTCCTCTTCCCTGATTGCCTCCCTTGATCTTTACGAAAAATTGCATTTGGCGATGGGATCTGCGTTGGAAAAACAATCCATTGCGACCAGCTTATTTCCTTGTCCGTCTTCAAAACCCTCGGTAATTCCAGGAGATTGTTTTCGTGAGCCTGTGGGAAAGGATTTAATGTGTTCCGTAAATCTCAGTAAACTTGCTGGTGCGGCAATGAAGAAAAATAGGGATGGACTTCTCATACAGGGAACTTTGGAAACTTCCAACTTCATTAACTTTTCTTCGGAAATGTTTTTGACCGAGTTTCTGTCTAATTTGTCTACTGTTATAGGAGACGAAATTATTAGTAAAGAATGGCCCCGGGAATTTTTTCCAGAAAGGAATGAAATGAGTCGAAAGTTTTCAGAAATCGAATGGAAGAGAGACCGGGTAAGAGTCTAAATTTCTAAAGTCAGTACATTTTCAATATGTCGTGTTTGAGGAAATAAATCGAAGGGTTGCACATCTAAAATTTGATAGCCTTGTTCCACTAGTATTTTTGCATCCCTTGCCTGAGTGGCCGGATCGCAGGAAACATAAATGATTCTTTGTGGCCTGAAAGCAATGGCTTGGGATAAAAAGGTCGAATCACATCCTCGTCTTGGAGGGTCCACAATTAGGGAGCATGGACGGGGAACATTTTCTAGTTCGGAAAAAATCGAGGAAGCGTCGCCAAGGAAAAACTCAGCATTTCTGATTTGATTGAGTTTTGCATTTCTAAGGGCTCCCTCGAATCCATCTTTACTAATTTCAACTCCGAAAACTTTTTTGAAATGCTTCGCGGCGGATAAGCTAAAAAGTCCACCTCCACAATAGGCGTCGATGAGGGATTCATTTTCCTCCGGTTTGGCTTGGCCGACCACATGATCAACAAGTGTGGGCAAAATAAATGGATTATTTTGAAAAAATTCTCCTGCCTTGAATTGAAAGACTAATTCTCCCACTTTTTCACTGACTGTTTCCTTGGGGTTAGAAACGACTCCTTCCAGAGTCTCACGCAAAAGAAGAGTGCCACCTCTTTTTTCCCCCACCGGTTTGGACCTCATTTCTTCTCTTCGGGAAGGAAGCTCCTGATTGATTGAATCGGTCGCGATCGGACAACTGGGAACATCAACCAACACTTTTCTGGTTCCATAACGAAGAAAACCAATTTTTTGGTTTTGTGGATCTTTGGTCTTTTCGTAGTGAGGGGTAAGTTTAGAGCGATATCCATATACCTTGGGAGATGCGACCACTTGATTTACATCAACGGACAATCCCCCGATTCGAAGGAAGCTATCTTCGACCTGCTTTTTTTTCCATGCTAATTGAGTCTTATACTCAACCGACTGGTATTGGCATCCCCCGCAAATTCCAAACAAGTCACACCTTGGTTCAATTCTGTCTGGAGAATACTCCAATACTTCCATGCAATCGGCATCGGAATAATTCTTGTGGTTTCGAAAAATCCGGGCCCTGATCATTTCTCCCGGTAAAACAAAAGGTACTTGAATCACCCATCCATTGTCCCGTGCGATTCCCAACCCTAAATTTGTAACGGATTCAATCTGTAGATTGATTTCGTGATGGTATGGATAAGGGTGGTCTCTAAAACCTTTTGGTTGTGGTAACATGAATGTGTTGTCGTAACTGGCTCGCCCTTTTCATGCAAAACCCTTTTTTTGATAACTATGACGGAAATTATACAAAGTGGATCAAATCCGCGTGTCAAAGAACTCGTGAAATTGAGAGAATCTCCTCGTAAAAGAAGGGAACGAAATGCATGCGTGGTAGAAGGAGCGGAGGATGTGCTTCAGTTTATAAAATCAGGCAAGGAATTACTGGAAATTTATTACTGCTCAGAACTAGTCTCGCAAAGAAAATCCGTTCATTTATTGGAGCTCTGGGAAAAAGAAAACTATACTTTACAACCACTCGGAATCGATGCTTTTCAAAAAGCATCTTATCGAAATCATTCGGACGGAGTGCTTGCGGTGGTCCGTACTTGGAGCCTGGAACTGGATCCTGAATTTAAATCAGAAAAGGAATTGGTACTAGTATTGGATGAGGTTGAAAAACCAGGAAATTTAGGAGCTATCCTTCGGACCTCCGAGGCTCTTGGTGTGAATTTGGTTCTCTTGTCAGATCCGTGCGTTGATTTTTTTAATCCCAATGTAATTCGTTCTTCGCGCGGCCTGATTGCGGAAGTTGCGGTTCGAAGTGGAACTAAACAAGAAGTATTGGAATGGATGACTAACAATGATTTAAAAATTTTCGGGAGTAGTTCGAAAATTAATGAACCGATTTATAAACAAAATTATACTTTGGGAACCGCATTCGTTATGGGAAATGAAAAACAGGGATTGGGTGCCTTTTGGAAAGAACGACTCTCCCAGTGGTGTACAATTCCTATGCTTGGAGCGGCCAGTTCACTCAATTTAAACGCAAGCGTAGCATGTTTGGCCTCTGAGTTTAATCGAAGCAATTGCCGTCATTAAATTTTTTTCAACCAGGGCAATGTTTCTTTCATAGCCTCTTGCATTGAAAGTATCGGAGAATACCCAAAATCCTCTTTTGCATTTTTACTTGAAAACCAATGGTCGTGAGCAAGTTGCGAGGCGACAAACCTAGTCATTGGAGGATCTCCCCCAATCGATAGTAATTTCCATAGCATCTCCATTACCCAACCAATATGGTAGGCGTTTCGAAAGGAAATTTTTTTGGTCACTGGTGCAAGCTTTAGGGAAGAAAATAAATCGTTGAGCCAATCCCAGAGGACAACGGGTTCCTCTTGGCCTATAAAGTAGGGCTTACCACCCAGTTCTTTATTCTTCATAATCGCATCAATTGCCAGCATATGTGCGTGAGTAACATTAACGATATGAGTGAGATCGACTTGATTATTCCCTAAACCAACGATCTTTAATTTTCCTTCTTTGTGCCGTTTGATTACTCGCGGTAAGAGATGGGGATCCCCCTTGCCCCAAACCAAATGAGGACGAAGGGCAAGAGTTTGAAGATGAGGGGGATTATTAGCCTGCAAAACTAGTTTTTCAGCCATCGCCTTGGTGCTTGCGTAAGGAGAGAGGGAATGAGAGAGATAAGGAAGAATCTCATTTCCGTTTTGAATAGGATTTTTTGTAAAGACAACACTTGGCGTACTGGTATGAATGAAGCGGGAAATTCCGCTTGACCGGCATGAATCGAGAAGGTTTTTAGTGGCTGTAAAATTTGCTGAATAGTAGTCGTGATAACTTCCAGATACACCAGCTTTTGCTGCAGTGTGTACGACCAAATCGGTATTTTTAAGGATTTTGTCGTCCAGAAAATTATTCGCAAGATCACATGCATGGTATTGTATACCAAGGAGCAGTTTTTCTTTTTTCGGTTCTTTTGTTCTTCCAACAGCGTGAACTTCATATCCGCAATCTAGCAGTTTCGAAACCAAGGAGTTCCCCAGAAAACCCATACCGCCAGTTACAATTACCTTCATTCAATCAATCCTGCCTTTGAATATTTAGAAACAATCCCGTTCCATTTCTTGGTGAGTTTCAAACGATGAATCTTGGCATTGTGCCTAGAATCGACGGGGATCGAGCGTTCCCAGAAAATTCTTTTGATCTCCAAGCTGGGAAATACGGAAAGAATGGATTGGCGAATCGAATTTTGAAGTATTTTTTTATCGAGTTTCTCGTCCTCCAATTCAATTACGATACAGGGTTCCTTTGCATGGTCGGACCCAATACCGATGAGAGCCGAACGTCGAACCCCCTCTAAGGCGTTTACTACAGGTTCACATCTTTCCGTCTCAAGAGGTCCATTTTCGGTTATTATTCGTTCAGCTTTTCTTCCAAGAAATCGTAATTGGCCGAACTTATCGTAGTATCCCAAATCTCCCATGCGATGAAAAATACGACCATCGTATTTGAAACGTGCATCCATCGTAGCTCCAGGCATTTTGTAATAACCATCGCTAACAATGTCACCGGACACGCATATTTCTCCAACTTCTCCTCCCTTTAATTCTTGCACATCTTCAGAAAATGGAGCCCTTGAAATCGGAAAAATTGACACAGAAACTCCAGAAATTGCAGACCCCAGTAAGGACCCGGCCCCCCCCTCGATACTCTTTTTATTTATGGCGATCTCTTCACTCATGCATTGGGCAACCGGCAGGGCTTCGGTTGCTCCATATGGCAGGTAAACCTTTCCCTTGCATAATATTTTCGAAAGCTTTTCGATCAGATTAGGAGTGGAGGGCGCTCCTGCTAGAAAAATTCTTTTCATAGAAGGGAGAGTAATCGCATGTTGGGTGCACCATTGCTGAATTTTTCTTCCCACCACTGGTGATGCAAAAGCAGAAGTAACTCCAAATTTTTGAATTGCCTGCACTAATTTTTCGGCATTTGCGAGCGCCGGTTTTCTTGGATTCATTTCTGGAATAATGGTGGTGATTCCCAAAGCAGGATTGAAAAGGGCAAAAATGGGCAAAGTGGCAAGATCGATTTCTCCAACTTGCATGTTAAAATATTTTTTCAGGGTATAAACTTGTGCGTTGAATGTTTTATGCAGGTAGCGCACTCCTTTTGGTTTTCCAGTCGATCCTGAAGTAAAGACGATGGCTGCCAGATCAGATTGTGAGGATTGTACTGGAGGAGTCCAAGCAATACTTGGGGTAACAATCTCTTTCCGAAAAGATGATGAGCGAATTTTGAGTCGTCCATCGATCGAAGAAAAGGCGCGAGGAAAAAAATTACTTAACCAGCAAACCAATGGTATACCGACCAGAAAATTTGGCTTCGTTGTACGAATGCATGAAAGGACAGATTTAATTCCCATTCCTGGATCAATTATAATTGGAATTACTCCCAGATGAATCATACCAAATGCCAGGACGATTAAGTCGTATCCAGGTTTTACAAAAAGTAATGATTTGTCTCCTTTTTGAAGGCCTGCATTTCGAAGTTTTTCTGCACACCGTGAGGTATCCGAATAAAGCTCTGCAAAAGTGCGGGGTGCAAACTGTTTTGTTTGAGCGGGAACAATTGCCAGTCGATTGGGCATCGATCTAGCAGTCTCCGCAAAATGGGAAACAAGATTGCCCTCAGAAAAATCTTCAGGCACGTCCTTATTTTTTTTCGGCTAGCCAGCGCTCGGCTTCAATCGCCGCTTGGCAGCCCATACCAGCTGCTGTGATGGCTTGGCGAAATACATGGTCTGCACAATCTCCCGCAACATAAATGCCGGGAATCGAAGTCTTCACCATACTTTTTTCCTCAGGAATCAGGTACCCATTTTCATCCAAAGGAATTATTCCTTGAAATGGTTTTGTATTAGGAATGTGGCCGATTGCTATAAAAACTCCCTTGCAGGCCACTTCACTTTGCTCCTCCGATTTCAGGTTTTTGATTCTAATGGCACGGGCTTTTCCTTCTTCATCGGCTAGAATTTCTTCTACAGAAGAATTCCAGATCGGTTGGATTTTTTCATGTTCAAGAGTTCGCTTTGCCATAATTTGAGAAGCTCGTAACTCATCCCGTCGATGAACCAAGGTGACTTTTTTACAAAAACGAGTGAGGAAAAGAGCTTCTTCACAGGCAGAGTCACCACCGCCGACAACAACGACCTCCATACCTCGATAAAACGCTCCGTCACAGGTTGCACAGGTAGTCACGCCTTTTCCGCCGTACATCTCTTGTTCTCCAGGGATTCCTAATAAGCGAGGGGCTGCTCCTGTTGCGATAATTACAGAGTGAGCTTCGAATCGTTTCTCTCCGGCAAAAAGTACTTTTTTATCCTGATGAAACTCGACTCGGTCAACATATGCATTTTCAACCCGAGCGCCGAATTTGGTGGCTTGTTTTCTGAGTTGATCCATAAGCGAAAATCCATCCACACCCTCAGGAAAGCCAGGAAAATTTTCTACTTCCGAGGTGGTGGTCAATTGACCCCCGGGTTGTTTTCCTTCAAGAATAAGTGGTCTGAGGTTGGCCCGAGCTGTATAGATCCCAGCGGTGAATCCAGCACATCCAGTACCGAGTATGATTATATTTTCCATGAATAAAGGGTTGGTAATTTCTTATTTCTACGTTTTAGAAAGCTTATGATGACAATTCTTTTCTTATTCGTCGAGTAGATGTCGTGGTTTGATAGTCATTGCCACCTAAAAAATTTTTGGGACAAGGATGAATTGCCCGATGTTTTGGAGCGGGCACGAAGGTCTGAAGTTTCTAAAATGGTTACAGTGGGAACCTCACAAAAAGATTGGTATACCTATCGACAGTTGTGTGAGCACAATCCATCAGAAATTTATTATTCCGCCGGACTGCATCCCGGTTATGTCAATCATGTCTGGGAAGAACAGGTCTCCTGCTTGGTTGATATTTGGAAGAGTAATCTGACTCCCATTGCACTTGGTGAAGTGGGACTTGATTATTTTCGTCTTCCTAGTAACAAAGCTCTAGCCGAAGAAATCGTTGTTCATCAAAAAAATGCTTTTCGAGAACAATTGAAAATAGGAATCAAATTAGAAACCTCTCTCATCGTTCACTCGAGAAATGCCTTCAACGATTGCGTCCAAATCATCGATGAAAGTGGATTTGATTGGAATAGGGTAGTCTTCCATTGTTTTTCGGAAAAAGCAGAACAAATAAAAAAGCTGGGCGAAAGAGGCGGTTGGGTATCGTTCACTGGAATACTTACCTACAAAGCAAATGAGGACCTTCGAGATGCTTTTCTTAAGCATGGTATAGATAGGCTCATGATTGAGACCGACAGTCCTTACCTTACTCCGGTTCCTGTAAGAGGAAAGGAGAACGAGCCCGCTTTTCTCAAATACCTTGGGAAATTTGCGGCAGAGTTAGCTGGAATGCATGAGAAAGAATTTTCTGAAAAGATTTTTAAAAACACCAAAAGATTCTACCAAATTGGTAATTAACTACATTTCTATTTTGCAATATTGTCTGTCATTACTTACACAGGATAATTAATGACTAAATTTAGCGATAGAGACAGGGCATTGCGTTCGAAACTTCGAGTTGAGCAGGCTAGTTTGGTGAAAAAACTGAAAGAGCTCCAGTCCCCGAACTCTGGAGAAAAAGTATCCAAGCCCGATATCGATGCTTGCAAGGGAGAAATTGAAGTCATCAGAAAGGAACTCCAATCGATCGAAGATGGCGGGCACACCGTGTTTATGAAAGCCAAAAAAATGCTGAAGCCAAAGACCGAGCTTTCTCAAAAGGAAAAGAAAATCAATTGGAAGAAAAAACACATTGATGTTCGAATGAAGTCGATTAAAAGGGATTTGAATGCCGAGTCAATTTCACCGGAAGAAAGAATCCAAAAGGAAAGTGAACTGGAAAAATTCGAAAACGAGAAGAGCGAACTGGATTTGGAGCTAGATGCAGTCAATGATTATAATCATACACGATTCGTGGTTGCCCACGGTGAACATGGCGAAGGAGACGAGCAGTCCAAGCAGCTTATGGATGTGAATGAAAAAATGGAAAAAGTTCAAAAGCAAATTGTTGAGGCAAAGGAAAAGAATAATTCAGAGTTAATCAATGAATTGAATGATCAGTTTCATTTTTTGGAGTTGGAAAAAGAATCGATTGAGAATTTCTCTCACGATGAATTTCTAAAAAATCTGGAAATGATGAAAGCTAGACGAAAAAGCCAGTTGGGTTAAGTTTTCACCCGGGGTTTGATTCCGCATAGATTGTAACCTTTGCTTTTTCTCCAGAAACCAAGTGTTTTGCTCTCTTAATCGCTTTTGCAGTCGATAATGTGGGATTACTCACTGTATGGGGGAATACATTTTGTCGATTAATCCGATTAAGGACTCCTGAATTTCTAAGTATTCGCAAAGCATCTCTTCGCACTTCACAAAGTAAAACATGGCAGTTTTTTTCTTTTAGGTATTCGAGAAGTTCTTCCAATGCAAGCACGGAGGTAGCATCCAAGTGGTGAGCATGGAGCAATTTCAAAACCAGCACGCGTAGATTCTCATCATCTCCAACCCTTCGGATTTGTTCGTAAAACAATTCTGCGGCGGCAAAGAAAATTTCTCCTTCTACATGAACAATCGACACCTCTGGCTCTGGTCTTTTTGCCTTTACTGAAAGTTCCGCCAATTCACCATCAGCATTGTATCCAAATTCCCGAAGTTCAGGCTCCGCGACTTTTCTTAAAAATAATAAAATCGATGTTATTACACCGGCAAAGATTGCAACCTGTAAAGAGAAAAGAAGTCCAACTACGAGCGTAACTCCAAAAGTCACCGCATCTGACCCAGTTGCCCGGGCAACTGTTTTGATTTGTCTGATCTTGATCAAAGAAGCACCGATAAAAATAACCAGAGTGGCAAGGGAGGCTAAGGGTATCCAAGAAACAAGCTCTCCCAGTAGAAAAGAACCTGCCAGAATAAGGACACCGGCAAATAAGTTTGCCACACTTGTTTTTGCACCAGATTCAACACTGAGTGTCGACCGTGTAAGGGATCCTGAAGCCGGCATTCCTGAAAAGACTGCACATCCTAGATTTCCCAAACCAATGGAAATGGTTTCCTGGTTGGAATCTATTCGTGACCCTGCTCGTGCCGCAAGAGACTTTCCAATGGATAAGCCTTCAAGGAGACAAAGTAAAGAAACTGCAAAAGCAGAACTGACAATAGTTTTCCAATGAGAGGAAAGATTATCAAATTGAGGAAATGAAAAGTATGTACGATGTAAATTAAAGGAATCCAATCGAGTGACTTGCCAATTATAATGATCGAATATCAGAGCTATGCATGAACTAATTACAAGCGTGAGTGCAACATTGGGAAAATTTGGCAATTTTCTTTGTAAAAACAAAAAAATAATTCCTGTTATTAGGCAGAGAGTAATCGAAGGAACAGAAAAGAAACTAAGGTTTTGGACAGTATGAATGACAATCTCAAAAAAGGTAGAGGGAATCTCATCGTTCGTCCCATACAGCCCAAGTATATGTTTAGTCTGGTTGGCAATTATTAGAAAGGATGCGGCAGTTACATAGGCTGTGATCACGGTGCGGGACACGAATTGAATCATGTAGGACACCTGAAGAATTCCAGCTAGAATTAAAAATGCTGCTGTGCATGCTAGGATTAAGGGTAAAAGAGAAATGGCATCACTGGATGCCATGCCGTTTGACTGCACCATTCCAATACCAGCAAAAACTCCGAATAAAAGTACGGCAGTTGCATTTGTTGGCCCCAAAGTAATAAATCGACTTCCACCAAAAATCCCTCCCATTAAGGCAGCAATGGCAGATCCGAGAAGACCATAGGTGATAGGAAGTCCAGCAACCAGCGCGTACGCCATGCCTTGTGGAATTGCAAGAAGGGCAACATTTACACCCGCTCGCCAGTCGCCCGACCAGTTCATCGAGTTATACCCATATAATACATCAATGATTGGAGGGCGAAACGACCCTAGTTTAATTCGCTTTGTAAAAGGTATGGATTTTGATCTTTTCCTCATCCCAAATGGCTGAGTCTAAGAAAATGACTTATGTTGTCCAAGGACATTCGAAAAACAAATTTATTTATTTATAGGGCTAAACTTTTAATTATTCCTGCCGACTGTAAATAAATAGCAAGGATGCAATGGTTTAAAATATAGTTTTGGTTTGCAAGGAGTGCGGCCAAATACGCCCAATTTAGTTGAAGAGTCATTCATTGCACTTACTTCTTGAATGCCATGTATTTGT
>TARA_B100001093_G_scaffold172210_1_pt1 | contig 10199 bp, 9 predicted proteins | sample TARA_B100001093 | Tara Oceans TARA_B100001093 (sample SAMEA2623116) | marine metagenome | biome: marine biome (ENVO:00000447); feature: surface water layer (ENVO:00002042); material: "saline water (ENVO:00002010), including plankton (ENVO:xxxxxxxx)" | depth 5 m
TTCTCAAAAGACAAAAAACTGTTTTAAAACAAGTAAAAAAAGAAATAGCAGCTTATAAAAAAACAAATATAGATCCTAGAGCATTCGTTATTTTAGATGATTGTTTATATGATCAAGGTTGGACAAAAGATAAAATGATGCGTTTACTTTTTATGAATGGACGTCACTGGAAAATTATGCTTATTATTACAATGCAATATCCCTTAGGTATCCCACCTAATCTAAGAACTAATATTGATTATGTTTTTATATTGAGAGAACCTTACATAGCTAATAGAAAGAGAATTTATGAAAATTATGCCGGTATGTTTCCTACATTTGAGTCGTTTTGTCAAGTAATGGATCAATGTACAGAAAATTATGAATGTTTAGTTATTAATAACAATAGTAAATCTAACAAACTTCAGGATCAAATTTTCTGGTATAAAGCTGAACCACATGGTAACTTTAGATTAGGTTCAAAAGAATTTTGGGAAATTTCAAAAGAAATTAATTCTGATGACGACGAGGATGTTTATGATCCTGGCTCTCAAAAGACTCGTAGAGGCCCAAAGATTAACGTTAAAAAATCTAGATGGTAAATTGACTATTATAATTACTATTATAAATTATAATAATCTATATTATTCACGTTTATGTGATTGATGAATTGGATTTTTGTCATGATTATATACTGTAACATTATTTAATTTACATAATATAGACCATATACTTTGGTCATGGCGATGGTCTCTGTATCCAGGTATTTGTGTTTCTCTTATTAAATCACAAAATCTATAATCTCCTATAAAATATTCAGGATGGGTTTGTGTTAATGAAAACCACTTTTCAACTATTTCCATTGACTTAGAACATTTTACAAATACTGAAATTCCTGCTTGATATTGTTGTGTTTTAGTTATATCATCATTATTCTCAACATTAAAATGTTTAAATACTTGGATTAGATTATACATATATTCTAATCTATCTTTTTGAGGTCCTGTAGTAATAAAAGTAATAATACCTGTTGGACATTTTTCTTTATCTTGAACAGTTTTTAATAAATATTTGAATTTATTAATCCTATCTGATGTATTAATTATTGTCATACCAGAATCACAATAGAATAGTACATCTCCCTCACCTAATGATTTTAATGTTTTATAAATAATATATGGTTTCCACATATACCAAAAATATCCCCTTCCAGTAGTTTTATATTTGCTAAGTATTTTGTTGGCAACTACTTTAAAGAGTTCTTCTTGACATATATCTTCTGTTTCAATAATAATATTATCAAAAATATTCAGATCATTAGCTTCTTTTGCTATTCTAACTCTTGATTTTTTGAATCCCTCATTACCAAATGACAAGAAATGTTTTTTCATTTTATAGTATTTAAATACTATTATTTAAATACTATTATATGGAAAACGAATTAATTAGCGTAATTATACCAACATATAATAGATTTACTTTTCTACTAAATGCTATTCAGTCAGTAATTAAACAAACCTATAAAAACATAGAAATAATTATTGTTAATGATTGTTCAACACAAGAAGAATACTACAAGTATGATTTTAATAAAGAGTTCGGAGACAAAGTGTTTATTGTAAATTTACCAAGAAATTCACGTTCTTATTTAGGTAGAGTTGCTGGCGGTGGTAATTCTAGAAATATCGGAATTATGTTAGCAAAAGGAGAATATATTGCATTCTTAGATGATGATGATTATTTTCTTCCTACCAAAATAGCTAAACAAGTAGATGCAATGAAAAAAACAAATTGTTTCATGTCTTGTACAGAAGGATACAGAGGTATGGGTGTGTATGATGAGAATAAATCCTATCAAAATTGGCATTATAAAGGATATTACTGGAATGCACTACAAAATAAATTTAAACACAATAAAGAGTTACTAGATAATATGTATAAAAATGATATTAATATATGGAGTAAAGATTGTATTTATACGCATAATTGTATTTTAGCATCATCATCCATGATTCATAAGAAGTTGACAAATAAAGCAGGTTATTTTCCCTTATCACATTATGGTGAGGACTATTTATATTGGAAAAAATTAATTAATTACAGTAATTGTGTATTTATTCGTGAACCTTTAATATATTTAGATTGTAATCATGGTAATGGAAGAGAATATTAAATTTTATTTATACACTTAGAAATCTAAAAGTAAATTTGTACAATTATGTAAATATTTAAATATATTTAATATATTTATATATTAAATGCCAAGTATTAATTTAGAGTTTTTAAAAAAAATACAATCTGATTATAAAAACTATACAAATTTTATAGAAACGGGAACATATAGAGGAGATACCATATTACATATGGAACAATATTTTTCAAATTTATATACCATAGAAATAAAAAAAGAATTTTATGAAAAAGTAAAAAATAATTATAAAGGTACTAAGATAAACTTCTACCTTGGAGATAGTGGAGTTGTTCTAACAAAAATATTACCAAATATTAATGATAAATCAATTATATTTTTAGATGGTCATTGGAGTGGAGGTAATACAGGAAAAGGAAAAAATGATTGCCCTTTGTACGAAGAATTAAATTCTATAATATCTAATCATAAAGATGAAGCAATTGTTATTGTAGATGATGTAAGATTGTTTGGTAAAGGACCTAATAAAGGTAATGAAAAATGTAATTGGGAAGAAATAAATATTAATAATATTTTAAAAATAGTTAAAGACCGAATGACAAATCATTATTTCTTACCATCAGACCTTTATAAAGAAGATAGAATGGTGATCCATATTTCAAAATAAGTGGGTTCAATTATCCTAAGTTGTAATTAATTTTATACCATTAAATTTTGATGCTAATTCAGAAAATCCAGATTTTGATGCAGAATAAATAAATTCTGAATTTGATAGTATATAAAACTCAGTTACAGTATCTAATATTTGTCTACTAGTTGTATTTGATAGTGATGTATGTCCTATTTCTGCATTAGTTATGATAATATTTTTATATTTTTTTTTAATTCTATTTTTTTTCTCATTATTATCGCAAAAAAAAAGTATTGTCTTATCTGTATTAGTTTCTATAAAATTATATATTTTATCTTCTGAAAAACTTCTAGTATCCCAATGACACTTGACAAATTTTTTATCTGTTTCTAAAAATTTGTCACCCATTCTTAAATGAATAGATACATAATTATCAAGTTTAGAAGTAATAATATGTTTTACGTTTAATTTAATATCATCCGTAAAATAAAATACTTCTTTTAGTAAGATATCACCTCTGTATTTATCATTACCATAATAATTTTGAGGAGTTTTTATGACATAATTATTTAACATGGAAATTTCATCTGTATTAATATTGAAAAAATTGTATCTAAATTTTATATATTTTTCAATTTCAATATTGTTTATTTTGTGATAGAGTCTTTTTTTGTATTTTATACAATCCATTAGTATTATCATAAAAAATTTAACATAATCACCAATCCCACCATCACCTAACTTGAAGTCATACACTATAGAATCTTTATAATTATAGTAATTATTAATATAATTATTCATATATTATTATATATATATAATATATAATTATATAATATGAAATCTATTGCTTTTTGTTTTCTTATATATGATAAAATAGAACACGAAGAATTATGGTATAATTTTTTTAAAAATATTGATAAAAATAAATACAGTATTTACATTCATTCGAAAAAAAATACAACGTTAAAATACTTTAATGAATATATTGTTGATAATTTAATAGATACTAGATATTGTACTCCATCTATCATAAATGCTCATAATATATTATTTAAAAAAGCATGTAATGATAATAATTATAAAATTATCAGTTTATCAGGAGCATGTATACCAGTAAAATCATTTGATCACATATATGATTTTTGCACAAAAAATGACAAATGTATATTTAATGTATGTCCACGAGGAGATATTCTACCTGGTTGGAGAGGAGTTTCATCATTAAAACAGTTTTATAAACAAGAACATATTCAAAAAGCTGCAAATTGGTTTATATTAAATAATAGTGTAGCGAAAATATTAACTAATGAAGAATCAACTGAAATACAAAAAAAATATAGAGGTTGTGGTTGTCCTGAAGAACACTATTTTTTAACCACTATATACGATAAAGGACTAGAAAGTAATGTAACGGAAATACCTAATATACAAGATGGTGGAGTAACTATGACTAATTGGAATGAACCTACTTACAAATATGGAGGAGGTTATGCAACAAATTATAAAGGTAGATGGCCAAAATATTACGAAACTATAGAAAAAGAAGAAATTGATTATTTATTTACTAGACCTTGTTTATTTGCTAGAAAGTTCAAAGAAGACTGTTTAGTTTTACCAGATAATATTTTATTGTGTAATTATGTTACTAATAAATTAATAACTATATCCAAATAAATTACTACTCTCTGAAAAACAATTGGTTAAATAGAAATTATCATCCTTGGATTTATTCAATATATTATATCTATAATCAACAACAAAAGAAGACCATGTACTTCGTAGATGTTTATGTTCCGGTTTTGCATGAATTCCACCAGTATATAAAAATTTATCTGACATACAACAAATATATTGTTCAATAAATGATTCTAGTTCATTGTAACTAATATCACAATTTAACATTTTATAATTTGCTAATTCCGATTTATTGATAAGATGTTGTTTATTTGAAGCAATAAATACATTTTTCTCAGAGATATTATATGTTTTACACAAGTGAACGATATAATTGTTTATATCAGATTCATTGTATAATTTATTAACATCTTTTATATTTTTATTATTGCCATCATGATATCTCATGTGAAGAGAAATAAATTTTTCGTTTTTGAAATTTTCTAATATCCATTTATCACCGATAGTTTTTATAAAACTTGAATAATCAAAATTACTACAGATATCCTTATATTCAGCAAGTAAAGATTTATTTACTGAACATAGATCACAACCATTCCAACCACATTCAGAAATAAAAACATTATTATATAAATGTGATATAGTTAATGTAGAATCATCATAGTTTGATAAATTCATTATATCAGTTTTATTTCTAAATCTTGTATGAGATAATTTTTTTTTACTACATTTAAGATCTAACATTTTTTCAATTCTAAGAGATTTATCAATATCAACAGATCTTGTACAGTATATAGTTTGATTATCATCATTTAATAATTCATATTGATCTAACAATTCATTATTTTGATTTTTATAGTTAAAGATATCAGTAAATTTCCAATGTTTAATATTTTCTGTAGATCCTCTCATGCTTTTATTTATAGTATAGTGTTGAATGATAGGTGGGAATATAAATTTTCTATTTAAAATATTTGCAATTAATAATCCTTCTTTAATTCCTACTATTTGATTACCTGGTCCACCATCACAAGTTAATATAGTAATATTAGAGTTTATTTCTGTAATATTTTTTTTACCGCTGACTACAAATGATTCTGTAGGCCATGTAAGTACATTTGCTCTATTTTTAGATTTACAATAATCAGTACACCAACCATATAAACGTCCTCTCCATTTTCTACTAGGATGTGATGATTTATGCCATGTGAAATAATCAATATTTGTAAAATTTTTTAGAATGTTTTTTACATCATTAATTGTTGTATAATTACCCAAATAATTTTTTTCTATTGAATCAATATTACTATGTACCATATTTTTATTATCATATATTTCCCAGTTGCCACTAATAGATTCATTATCAGTATTTAATAATTCAATATTAGTATTTAATGGTTTATTATTATTAATTTTTAATTCAAAATTATGATATCCATTTTGTACTTTTTTTATATTCCAACCAGACTCATCAAATAAAAAAGCTTGTATAACATATCTTTTACCTTTTGTTACAGGGAGTACTTCGTGTAATAATCTGCTATCAAAAATAACAGCAGATCCTTTATCTATTTTATAGCTTAAATTGTTATTAGGAAATATTAATTCTCCTCCTTCATAATCTGTAGGTTCAGATAAACCTATAATAATACTCATTCTTCTATGACATGAATAATTAGTCCAGTCAGTATGTGCATCTCTAAAAGCTTTTTTTTCAGCGTCTCCGTCATAATATAATAATCGCCATCTTTCACGTAAATTACACTTACAATCAGAATCTAAAATAAGTTTATCAATAAAAGAGCACTCATTGAATGAAAGAGTATAATCCTTTCTAATTTTATGTTTTTCTTGTACAACTTGTTTACCATTCACACCTTGTGTTGCTGAATAAAAATTTCTTGTTTTAATTATATTATCAAAAAATTTAAAATATTTGTCATCTAAAAAGTTATGTAAAATCTTAATACTAAATGGTTCTATCCAATCATCAGTATTCATTATAATTAATAATATTAATTTAAATTACTAATTATACCGAACAATAATGTAACAATAATACATTATAATAATCTGCTTCAAGTTCTTCTCTAAAATGTATGTGATCTGTACCTTGGAATAACATTAATCCACCTGCATCACAGTCTACTGCTTCACATTCTTCTAATGGTGGTTTTTCATCATAACGACCTTTATGTTTAACTTCTTGTTGTGGTTTATGTAGATAAATATTCCAGTTAAAATTGTCAGGTTTGTCTACAACAAATGATACAGTATACTCACAGTCAGGTCTATCTGTATGAGGAGGAAGATCTGCTCCCTTAACATATGCTGATAAATATGTGTATGTAGGGTTGAGTGATTTTCCAGTAATTCTCTCAATTAAAGGTAAACATTCATAATGTAAAAATCTAGACATAGGTTCATTATGAGCTTTATATCTATTTGATTGTCTATCTCCTATTGTCCACACATTTTTGTTAATTGTTTCTCTATAATATTCCTTTAATAAATCTAATAGTTTACTATTTACTACATTGTTGACAACTTGAATAGGTAACTTATCATCAAGTTGATAATCTTTATAAAGATTGTCTTTATTTAAAACATCACCTAGAGATCGTATTTCATTATATTGAGAGATATAATTCTTAAAACTATCAAAATCACCTTTAAAATTATATTTAAAACTATCTATTCCACTCCATGTTCTTTTGATAGTTCCATTTTTGAATCCGTCAAAAACTTTATTTAAAGTTTCACCAAAATTTTCAATTTCTGTAATTTCTAGTTCTAAATTGTCTTTATATGTATCGTTTATCAAAAAATCACCAGATTTAGATTTTGCTCTTACATATATATTAGCTATGTATCCGGTATCAGAAAGAGATGATATAGTTCTTTCAAGATCTTTATCTCTGTTTAAAGTTGTATCTACTACGTTGTTATAAACCAGGAAATCTCCTGATTTGAAACTGTAATTAGTTTTTAATGATGGAAAACTAACTTTTAAATTATCACTTAAAAATAATGAAATAGTAAAAATTCTTTGACCCAATTTTGCTGTATACTCTTTTCCTTTTTCAGAATTTAAGTCGTAAGCATTAAAATGTTTATTATGAATTTTATTTTCTTTATATTCTACTACATTAATGTTTTCAAAAAACTTTTTATCAATATTAGTTGTTTTCTCTATTTTACTAACTAATTCATTCATATCAGATAATTTTACCCATGAGTCTCTTCTAGATCTAGTATTAAAGTTACACTTACTAATCATATCATTACTTGTTTCTTGTGTAAAGTAATTATTAATTTTAAAAATATCTTTACTTGAATGTAATCTTTCAGAATTATCTACGTTTAAAGTAACATTAGAAACTACTTCTGTTTCACCTTTATTGTTGTCTAGTTCTTTTTTTTCAGTTACTTCATCACTAACATTATAATAACCAGGGTTAAAATCTTTATACAACATTTTACTATTACATTCTTTAAACCATAAATTAAAAGCGAATTTTTCACCTTCTTCTACAGGAAGTCCGGCATGTTCAGATAATTCATGTCTTGTATGATCTACATCACTAACTGTGTTATGAAACACTAATAATTTACCTTTTTTAGCAGGAACGGTTATATTTAATTTTGTCATTTTAGTACCACCTCCTTTTGTTACATCATTGAGATAACATAAAGCTGTTTTCATTCTAGCTCCACCCAATTTCATACATCTGTGGGTTTTTTCTGAACCATCATGAAGCCAACTATCATAATGTTGTCTATATTCTTGTGTAATACCATAGTAAATTACTTGAAAAGCCTCAGCATTTTTTAAAGGCATACCAAGGATGTTAGCAATTCTCTCACCAACTTTTTTTGTTATCTCATCATGATCATGTTGAATCCAAGTATTAGATCCTGTTCTACCAGCAGAAACAACACCATTATTATTTTCACTTACTAAAGCCCTTTTTAAAGATTGTCTAGAAATATCTATAAAATGTTGACATTCTTCATCAGTTAAAACATTATTATAAGTTGCTACGTAAGGATCTTTTACAAGAACATTTACTTTATCACTTTCATAAGAATTAGTACTTACAAACTCCATTATGAATTAATATAAATTGTATTATTTATATTAATATAATTTTAATGATTATAACTAAACATTAATTAGTTTAATAGGAACACATTTCATACTATCTATTTTTTTATTTAATTCATCTTTATTCTTCCAATCATAAGAACACTCATGACCTCCTTTATCAGTTATGTCAGGAGATCTATGTTTTGCACAATAAATTTTACCACATTTACAAGCCCAATCAGTTAATTTTAATTTAACTCTACAATCAAGATGAGCACACCTAGGTGTTTTTTCCTTTTTTTTCTTTTTTTTTTCTTTCTTCAGTTCGTGATTGGAATCTGACATTGTATATATTATATATGAATATTTAAATAGATTGGTTGGAAGGATCAATTTTCTCAGAATCAACAGTAACTTCAATACTTTCAATCTCTTCAACATTTAGCTCTACATTATCAAAAGCTACTTCTTTTTCTTGGCTTGCACCCTCATCTGTTACAGTATGAGAATCAGTCCTTGTCAACTCTACTGGAGGACTTGTTAATTGAGATAAACCGTGATCGCTAGGACCAATAACAACATTCTCACTTTCAAAAAGTTCTTTTCTAATATCAGCTACAGAAATATCATTGTTTGCTCCACTTGAATCAATAGAGTACAAGTTACCTTCTTCATCAATATTCTGGGTAAGTTTATTACCAGTTTCAGAAGCAAGCTTCTTATTTTTCTCAATAGCAGTTTCTTTAGCTTCACGGACACGCTTATCAAATTCTTGTTTTGCCTTGGCCTCATTGGTTTTCTTTTCCTGCATAAGTTGATTAAGTTCATCTTCTAAGTATTCAACTCTACCAGTCTTGTACGCCTCCGGATCCCAAGGCATCCACATACCAACAGGACCTACATAAACATCATGATGTGGATCTACTTCTCTCAATAATTTACATCGCATTTCTGCTTCTTGTTGAGTTGGATATACACCACGTACCTTGAGACCTCTAGTAGAAGTTTGATAAGCAATCGTTTCAGAGAACTTACTCTCTAGTTTTTCTTCATTTCTGTCAACAAAGTTCTTGTATTCATCTAGAATAGTTGTATTGATAAGATTATCACGTTCAGATTTAATAAATTCTTGTAAATCAGTAGTTAACTTTTCAAACTCAATGTTGTATTTATAACCAATAAAATTTAGAAACTGAGTGTATTTCTCTGTAGCTTTAGTAAATTCCCAATCCTTTAGGAATTCCTCAAAAAAGAAATTCTTTTTTTCTTTAAGAATGTTTTCGGGTGAAACAAATGAAACACACACAAATTTTTGGTTAGCTAGTGGTCTATCTTCATCAAGTAAATCAACATATTTAGGATTTGCTGATCCATCAGGTTTAGTCTTTCTTTCAAAACTCATTATATTTAAGAGTCCATATTTATATTTAAGTTTTTTAACGTATAATATTTTTTTTCTATAATAATTATATAATATGTTTGATCTAGGCGAACTCGTAAAACGTGCCATTAAATACTTAGTGGAAGGATTGATGGTAGCTTTAGCTGCTTATGCAATCCCTAAGAAATCTCTTCAATTGGACGAAGTATGCTTAATTGCTTTGACTGCTGCTGCTACATTCTCAATCTTGGACACCTATGTACCAAGCATGGCTCAGCCAGCACGATCTGGAGCAGGTTTCGGTATCGGTGCAAACCTTGTTGGTTTCCCA
>TARA_B100001093_G_scaffold236262_1_pt1 | contig 10187 bp, 12 predicted proteins | sample TARA_B100001093 | Tara Oceans TARA_B100001093 (sample SAMEA2623116) | marine metagenome | biome: marine biome (ENVO:00000447); feature: surface water layer (ENVO:00002042); material: "saline water (ENVO:00002010), including plankton (ENVO:xxxxxxxx)" | depth 5 m
TCTAGGTGCGGGTTACTTAACCCAATTAGCATCTTCAACAGATATCCTAATAATTTTATCAGGCCTTGCTCTACTGCTTGTTGAAGCTATTGCAATACCTGGGTTTGGTGTATTTGGTATCGCAGGTATTATTATTTTATTTTACGGTTTGTATTTATTGCTTATACCTGATGTTCCTGTAAGTCCCGAAATTTATTCTGAAGCTTTAGATGGATTTTCTTGGGCCATTGTTGTAGGAATTTTTGGTATCATTTTCATTCTAAGATTAATTGGTAAATCTGCTTTCTTTCAGAAGTTAGTAAGTAGTGATTCCAATAAAACAACATTGAAAAAAAATTTTAAAAACAGAAGTAAAGTTGAGTAGTTATAATATTTTAATTACTAAAGACTTAAATTTAATTATATAACATATGAAGGAGGAATAATGGGACTATACGTTGCCATACCGTTAGTATTATTTATTTTATTGCTATTATGGATTGTGCCAGTTGGTTTGTGGTTACAGGCTATTTTTAGTATTGGAGGAGGGCATGTTACAATCTTAGGACTTGTTGGAATGAGATTTAGGCGTGTGCCACCTGGAGTGATTGTAAATGGTTTAATTGCTGCAAAAAAAGCTGGTCTTGATGCTATATCAAGTAGTGACTTAGAAGTTCATTTTATGGCTGGTGGTAATGTTGACAAGGTTGTAGATGCATTAATCGCTGCCTCAAAAGCTGGAATTGAGCTTACTTTTTCTATAGCCACAGCTATTGATCTTGCAGGAAGAGATGTTTTATCAGCAGTCCAAACAAGTGTATACCCTAAAGTGATTGATGCTCCAATTGATGGGAAACTATCTGCTGTAGCAAAAGATGGTATCGAAGTACGAGCTAGGGCTAGGGTAACTGTAAGAACTGATATACCAAATCTTGTAGGTGGTGCTACCGAAGATACAATCATAGCAAGAGTTGGTGAAGGGATTGTAAGTGCAATTGGTTCAAGAGAAACGTATGAAGCAGTCCTTGAAAATCCTGATTCAATTTCTAGGACAGTATTAGAAAAAGGATTAAATAAAGGTACAGCTTTTGAAATCCTTTCAATTGATATTGCAGATATTGATGTAGGTAAGAATATAGGTGCACAGCTACAAGCTGATCAGGCAGAAGCAGACCTAAGAGTTGCACAAGCTAAAGCAGAAACTAGAAGAGCTATGGCTGTAGCCTTAGAGCAGGAGATGAAGGCTAAAGTTGTAGAAGCTGAATCTGAAGTTCCTTTAGCTATGGCTGAAGCATTCAAGAAAGGTAATTTAGGAGTTCTAGATTATTATAAGCTTGATAATATAGCTTCAGACACCACAATGAGACAATCAATAGCTGGTGTAACAGATGAAAGTAAAGAAGAATCTGAGGATTAACCTTTGGAAGAGTTAATATATTGGGGAATAATTTTCCTATTTTATCTTTTTTCTGCCTACAGAAGTAGGCAGAAAAAGATGGAAGTTGAAGATTCCCAGGTTCCTGATTTACCTATTCAAACAGAACCAAAAAACTCAAAAACTGAATTTAATATTTTTGAATTTTTGGATGATGCTATGGAAAAATCTGCACTGGAATTAGATGGTACGTCAGAAATGAATTTAGCTCAACCTACTATCAGAGATTCTTCACAATCTGAGACTGATAATCAACCTTTTAAAACAGATTATGATTTAAATGAAATTGTATCTAGAGATGATAAAAAATCATATAACATTAGAGATAAGCATTTGAGTCATTTAAAATCGAGGATTGAGAATAAAACAATATCTAGTAAATCTGAACAAAAACTTTTGACACTTCAACAAAAGCTAAAAAACAAGCCAACCAAGCTTGCCATAGTTATGAAAGCAATTTTTGATCCACCAAAATCTAAAGGAATATAAATGAAGCTCTTGATTATGGGACCTCCAGGAGCCGGAAAAGGAACACAAGCAAAGATTTTATCTCAAAAGTATAACCTTATACATTTGTCTACTGGCGATATCCTCCGAAAAGAAATAGAAAAAAAATCATCCACCGGATTAGAAGCTCAAAAATATATGAACGCTGGAAACTTAGTACCTGATGAAGTCCTTTTAGCAATGATGGATTCAACTTTAACTGAACTACAACATAAAGGGGTTATACTGGATGGTTTTCCAAGAACAATACCGCAAGCAGAAGGGTTATCAGGTATATTTGAATCTTTAAATCAGGAAATTGATGGTATTATAAATATTCAGGTCGATAAAGATGTTCTCATTAATAGACTTGTAGAAAGAGCTAAAAATTCAGGAAGAGCAGATGATACAAAAGAAGTGATTGTTAATCGACAAAATGTTTATCTGGAGCTTACCGCTCCTTTAATAGAATTTTATCAAAAAAACATAATCCATATTGACGGTGACGGTTCAATTGATCAGGTTACAGAAAGAATCTTAAAACGTATTCCGTAATGAAGATAGTTGGAATTACTGGTGGTATTGCATCAGGAAAAAGCACAGTCTCATTATATTTAAAAGACAAATATAATGCTTATATTTTTGATGCAGATAAAGAAGCAAAAGAACTGTTACGATCAACGTTTGTAACTAATAAAATAAAAAAATTGTTCCCAAACCTTAAAGATTTATCTACCCAATCGTTAGCTAAGGAAGTATTTAAAAACTCTCAATCCCAGGGGAAAATAAATAATATTATTCACCCTATTATAAATGATTTAGTAATAGAAAGAATCAATGAGAAAAAAGATTTATACAACCTTTTTATTATTGATGCGGCACTTATTATTGAATCAGGTATATTTGAAAAACACCAAAAAAAAGGGGCAAAACTAATTTTGGTTATGTCGGAAAAAGAGTTAAGGTTAAAGAGAGCCCTAAGTAGAGGTAATCTAACCAAAGAAACTATAAAAGATAGAATGAGACTACAAATGAATGATGATGAGAAGATTAAATATTCTGATTATGTTGTTGAAAATAATTCAACCAAATTTGAGCTTTTCAGCAAAATAGATCTAATTATAAAAAAAATAATATGAACACATTTTTAAAAATAATTTTTGCTACGCTATTTATTTTTCATTGTTCTTCAGATGTTAGTTCTGAAGATATTTTAAGCAACAATAGTGGTAATACAGGGGGAGGTGGATTTACAGGTGGAGGAAACCAAACAATACCTGAGCTAACTGTTGAATTAATTTCTACTTATAATAATCAAACAGCTTCATTTACCACTTCATATGGAGGCTTCACAAGAAACTTTATTGTACATACGCCTCCAAATTTTGATTATCAAACTGAATCACTTCCATTGTTATTTGTTTTACACGGGTATACTGGCAGGGCACCATCAATGAGAGAGTATTCAGGATTTGATCAAATTGCAGATCAAGAAAGATTTATAGTTGTTTATGTTCAAGGTACGACAGATCAGTTTGGCAATACGGGATGGAATGTGAATGTTGTGGCAAGTTTTCTTGGTGTAGATGATGTTGGATTTTTTAAAGCACTAATTAAATATTTCAAAGCCAGTTACAATATAAACGGTGATAAAGTTTTTTCTTCAGGAATGTCACTCGGAGGTTTTATGAGTTATAGATTAGCATGTGAGCTAGATGAAATTAATAGTATTGGATCTGTTACAGGATCAATGGCTGGATATTACCAATGTAACCCTCCTAAAAAAACAGGGATTATCCATTTTCATGGTATGAATGATTCAGTTGTCCCATATGATGGTGTTGAATGGAGTTATTCAGCTAGAGCATCTCACGATTTTTGGAAAAATCATAATCAGTGCAATTCACGAAATGAAATCACAATACCAGATTTTAATGGTGATGGCGAGTATACAACTCGCTTAATTTCATATGACTGTGAAGAAAATAAAAGTGTTGAACTTTATTCGCTCGAAGGAGAAGGTCACACGTGGTGGAAAAAATCATGGGGACATGACATTAATACTTCAGAATTAATTTGGCAGTTTTTCCAAAATCAATGATGATTACTAAAAGTCATATTTCTTTTTTATCAAAATCAGATAGTATTTTGAAAAGAGTAATTCAAGAAAATCAATTACCTCAAATATCTCAATCTGAAGATTACGTTCTTGATTTGTATAAGTATATAATTTTTCAACAGATCTCAACTAAAGCAGGAAATAGCATCTATAATCGTTTTATGAAATATTATAAAAACAATAAAGAGAGTATTACAAAATGGAATCAGCAAGATATTAAAAATATTGGTTTATCGCACCAGAAGAAAAATTATATTGAAAACATATTCAAAAATAGAAGTGAAATATATAGTCTAAAAAACATCAACGATATAAATGAGATTCGCAAAAAGCTTATTAAAATCAAGGGAATTGGCAAATGGACAATCGACATGTTCTTAATTTTTTCGAAAGGAGATCTCAATATATTTCCAGAAGGAGATTTGGCATTAATCAATGTCATTAAAAAAGAGTATCAAGTTGATTCGATTAATAAAATCCTTAAAATTGCCGACAAGTGGTCTCCTTATAAAACTATAGCAACTTTATACTTGTGGGAATCTTTGGGTGATGAATTTCCTAATTAAAGTCTGATAATTTATATTCGAGAAAAAAATCAATTAACACTTTGCTAGAATTTATTTCACGATTATTCTTTCCAAATAATAATTTCCAATAAAGCATATCAAAGACAGGAGAACCCAGCCATACATGTCCACCATTTACCACTTTTAGATGAATCACTTTTGTATCAGAATCATTCGAAAAAAAAGTATATTTTTCAACGGTTGTACGATCTTTTTTATGAGTATTTTTAATATTTTCAACTACCATCTTATCTAATTGATTGTGTTTAACCCAAAAGTTAACCGATTCTATTGTACTTAAATAATATTCATCATAGCCATTATATTTTGCCAATTTATCTTTGGTGCCATGAATATGAATTAAAGGAATTTCTCTTTTTATATTACAAGATCTTTCTTCATTAACTGTAAAATTACCTCCAACAGATCCAAATGCAGCTATTTTGTTTGATAAACCACACATAAGCTCGTAGGAGAATTCTCCGCCATTAGAAAATCCGCAAACATATATTCGATTTGAGTCGATATTATATTTTGATGTTACTGAATCAATGAGTGCATCTACAAAACCAATATCGTTTTCCTTGTTCATAAATTTTTGAGCTTTGAGACCAACATTCCATGATTTATTAATGCCCTCGGGATAAATTACTCCCACTCCATTCATGTGAGCATACTTATCCATTTGTGAAAACTCCTGCTGCTCAATAGCACTACTTGAAAAACCATGAAAATTGATAATTAAAGGAATAGGTTTTGACATATTTTGAGGAAGTGAAACATAGTACTCTCTTTTTCTTCCATCAACATTAATTATGCCTTCTTTAATTGTCATTTGATCTTTTGCTCCTCCAAGTAGAAAAAACGTAATAAAAACTATAAAAAGTTTACGCATAATTAGAATAGTTCATTTGTAAGACAATGAACCGAACCACCGCTTAAATTAAACTGAGATACTTCAGTTGAATCAAAAGCAATACCATTTGATAAAGCAAAATCTGATATTGGTTTTTGATTTAATTTTTTACTACTAATGAAAAGTCCTGGAAGTGTGAGACCATTCATTGCAGTACGAAAACTTAAAGAATTATTGATATTTTGATTTTCAATTTCTATAAGCTCCCACTGATTTGAAATACAAATACTCCTTAGATCATTTATTTCATTATTTCTAAACACTTCGCGAGCACATATAATCCCAATACATTCATATTTATTATTAAAAATAGGTGTAATTGACGTATCTAAATGATATCCACTTGATTTAATAATATGAAGACGAGATACATTCAATTTTTCTGCCATTTGCTCTGCACCTCTTAGGTTATTTCTATTTTGGCCAGCTAATAAAATATTTTCTTTAGGAAGGAAGAAAAATTCACCGCCTTCCGCTATGCAATCGTTATCGAGGAAAGAAACATTATATTGCAAATTTTTCAAGCTAGAAATAACAAACTCACCTTCATTCATTCTTTCAGAAAGCTTCATGTTACACATTACAATATTTTTGTCTGCATTACTTAAAAAATGATCACGCATAAAAACAAAATCATATTTTTTATTAACTTCTAAATCTTTCTTAAAAGGTATTATTTCAATTGGTAGTGAATATTTATTCAATATTTCAATAAGACCTTTATGTTCTTGCTGTAATAAAGACTGATTTGGTAAAGCACCATTGCTCATCATGTCATTATCATGGTATGCAACGATTCCTTCGTTCCACCAACCATTTTCAGGGATAGCGCTTATAGCTATTTTCATGTTTTTTATATCATTCATTACCAAAAACTTACAATTTTTATATTAAGCATATAAGATTAAATTATAATTGTGAATAAAGATATTTTAACAGTAAAAGATTTGAATAAGTATTTACCTGCTCTAAAAACAGAAGTAGATATTAATTTTTCTGAAAAACTTAAAGAGGGTTTATTCAAAGTAGATCCATTAGTTGGGTTAAAAAAAATTCCTAGCGAATCAATTGATCTAATTGTCACAGAGCCTTCACTAGAACCTAATAAAGGAATGTCGTATTCAGCATATATTAAATGGATAGAAGATTGGGTCACAGAATGCAAGAGGGTTTTAACAGCCAGTGGATCAATTTATATTATTTGTCCATGGGAATCTTCATCTCTTTATTATTCTGTACTTGGAAGAAATTTTATAATTCAGTCAAGAATCACTACAGAAAGACAGATTGAAAATATTGAACTGTCACAGTGGAAGAATAAAATTTCAGATATTTGGTTTGCAACCAAAACAAATGATTACATATTTAATCAAAACTATATCGTAAATGGAAAAAATATTAATAATCCAAAGCCGGATGAAATAAAAGATAATTTGTGGTTTCATCTGGATTACGAAGAAATTATTCACAGAGTTGTTAAAGCAAGTAGCTTTAAGCTTAACTGGATACTAGATCCATTTATGAATGTGGGTGCAGTTGGAGTAGTTGCTAAAAAAAGAGGTCGAAGATTTATAGGATTTGAAAATAATCAAGACCAGATTCTGCTGGCTATGAAAACAATTAATGAAAGAGAAAAATAATGTTAAAACAAATTGAAAAAGATATGATGGAAGCCTTGAAAAATCAGGAAAAAGAAAAAGCAGGAGTTTTAAGACTTTTAATATCAAAATGTAAAAATAAGGCAATTGAATTGGGACACGATTTATCAGATCAAGAAGTTGTTAAAGTTTTACAAACTGCCGCAAAACAACACAAAGAGTCGATTAAAATGTATAAAGAAGGTAACAGAGATGACTTAGTTAATGCTGAAATGAATGAATTACAATTTGTAGAATCATATTTACCTGCGATGATGGACGAAAAGGATGTAAGAAGTCTTATTGAGAGAGTAGTGCAAGAGGTTGGAGCAACACAGATGTCAGATTTTGGAAAAGTGATGCCCCAGGTAATGAAAAAGGGTGCAGGTAAAATCGATGGTAATATAGCCCAATCTATAGTAAAAGAACTTCTTTCTTAAATATGATTATAGATATTCTGTTTGTGATGATTATTCTCATTATGAGTATCTTTGGAATGAGAAAAGGTTTTATTGAATCGTTTACAGATTTTTTAAACTTAGTAGTTGGTATATCAATTGCACTTTTCTTTTACGTTGACTTATCATTTTTCATTTCAAAATATATATCAATTAATGCAACGGTGATTATTTTCTTCTCCATTGTATTAATTTTTTTGTTTTCTCTTATTATATTACGTTTAGTAACAAGCTTACTATTGTTTTTATTTGATGGGAGTATATCTTCATATAAAATATCAAATATGATTTTAGGTTTTATGCTTGGTGCATTTAAAGGAGTTTTAACTTTAGTGCTTTTTTCAGGTTTTTTTGAATTGTTTATTTCTGTTAGGGTTTATGAAATTTTATTTCAGCAGTCAAAGATTCTTGTTTTTCTGGAACCTTTCAAAGACTATATTTTTAGTTGATGAGAAGAATTGCACAAGAAACAATCAACAGAGTTCTAGAAGAAGTAGATATCTTTCAGGTAATCTCGCAGTATGTCGATTTAAAAAAAAGAGGTAAAAACTATTTTGGTTTAAGTCCTTTTAGGTCAGAAACCAAACCATCATTTAGCGTAGCTCCCGATAAAAATATGTGGTATGATTTTGGGTCAGGACAAGGTGGTAACTCAGTACAATTTTTAATAGAATATGAAAAAATTAGCTTTTCTGAAGCGATACGTTCTTTAGCTGAAAAACATAATATTGAAATAATAGAAGTTGGAAATGAACAACAAAGCAATCTTTATGATCAGTTGTATGAAATTCATAACCTGGCATATTTATTTTTTTCAAATAATCTCAAGTCTTCAAGTGGTAAAAAAGCTACCAAGTATTTAAATGATCGTTTTTTTAATCAAGCAATTATAGAAAAATTTAATATTGGATTTGCATTAGACTCATGGGATATGCTTTATAAAGAGTTGAATCAAAAATTTCCAGTCGAGGTTATTGAAAAATCAGGATTATTCTCGAATGGGAAAAAGGGATTTTTAGATAGATTTAGAAATAGAATTATGTTTCCTTTTTACAGTCCTTCAGGAAAAGTTATTGGCTTTAGCGGGAGGAGTTTATCGGAAATAGAAGATGTTAAATATTTGAATTCACCAGAAACATTACTATTTCAAAAAAGTAAAGTCTTTTACGGTTCATATATAACAATGCCTGAAATTAGGAAGAAAAATTATGTTTTATTGGTAGAAGGACAAACAGATTTTCTTAGATTATATGAGAAAGGTTTTAAAAATGTATTAGCTACTTCAGGAACTGCTTTTTCTTCTAAGCATGCCCGTGCATTAGGGAAATATACTAACAGGGTTATTTTAACCTATGATTCCGATAATGCTGGAGTAAATGCTGCAATAAGAACAGGATACATTTTGTTACAGAATGGTTTTGAGGTAAGAGTATTAGACTTGAAGGATGGATTAGACCCAGATGATTATTTTAAGCTAAAAGATAATAATGTTCAGACGTTTAGTGCACTAATTAAAAATGCTGTTCACCCAATTAATTTCATTGTAAATAAAAAGAATATTCTTTCATTAGGAGCCTCTGATAGATCAAGATTTCTAAATGAGTGTATAGAAGAATTAAAATTAGTTAAAGATGTCATTATTAGAAATGATTTAATTAAGCGTTTATCAAGTGAGCTGGGAGTAGTAGAGTCAGAGGTGATGAATAGGTTTAAAGAATTAAAGCCAAAAAGGATGTATGCTGAAAAAAATGAAAAAAGCAATAAGTCATTCGTTAGGCATTATGATTCAAAATCAGATAAAGCTCAGTTAGAAATATTAAAAATTTTAATACATAATTCATCATTATCAACACAGGTTAAACTTTCGTTATTAGATAACAAGTTATGCTACAATATTGCAAAAACAATTAAAGAGAATCATGAGAAATATAGAAATGTAGCACAATTGCTTGAGTTTATAGGCGACAGCCCAGAAGAAAGAAACTTAGTTGCATCTTTAGCTGTAGATATACCAGAACAAGCAAATGAACAAGCTATATTAGCTGATTGTGTAAGGGTGTTAGAAAATATTTCTATTCAAAATGAAATTGATTCAATTAGAAATCAAATTCGTATTATTGAAGATACTGATCAGTCATTGGATACAAATTTGCTTCTTCGATTAGAAGATCTTCGAAAAAAAGTTAAGTAAAACAAAAGCCCACCATTAAGGAGGGCTTTTGTTTATTAACAAGTAGTATAATTACTACAAATTATTGACTTATAGTCACTCCAACAGTATAATGCTGTGGTTGTCCTAAACGAACTCTAATCCCAGCAACATCTCCGGCTCCGAAATCAACAACGTCATTTACAAATAATTCATCAGTCACATTGTGAACTGCTGCATTAAGTGTTACGTTTCTTCCTGCCATTTCAGTTGAGTATTGTAGTTTTAAATTAACTAAAGTTGTCATATCTGATTTCCAAGCATCATCAGCCCATGTGTTATTTGGACCTAACCCTGAAGATACATCTCCTGGATTGTCTCCATAACCAAACTTGGCATATAAGTCGCCAAAGCTTTGAACTTCAACAGACGCTTTCAATCT
>TARA_B100001093_G_scaffold510924_1_pt1 | contig 10186 bp, 8 predicted proteins | sample TARA_B100001093 | Tara Oceans TARA_B100001093 (sample SAMEA2623116) | marine metagenome | biome: marine biome (ENVO:00000447); feature: surface water layer (ENVO:00002042); material: "saline water (ENVO:00002010), including plankton (ENVO:xxxxxxxx)" | depth 5 m
TATCGGTTAACAGCCGAGCGCTCTGCCAACTGAGCTAAGAAGGATATGGTTGGTAGGACCAACCAATCTTGCATGAGGTGGGGTTCGAACCCACGAAGCATATCGCACCAGATCTTAAGTCTGGCCCCTTTGACCACTCGGGAACCCATGCTTATATTCATATTCGTCTCAAAATCTACACACATATTGTCTTTAACTTAACGTCTGCGAGTTTTCTTCTTGCGTCGGGTGCGTCTTTTCCTCTTAGATGATGCATAGCTTTTCCCCGATTTGTCAATTGCCACATATTTCGCATCAACTAACATATAGGAATTGGGAATCATCTGATTCTTAACCACCTTGATAACTTTAATATCACTGTGATTTCGTTCGATAAACTTGTCATCATCTTTACTCATAACTCCAATAGTCCCCATCGATCCATTTCTCAACTTATACGATCCAGTCAGATCATGCTTGACACCCTTAACACCTTTGATAGTAACAGCTGTGCCTTCCATCTTTTATATAAATTGTATAGATTTTATTGACAAACATGAATATGATTACCCCAAGTGGGGCTTGAACCCACGACCTTTGGCTCATAAGACCAACGCTCTAACCAACTGAGCTACTGGGGTATTCTTTATACAACCCTGCCACACTATACCATAACAACAGAATCTTTAAATGATTTAGACGCGAAATCTACGACAATTTGTCATAAACTTTCGTCAACGACTTTCTTAAATTTGAAGGATCGCGTTAACGAAAAATCAACTAACAAACACAACTACTCTTAACAACTTTTACACTACTTTACTACTTTTAAACAACTCTTACTGCTTAATTGCTAAAGAGAAACAAACAAACTCTCACAAAACAAAGATGTCTGTATCGACTACTGTGAAAACAACAACCACCGCCGTCGTGGTTCCGGGTTTGACTGCTGATATGATCCCTGCTGTAATTGGTAAAGGGGGTTCCAATATCAAAAAAGTGAAGTCTCATGCATGGCGTATGTGGGATTCACACGATGCGCGTGGTGAAGGTGTCGGCGAAAACAAGCCTAAGCTACGCATTCATTTTGAAAAGAATGAGAAAGACAATACTGTGATTGCTCAGATTGAAACAGAATCTGAGAATATGCGCAAGTTTTGCTTTCATTCTCTTAAAAAGAACGCCGAGATTCTGGTAAATAAGAAAAAGCGTGCTGAACAATACTATCATCACGTCTTTTATGGAAAATTAAATCATGCTAAGATTGGTCAATTCTTGGGAAAGAAGGCCAAGAATATGATATCTATGTTAGATGATATCAAACTAGAACTCTCTGAAGATTATGGAGATGATGTAATGAATATCTTGAAATATGTGAGATGGGACTTGAAAGATGTCCCTGTTCAAGAAGACTACACAGATTTTCTGAAAAAGATTGAAACAGACAAGAACCAGACTATGATCACACACACAGATTGTGAAAATCTTCAATTTGTATCTTTGAAGTTTACTTGCAAAGACCCGAATCTGTCAGTGGGTCCTCAATTTGACGATATGATGCATCGTCTCTATTTCAAGATTGAAGAACGTCTTGAGTGTTTCTGTATCGAAGAGCAAAAAGAACAGGATCAGATCGCTGAGGCATTAAACTTTGAGTTTGATGACTTTGGAATGGATATGGATATGGATATGGATATGGATATGGATGAAGGATACTCCCCTGAGTCACCTACAAGTGAAAGGTATGTCATGCCCGATAGTCTGGCTGGGACAGTCGTAAATATGCCGGGCAACAAAACCCCCCGTTAAATGTAAGATACAAAATAATAGGTAAGTCGTAGATTAGGTTTTTTATCTAGTAAAGAATATCTGTGGCTCCTTTGCTTTGTTGTTGACATTGAGTCATCAACAATAAATCCGCAGATGATATAGGTGTCGGATGTCCTCTCTTAAGTGAGTTGTAAACGTCTTCTATTTTTTGGTCACAATGTGTCTTATCCACGCCAGGGTCTAAACCCTCAGTCGTTTTCTTTTGACGAAGAATATCTTGCTTTGCTAATGAATCAAAGATATCTTTGAGTTCAGGATGCTTGTCCATCGCATCTTTAAACAAATACAAGTCACCAAACAACAATGCGTCTCTTTCACGATTGTGACTTTTCATCGCAATCAACAATTTCGCAAACACATCAGGATTCTGTCTCAAAGTAGGTATCATGCTTTGCAATATGGGCGTCAATACAAACTCACGTTCGCTAAGTTTTTGTAGAGGATATTCGTCAATCACATCTGAATGCAATAATATAGGGGCACACATACGAGAATATATCGCCAATTTATCGGTGTCTTTAGGCATTCGTTGAAACACAGTGAGCAACAATTCATCTAGATAACCGTCGCTTGAATCAGTAAAATACACTTCATGAGAGATCCGTTGGGGTTCAATAAATTGAAATAAGGCATAGTTGTTGTTATACAAATCTAAGAAACCTTGAGGATTCCCGTCACTTCTGTAATCTTTCATAGCAACCTGAATTGTAGGGAAATACACATCCATAAATGCATCCACCACTTTCGATTTATCTTGAAGTGAATCTGGTGTGAGTTTTTCGGGTTGTTTCATTTTTATCAGTGTGACCACCGTTTCTAAGAATGCATCTTCATCTTCTAACTGTGCTTCTAATTGACTTGAGAGTTCTTTTCGGAGCATCCCTGCAGGCGTAGTTGATTCAAATTGTGTCAACTGTTCCACAACTTTATCTCTTTCTTCTGAAGTCTTTTGTAAACGACTTTTCATGTCTTCATTTTCTGATTTCAATGTATCATAATCTTTTTGTAATGATTCCAAACCTGTCACAGCTTTGTCGGCTATTTGTGTTTCACTTTGTAACATTTGAGAATCTTCTAACTCCTTTTTCTGTGCTTCTTCCATTTTTTGTTCAGCCACCTGTTCTCTACCTAATTCTTGTTGTTGCATTGCTTGTGCTTCTTGTAATTGTTTGGCTTGTTCGGCTTCTTTTTGTTTTTCTGCATGTAGCATATCCGTTTCTTTTTTTACAATGTTTTCAGCCTCTCTTATTTCGTTTTGAGCTTGTTTTTGAGCTATACTCGCACTGGCCTCACGAATCCCTAGCTTGTATGACTCTGATTCTTTTTCCGCTGTAGAACTTGGAATTGATTGAACGTTAGATGAAGGTTGAGGTGCATTCTGAGATTCTGTTGTATTCTGTGATTCTGATGATGTTTGTGTTATGTTTATCTGAGGCATCCCACTAGCGGGTAATACATTTGTATTTTGCTCAGTGGGCGGCTGTTCTGGCTGAGCCTGTTGAACTGGCTGAGCCGGTGGTATATAATCTGGGGCAGCACTACCACCTGATTGTTCTCCATCTACAGTTTGACTTACATTTACAGTAACAGGTGTATTCAATTTCATCTCTGGCTGTGTATCTAGCTGTATATTCGACAGTGTCTCTGGCTGTTCGTTAGGTGATGTATCTGGCCCTTTATCCTGCGGTAGCGCTGTCTCTGTTTTATCCTGAACATCCGGTTTTTTATTTATCCCACCCACTTGTCCTTTTTTCACACGATCAAACATGGTCGTGTATTTTTCAGAAGGTTCTGGTAAAAGCCGATTCTTTTTTGCATCTTCATTGTATATTTGGTCTAACAAATATTCAACTTTATCTGTTTTCCCATCTTGTATACGGATAGATTCGAGACAAATACATCGGGAGAGTATCGCCATACGAGCTTCAGCCATAATCAAACAATACAATTTATCAATCAAACTGATCCCTGGCGTCATCTCTAACAAGAAATGATAGTAAAAGTTATGAATGTATATCAAACAATCTTGTTGAGGACAACTTAAACATCGTTTGGTGCTGTCCCATGATATATTCCCTTGAATGTAATCCATATATCCTCTAGGTTTGCTACAACATTCTCTCATCTTTCGTAAAATACATGATTTGAATAATTCATTATCCTGTAGCTGCTTTAATTGACGGTCAATTTTATTTTTCATATCCGTATTCATAAGCTTCAGTGATCCTCTTTCTTCTAAAAGTGTATCTACACTATTTGAGAAATCTTCATCATAAACACCCTTGACCACAACTTCTTCATACCATTGCACGCCTCTGACTGTAACAAATGGTGTAACAGATACAACACGACCTTCCTTTTGCACTGTTTCTTGTTTCGGATACGATTCACCAGGGAATCTCGCTGTTGCGAGAAGATGTCTTTCTAATGTCTTTATCAATGTGTTTTCACTAAACATGATATCTGGATTAACTGTCATTTTACGAACCAAATCAGATCTTTGAAACTCCTCACCTAATTCTTGATCGAAATAACCCATACCCTGCTGTTCTGGTGGAATCATTGCAGCGCCGGTTGACGATTCTGGCCGGTTCATTGGCATCTCTGGAGGCTTGTCTACGGGCATATCTTGAGGCATCTCTGGAGGTTTGTCTCCAGGCACATCTTGAGACATGTTTGGAGGCATCTCTGGAGGTTTGTTTACAGACACATCTTGAGGCATCTCTGGAGGTTTATTCAAGGACACATCTTGAGACATCTCTGGAGGTTTATTCAAGGACACATCTTGAGGCATCTCTGGAGGTTTGTTTACAGACACATCTTGAGACATCTCTGGAGGTTTGTTTACGGATGTATCTTGAGGCATCTCTGGAGGTTTGTCTTCGGATGTATCTCGAGGCATATCTGGAGGCATCTCTGGAGGTTTGTCTACGGATGTATCTTGAGACATATCGGAAACAACTTCGACCGGCGATATCTTTTCTTGAGAGGAATCTTCCTTTAAAGAATCATAGGTATCGCTTTTTAATTCATCCGCTTGTCTTTGGAGCATGACATCTTCATTTTGTCTTTTGAGTGTATCTATCAGTGATTCTAATTTTTTGATACGATTATCACCTTTGATATCAGTTTGATGAATACTCACATCTTTCAAAAGATTGAGAATACTTTGAGAACGAAACAAGTCTTGGCGATCTAACAAAAGAGTAAACAGTTCCATAGTTGTTAGAGAATTCAAATACGATTCCATAAGAGATTTCGTTTCAATCACTTTGATTTTGGGTAAGTAATCTATCATTGGAGTATCAAGTAAAGATAAAGTCACCGAATGATCATTTACTTGACTTACCAGACGAAACCCCGCATAAGCTAGAGACGCAGCTGCAGACAATCCTAAACCGACGCCAATAGCCGGTAACATGCCTCCGCGTTGCTTACGAATTGATTTTCGTTTTTTAGATCTCACCCGTGTTTTTTTTTGAGAGCGTTTGTTGACTCTCTGTTTATTTGATTCAATGCGCGTCTTTTTACGCCGCGATCTCACTCTCGCTCGGCTTTTCACAGCTCTGTTTTTGCGGATCGTTTGGGTCTTCATATACCTGATAGTATAATCTAGATTAAAATAACAAAGCTATTTAAAAAGTTGAGTCTAATTTAAATCAAGTGACTATGAACCCTTGGGAAAACAACGAAACTATGAATCATTACAACTGGGGCAGTAATGTAAGAGATGATAACAATGATGATTCTTGGAATATGCTGTCTTATGATAACAGTCCAAATACATATAACAACGATACATCAGAAAGACATATGAAAGATATTTTGGGGTTGATAAATGATGAACCTGATGATGACTCATCTTATGTTCCCTCTGAATCTTCAGATTCAGAATTAATCTCTGATGAATCTTGTGAATCTTGTGAATCTGAAAAAACAAATAAGCAAGGCGGAGATGATGACAATGCATCAACCAGTTCATCTTCTGAAACAAACAATGACAATCAAAACACATATGAAGATGATGAAGAATGGCTTCAAATATATGATGAAAAACGACAAGATACTGATGGTGGATGGTATACTCGTAGACAATTTTATGATTACTATGGAAGCGATGAAGCATGGGATAATTTAGACCCCGATATTTATCATCAATACAGGTATGATTCTTTGTATGGGGAATGGCATTGTAAAGAAGAATTTTATCAGCATTATGGAACAAATGATGTTTGGAAAAAGATGAATCCGAAACGTTACATGAAACGTCGGGCTTTATGTGATACATATCATTGGGCAAGTTATCTACCAGATAGGTTGCAAGATGGCTTTATCAAGAGAATGCTACAAACATATGAATTCTATGTTTAAGGTTGAGATGTATCTTCAGTGATTCCATCTAAAAATTCTTGTTCTTCTGTTATTGTCTCAGGTTCGGGTTCAGGTGTCGGTTGGGTATCCGTTTGTGTTTGCTGATTATTACCTTGTTCAATATCCTCTGTCACAACTGAATCTTCTGGGGCTTCTTCAATGACCTCGTCTAGTGCAGTATCGACTACAGTTTCTTGTATATTTTCTTTGACACTATTTACAATCTGTTTAATTTCTTCTGCCGGGGTTGTTTCCTTGGTTTCTTTGTTTTGTTTTATTTTTTCGTGAAATGCCGATACACGACTAAATGAATGTAATTCATCTAATTCTTTTTTCGATTCATGCTTTGAGTGACTATGCTTAGCGGTTCCTTCCAGTGGAAGTTCTTTTGTTTTGTTGTTTACATCATTGATAGTCCATTTACGAACCTTTTTGTTTTCAAGCAATCGCTTCCCCGCACTCACGACAATATCTTCCATCTTTTCCTCTTCACTGCGTTCATAAATCTTACACGGATGAAGACCATTGCATGTATCGGGAACTCTGATATCAGTATTTTTGAACGTTTTCTTGAATTGACGAATCACATTGTCATCAATGGTTGGTGATTGCTCTATTAAACGATCATATTCTGCACGAGATACCTTTAAAAAGTCATGCGCTGATTTTCTTCGTTTAGGATCTAAAGCTAGTTCAACTGCAATATTGCGACCAAATTTAGACCATTGCACTTCTGACAAACGATGCGCTTCCATCAACTCGGCATATCGCAAAAAGTTTTGTAATGTCGACAAGATCCCTGCAAAAATATTTACTGAACCCACGGCAGCCATCGCTATTTGTTTGTGTTCTTCCGGAACAAACGAATCCATGGCAAAATTGGCGGTCCCTGTAAGCGTCGACAAAATAATCACAGGGATTGTAAACAAATAATTCTTACCGCGATACGATTTCTCTGAACGACTGTGTAACCAACGATAACAAGTTGCTTTTTCGGACCACTCGGCTAACAGTTCTTCTTGCTCTTTGGTCCATGGAAACACAATTTCAGGCTTTTCATACTGCTTTTTATCCGGAGACTTAGACATAGGTTTCTATACTCCAGAATCTAAAAAAATATATATCATTTAGCCGTGAAAATAAACAGATATGTTTTATTTTTTCTTGGATCTTTTTTTATATTTTCTTTTGGTTTTCTTCTTTTTCTTTTTCTTAGAAGCTCTTTTATGACGTGCTTCATCTAACAAAGATTGTATTTCTGATTTTACCGATTGTTCTGAGGGTTTGTATGTATCAAGAATCTCTTGTGCCGTATCACCATTGTCATCTTCCAAATCTGGTTTGGCACCTTTTTGTAACAGTTCACGAACTATATCAGCATGTCTGTATTCAACAGCAGTCACCAGTGGAGAATTTGCGAAAGCATCGGTGGATTGATTCACATCAATCTCTTCGTTTAATGAGAATTCTTCAGGAAATTTACATACATACTCTTTCGGATACAAATCATGCAATTGATTGAGTGGAGCTGAAGATACGAACCCATCTTCTACAATTTCTTGGACAGTATCAGTGAATCCCATGGCAATCAAACGACACAGTATCACTTGAGGTTCATATAATTCTGTAAGATAGTCATACTCTTCTTGAATGCCTCTAAACTCATGTTCTGAATAGGTTCCTTTCTTGGGTGTTTCTTGTTTCACAAAAAAACGCTTGGCGATAGTTTGCAACGGCTTATTAAGTGGATGTGTTCTGGGGATATCGTATTGTTGTTTGATTTGTTTTTCTTTGGGTATTTTCGTATATGACATAAATATACTATATCATACAAAAATATAAAAAGGAATTATATTGTTTACACAACAAGACTACTTCATAATGCGTTTCAACTTACTCATCAATGATGGGTTGTAAGGCAACTTTCCATTTTCCAAATCACGGATAATGGCTTCTGACACCCCTCCTAATTTCTGTGCAAAGGCTTTTTGTGATAGTTTTTGAGATAAACGATACTGTTGCACTTGACGACGAAAATTTGCATCAAACGTTTTCACTTTCATCTTACCATCTTCAATTTGTTTATCGAGTGCTCGTTCCTTATGTGATGTGCGAGGGATCTTATGTTTACTAGGCGATTTCTTTTTTTCATTTTGGGGTGTTTTGTGTGTTTTCACGCGAGTGAATACCGTTGTCCAGTCTTGGTGATCCATGTAATTATAGTTGTATTAGTGTATTAGTGTATCTACGGAATACACCATCAAATTTAGACACTGAATGGCTTTCCCGGATATGACAAAAAACGCACCTGAAACACATAACACTTATTCTGTAATGATTACCTGCTTTTCTTAGGATTAAATGATTCTATAGATTCTATTTAATCCCACAAATCCAATTCTTTATAACGTTGAATGACTTCTTCTATACCTTCATCTCCACGCCAATCACTTTGTAAAAACATTTCAGCGAGTTCTTCTTTCCAAGTAGGAAAGTATCTGTGTTTATCTTTATGAAACTTGTCAAGCGTCTCTTTGAAATCGGAGACTAATTTACTATATTTCACGTTTTCCAATAAGTTTTTCTTGGGCTCTCTGCCTTTCTCACGACCCATTTCATGTATGTTTTCCCAAGATTTTGTGAAAATTGCTGCTGTGATCGGCAAATCAAACCCTGATTCTGATGTCATGTAATCTTCCTTTTTATTATAACCAGGAAAATACATAGCAAATCCATATTCTTGACGCGTTTCATATGTGGAACCCACAAATAATATATCCCCAGGTTTGAATTCGGAATGCTTCTCAATCACCTTTTGGATGTATTCCATTCTCTCTGCCCTGAGATGCCCGTTATCATGATATTCAGGGTCTACCTCTTCTGCAATATCGTAAAATTTAGCGTAATATTTGCCCGCTTTTTTAGGTGACTCTTTTTTAGGAGATGCTTTCTTAGGAGATGCTTTATTTGGATTATAGGATTTAGCCCAGGTCACTGTGCCCGTTTCACCGCCGACCCTCATACCGGGTTGAGGGGTATCTTCATCATAATTTCCTACGACTTCGCCTTCCAAGTCTTCATCAAGATACAAATCTCCATTTTCGTCAATATAGTATTGTTTCCCATCTATCTTGATGTCTCCACCGCCGTCCCAAACGATCTTGATTGGTTTGGGTGACTCTTTTTTAGGAGATGCTTTCTTAGGTGACTCTTTCTTAGGTGACTCTTTCTTAGGTGATGATTTTTTAGGCTTGCTATCAACCAAATCTTGATAAACTTGTACGACGTAATCCTCATAATCGGGATTTTCTCCCATCCACTCTTCATCATCCGAGTCCATGCCAGCGGTATCCAATGGATTACGACCCACATCAAACGCACGTTTAGCGATTCTTTCGGCAACGAGCTGCTTGTCATCATCTGACATGCTTACGGTCTCTGGGGTTTTTTTCTTAGGCTGAACCTTCTTAGGTTGAGCTTTCTTAGGTGTTCTTATCTTACGACAACGATTCGTTGCAGGATTTCTCTCTTGTCCCGGTTTACAAGGTTTCAGAGTTCGTTTCGTTTTCGGTTTCTTTGTAGGTTTGGGTTTAGGTTTAGATTTTGAGGGAACACCTTTGTCAAATTTACTCACGCACTCCCCTGACACTTTGTCTCTACGTGTTCCATTGGGACATCTCTTTTTTCTCTGTGTCTTCTGTGGCGATTTCTTTTTCTGAGGAGATTTCTTTTTCGGAGGATGTATCCCTGAAAAAGGACCGAACAAATTCTGAGGATCAGGCAAATCAATGGATTTCAGCTTGACCGGAGATGATTTCATAAATATATAAACTGACATATATATTTAATCCCCCCGCCCACTTCCTAATCCAAATGTACGTGCCATTCTGCTTGCTAATCCTCTGAATCCGCTGAACGCTTCCCCTAATGATTGATTATGGCGTTGAGCATCTGGGGGGGGGCTCCCGTCTCTTTCTTGCGAAGAACCTCTAGAACTGTCTTGGGA
>TARA_B100001093_G_scaffold69420_1_pt1 | contig 10185 bp, 3 predicted proteins | sample TARA_B100001093 | Tara Oceans TARA_B100001093 (sample SAMEA2623116) | marine metagenome | biome: marine biome (ENVO:00000447); feature: surface water layer (ENVO:00002042); material: "saline water (ENVO:00002010), including plankton (ENVO:xxxxxxxx)" | depth 5 m
GGGTGTTGCGTTTGATAACACTACAGTCTTTTCTGATGGTGTAAATGCGGTTGACTTGAACAATACGGTGGGTACGGGTGCGGTTCTTAGTGGTGATTATGCCAATGTCAACTTTTCCAAGGTCCACCTTTGGGGCGTAGATTTGACTGGAGCTACCCTTACGGGGGCCAATGTTCTTGAAGCCACTTATGATCCGAATACCAAATGGCCCGTTGGTTTTGATGCGGATGCGGGAGGGGCAATTGGGTATGGTATGAATACTACCCCTAGCAATACCGCTCCAAGCAATCTGGTTGCCTCAGTTCTATCGGTTGCGGAGAACGAAGCGAATGGTGCGGTGGTGGGCGAGGTCAACGCCACTGATCCGGATGCCAACGCCAGCTTGACTTACCACTTGGTGAGCGGGGCAGGAGACGAAAATAATTCCCTTTTCACCCTTGAAACCAACGGCACCCTTAAGACCGCCACCACCTTTGATTACGAATCCAATGCCTCGACCTATTCCATCCGCGTGCAGGCCAAGGACGAGTTTAACGCCTCCGTCGAGGGTAATTTTACGGTGGCCCTGAGTGATGTAAATGATCCGCCCTACAACTTGCATGATACCGGAACTCCGACCATGGCGGAAAATTCTCCGGTTGGCACCGTGGTTGGAAATTACAGAGCTTATGATCCGGATATTGGAACCACTCTGACCTACACTTTGGTCAACGGAGCCGGGGATGTGGACAATGCTTTGTTTTCGATGGAAGCAAACACCGGAAGATTACGAACCGCCACCACTTTCGATTACGAAACCGATAAGCCAAGCTATTCCATACGGGTCCAAGTCTCGGATGAATCGAATGCCAGTATCGAACAAATATTCACCATCAATTTAACCGATGTTTTGGAAAATCTTGCTCCCACCGACCTGAATGTCACTTCGCCTCTGCTCATAGCCGAGAATCAACCGGTCGGCTCACCGGTCGGGATATTCTCCGCCACCGACCCGGATGCGAATGATACCCTGACTTTTTCATTAATTTCAGGGGCGGGGGACACCGACCATGCATTTTTTGTACTGGATGCCAACGGTACCCTGTCGACTGCAATGCTGATTGATTACGAGTCCAACCCGGTGCTCTCGATTCGGGTAGGGGCTCGGGACGACAACAATGCGAGTATGGAGGAAAGCTTTTTCGTTGAAGTTGTGGACCTGGATGAAGTTCCTCCCATTCTGTCGCTTAACGGTGATAGTTTGCTGACTCATTCCGTGGGCACATCGTTCCTTGATCCGGGTGCCACCTGGACGGACGACCGGGATGGAACGGGCACAATCAATTCTTCCACTCCGGTCGATTACTCGGTGGTTGGTACCTATGTGCTGAACTATGAATTTTCCGATGCCGCGGGCAACCCCGCCCAGTCCCTGACCCGTACGGTCTACGTTCTGGATCTGACCCCGCCGGTAATTTCTTTGACGGGCAGGGAAACCATCGCCCATGAAGCGGGGACTCCCTATCTTGATCCGGGGGCAAAGTGGACCGACAACCTGGATGGAAATGGATCGGTAATCGGAACCGGGCAGGTGGATACAATGATTCCCGGGATTTATGTTTTGCGCTACAACCAGCAAGACCGGGCGGGTAACCAGGCGGCCACTTTGACCCGTACCATTGTGGTGCAGGACATCACGCCACCCACGATCGTATTGAATGGAGAGTCAAGAGTCGTTTTGATGGCGGGTACTTCTTATGTGGACATGGGAGCCACCTGGACGGACAGTGTGGAGGGAAGCGGTCCGGTGGTAGCCAGTGGAATTGTGGACGTAATGAATCCAGGTAGCTATGTACTAACCTATCAACACCGGGATCAAGCGGGCAATCAGGCGATTGCGATTACCCGAACGGTGGTGGTGGAAAATCAAAACCCGGACTCTTTATTCATCAGTGACCACTCGGTCGAGGAGAACCTGCCCGCGGATACCTTGGTGGGAAGTTTTGGAGCGACCGATCCGGATGATCCGCAGGGCGTTCAAGTTTATTCCTTCGAGTTAATACAGACGGGCATTGAAATTTCGCCGTTTCGAATTGATCCCGAAGGCGGACTGCGCACCACGCGGACATTGGATTTCGAAGAGAGGGAAGAATATAACATACTTGTCCGGGTGATTGATCCCTACGGTGGGCAGTTCGAAAAATCTTTTAAGATTGAGGTGATCGATGCATTCGTTCCGATCGTGGAAACCGGGATTCCCCAGCTTCAGGAGACCGGTGCTGCGTGGTTGACTGGCCGGGTACTGGATGCGGGGGGGAGCGAAACACCGGTAGAACTTGGATTCCTGATCAGCCGGGCACCGATTTTGGATACTTTCAGCACTGAGGTGCAGAAAATATCTGCGTCGATTGATTCGGAGGGCGGATTTTCAATGTATTATTATCCACAATCCGCGGGTGAAAAATTCTACCTGATGGCTTATGCAGGAAATACCGAGGGAGAGAACCGGGGACTGGAGGAAAACTTCTATTCCACAGTGATTCCAAGTGCTGATCTATGGTCGGGCGCAATCGAAGTACCGGAATCTCCGAACTGGTGGAGCAGTCCATGGTTTGGAAATTATTACAAGTCTCCGGAGAGCGGATGGATCTTGCATGCGGATTTGGGCTGGTTGTTTCCAAGCCCGGGCCAACCGACTGGAATTTGGTTGTGGAAGGAATCGATGGGCTGGTTATGGACGGAGGAAACGGTCTATCCATATTTACATTCAAGAAATTCTCAGGGCTGGATGTACTTTTACGGCGAGTTGGAAAAGACGAGGTTGTTTTATAACTACTCGGATCAACAATGGATCGTGGTGGACGAACTGGAAAGCAATGAAAGGGAGGATGCAAAAAAATGATGCCGGGGAATTTCCAACTAAGAACTTTGTCATGGCTGTTTGCACTGGTATTTGGCTCAATGGGTTGGGCACAGGATAAAAAATCAGGTGCCTTGATCCTCGTGTCGATCGAGGGGGAGGTGGAATTTTTCGACGCTTTGGGAGAGCCGAACGAACAAAAAATAGGGGTGGGCGGAGTCGTGCCCAAAGATTTTTCCATCGCTACCGGTGCCGGAAGTTCCGTCCTTTGCCTGTTTAGTAATGGTACCCTGATGACGCTGACTGAAAAGACGAGGATGAAGGTGGGTGTATTTAAACAGGAACCTTTTGATCCCAATGGACGAGAATTGAAGGATTTGGTGGAGGAACCGAGTAGCTCGGAAGTGGTGGTCGACCTGGACTTTGGATCGCTGGTGGTGAAGACAAAAAAATTGAACAAATCCTCGAGCTTTGACATTCACTCTCCCTTGGGGACCGCCGGAATCCGGGGGACGGAATTTCAAATGGCTCTGGATCCATCCCAGGGCGTGCAGCTCGATGTTACCGAATCAACGGTGGCTTTTTCTCCTCCGGGAGGTGGACAACCGGTGCCTGTGAGTCAGGGCAGCGGGTTGAGTGTAAGTCCGACCGGGGCGGTTACTCAAAGACCGGTGAATCCGGTCGCGGCCCAGCAAATTTCAACCACCAATCAAGCCGCCACCGAGGTGTCGGCGGAGCTATCGATGGACACGGTGAGTGCGGCGATGGAACAGGCAACAGTGGAAGCTTCTGCCGAAGAGGGGGGTGCCCAGATGGAAGAATCCAGTGAAGAGCCGGCCGAAAACGAGGAATCTGCTCCCGTGGAAGAAGAGGCGACGATGGAGGAAAGCTCCTCGGAGGAACCTGCCGAGGAATCGGGTGCCGAGTCAGAGACCGATACAGAGTCGGAATCGGGCGGTACGGAAGAGCCGGCTGCCGAAACTGAAAGTAGTGCGGGAGGGGAGTCCAGCGAGGCAAGTGCTCCGGAGGAATCGAGTATGGAGAGCACCGACTCGGGCGGATCAGAATCCACTTCCGGGGAAAGCGGGAGCGCAAGTACCGCCGAGCCGAGTACCGAGGTGGCTTCCGCAGAGGGAGGGGGAACCGGTGAATCGAATGCGGGTCCATCGGCAGCTGCCCCGGATCCTGTCTCGGCGGAGCCGGTGGCGGTGGACTCGGGAAGTGTGCAATCCTCCGCCTTGGAAAATAATTCCGAACTCACGGTGGCCAGGAAGACTGGAAAATTTGATGAGTTTACCCGGGACCTTGCAAAATTTGGCCTGACTGATGAACAAACTTTGCGCTTTTATGAATTTTCCGAGGGTGCGAAATTAATGGTCCTGATGGAAAATTCCGGGGTGGTGGATCGCTTGTTGAAAATGAATGGATTCGGGAAGGAACAGGCGGACCAGTTTTATTCCTACACAGAAGGGGTACGGGAAAAAATTCTCGGTTTGGAGGATGTGGCCATGGTTCCCTTGATCAATCAAAGAATTGACGAGGCTTTGCTGGATGAGGCTTTAACCACCATGAATTTGGATTTTTCAAATTCGAAAAACCTGCCGGATGCATCCCCGGAGATTGATTCGCTGGAATCCAGAACGCTTGCCTTGAATGAATTGTTCATCAAGCACGGAAATGAGAAGATAATGGAGGAATTGATTGAATTGTCTCAGGGAAAATGGACAGAGGAATGGATCGAAGTGGGTGAATTTGCTGGAGAATTACTGCAGGATCGAATGATTGGTGCAACGGATGCGGCAAAAGTCTTTCAAGCCGGAAAAGTGCTGAACAGCCCATTTTATGAAGAGGTTGCTTCCTTGTACCGGGAGCTTGAGCTGGAAATGCTGGTGGCGGGGGAGACGGAATTTCTGGCAGGTCGAAATTTAATTGTTGGAAACAATGCAGAGGCTTTGTCACCATATTTTGGAACGGGTGCGAAGTCCCTGACCTTGTCGGCCTCTCAGGACTTACAATTTACCAGCGACCTGGAGTGGGAGGCTTCGGGTGGCATCGAAACAAGACTGGTTATAATGAGTGCAGGAGCGATGGAATTCGCTCCCGGCATGAGTCTGAGTTCGGCAACCAGTGACCTGGTGATTGCAAGCAGGCAGGACCTGAAAATCGAGCAGGTGACTATACAAATGGCGAAAGAAATTGCGGTTCGTGGAATGCGTGATGTTTCAATCCAAGGGGTAACCCTCGGAACGGACGCACTGGCCAGGATCAAGGCGAGAAGAAACCTCGAGGTGGACGGATTGAATTTTTCACGCGATGTTTCCCGAATCGTGTTGGAGGCAACCACAATGCGCTTGAGCAATATCAATTTCCCGGCGGCTTCTGCCGTCCAGTTAAATAGTTTGAAGGGACCGATTGATGGAAGGTATCCAAATTTTGGGACTTCAATTCCAGCCGCTCAACAAATGGGCCGGGTCAATTTTATCGACAATATAAGATCCGGCGGAAATCCAATCATGAATCGTCCAAGTTTTGATCAGTTTGGAGGAAATATTTCCATCGGTAAGATAGCGGGGCCCTGAATCAATCCTTCTTTCTTTTGATGCGTTTTATACTGCCGAGTTTTTTTCTTGTCATTATTCATTCTTTACCCGGTCAAATGATTGGCGAGGAGGAGGAATACTCCAAGCCTAAGGAGTTTTCCGAACTCCATTCAAACCTGGGCCTGCAAAATATCGTCGAGGTAGTTCCCCAAAAAGAATTCAACTGGACTGGACCCACGCCCGATGAACTTTTCCCCGGATCGATTCCACTCGGCTCCCTCAGTAGGGAAAAGGAGGCAATCGCATTGCAAAAAGGAAAACTTCCGGAATGGGCGAGTAAAATTTTACAGCCAGCGTCAGTTCCCAATAGAAAAATCGAAGGCTGGATGGGGCCGTTGCCCTCAGAGGTAAGTCCGGGCTCAATTCCTCTAGGCAGCATGCGCAACCGTATATTCACGGAGGTTGAAGATTTAGGAGATCGGGTGGAACAATTTATTGAAGAAGAAACTGGTAAGGAAGAATTGGAAAATGATACTTCCTTTCCCCTTAAATTTGGACTGAATCTGGGTGTTCGGCCGTATTTTACATCCAATGTTCTGCGGGTGAATTCGGAGGAGATGAACTCGGGAGTGATTGAATCATCGGTCGGTGCATCTCTTTCGAGCAAGCCTGTGATTGCTGGTGACTACTTAACCATGGTTCCAAGAATCGACTTTATGATGCAGTGGGCAAATTATCAGGAAGATTCCGTAAGTGATTTATTGGACTATCGATTTGGGATGGTAAAGGCGGGGATCGATTTTCGATTTCCTCAGGAATGGTCGCTGAGCTTTGGGATGGAGTATGATTTTCTACACAGTCAATTCTCAGGGGATAAAATGTTCGACGCCGTGGCTCCCTCCCTTGGGATTCAGAAAATCTTTCTTCTAGGGGAAACCACATTTCTGATGATGAATGGAGGAATTAAATATTCCGCGACCAACAAGAAAATCTCGTTTGAAGCACCCGGCATTTTTGCGGATGACGGTGACAATATTCAAAGCTCCCTGACTTTCAGTCTGATTCAAACTTTCCTGGAAAATAATCAACTGGTGCTGTCTCCCACAATCGGTCTGACTAACACCTATTATTTACGGAATTTACATGAGGGCAGAAATGATTTGATCCTGGTTGCAGGTCTCAGCGCTATGTGGCAGGTGAGTGATTTATTCGCCCTGCAATTGTTTGTAAATTATTCCTCGATGTCGACGAATTCAATCGGAGATTCCCTGCTGGGTCCGTCTTCTCAATTTGGGGCCTTTGATTACGGCATGTCGTTGAGTGCTAACTTTCAGTTTTGAACTTTTCCTCGATCTTTATAAAAGATTGGAATTTTGATTTGTTTTAGATAGTACACATTCCAGTTCATCAATTTTACAGTCTTTCGGTCCGAAGAAATTTCTCTTTTGAAGGTTTGACCTTCTGTTGATCCTTCTTTTTGATCGATCGATATGCGAATGTCTCTTTTTCTGTTGGTCGCGACTTTTGCGGCTTGCACTTGCCTATTCGGGCAGTCTTCGCACTTGTTGCTTCTTTCACAAGGTGAAGGGGCGGTTGTTCGAATGGAGGGACAACCCTCGACTCCTTTGACAAAAGCGAGTTTTCTTCCCAAGGATCAATCGATCTCAGTGAGGCCAAGGAGCGGGATCGAAACTCTTTCTTCCGGCTTTCAATTCCGATTTGGTTCGGATACCCGTTTCACTTTGCTTGAGGATTCCATCGAGTTGAGCGAGGGATCAATTATGATCCGCTCAAGAAAAATCGGGAATACAATGGTTGTGGAAGCACCCGAATCCAAGATTCAACTGAACGGAGTGGGTTGTTATTTAATGGAAGTGGAAACCAATGGCGGATTAAAGATTGTGGTTGTCCTCGGGCGTTTGGAGTTGATTGATTTTAAGTCGGGCGAGAGAACCGGTTTGGTTCCCGGTGAATTAGTTTTTGTGATGCCGGGAGGCCGCGGACTGGGAGAGAAGGTGAGTGTAAATCTTGAGAAGTTGTTGAATACTTCTTACCTCATTTCGGGATTTCCAAATAATCAATCCTTCGAAAAGTCTTTGCAGAGCGTTTCCACCGCTCAGGGGAATTCAATCGGTGTGACCTACGGGGCAGAAGTGGGGGATGCAAAGGGAGTGGATTCCTTTGAAGTGCTGCCAAAGGTAGAACTCAATATACCTAGTGCAACTGATAAAAGCCCCCAAACAGTTCACACTGAAAAGGAGGTTGTATCCGGATACACCATACCGGAGGAAAATCCATTGTACGAACTCTTGGGGAGAAATCCTAAAAGAATGAAAGCAAATATCGTATCAGTTCCAGTTAATGTCACAGAAGATAAAACCATTTTAAAGAAATCAATCACTACGGAAGTAGAGGATGGAAATCCTTCTTCCAACCGACCATTTCCCAGTCGCCTGCTGCGTCTGGGTGAATAATTAAAAAGAACCAATTTTAAAAAATGAATTCTGTATTTTCCTTTCCCTTGTTTTTAGCATCTTCCGGTGGACATGATTATCTATACGGACTGTTCTTCCTAATCATGGCCTTGGTAATCGGGGCGGCCACCCGTCATTTCCTGCAAAGGATTCCCCTGCCTTTCACTGTATTACTCCTGCTCATCGGACTGGGTATGGGCTTTGCGAATCGGGAACTGGGTCCACACGGAGGCAGTCATCATGGGGATCATACTGAAGAGGCCGGTGGCTTGATGGCCAAGTTTATTGATACATTGAGCGGGGCAATTACATGGGGTGGAAATTTGGATGGGCATGTAATTCTTTATGTATTCCTTCCTATTTTGATTTTTGAGGCTGGATTTGCCCTCGATGTTCATACTTTTAAAAAATCCTTTCTTAATGCCTTTTACCTAGCGGGTCCGGGAATCGTTTCGGCTACCTGTATAACTGGGGCTCTGTTTGTTGCATTGATTCAATTTTTTGGTGGGGAAGGGGGAGTGTTGGCCGATTGGAATTGTGAAGCCGGTGCGTTTATATGGCTGTCATCGATGCTCTTTGGAGCTGTGGTCAGTGCGACTGATCCGGTGGCGGTGGTTGCCCTGCTCAAGGAATTGGGAGCGAGTAAGAAACTCGGAACTTTGATTGAAGGAGAATCTCTTTTGAATGATGGAACTGCGATTGTTGCTTTTGTGCTGCTGATCGGTGTGGTCACCGGGGCTGAGGCTTTTCTGGGAACCGGTAGCTTTCTGGGGAGTGCAGCGGTTGGTTTTGGACAGATCGGGGCTGCCGGTGGACTCATTGGAGTGCTTCTTGGATTAGTGGCAATTCTTTGGGTTCGAAAAGTATTCAATGATCCAATGATTGAAATTACCGTTGTTTTGGTCACTTCCTATGCAGTATTCTTTATTTGCGAGCACTTCTTTCATGTTTCTGGAGTACTTGGACTCGTTGCACTTGGAATTGTAATGGCTGGTATTGGAAGGACAAGAATCAGCCCGGAGGTCGAGCATTTCATGCATGAGTTCTGGGAGTTGATTGCCTTCGTCGCAAATGTTATCATCTTCATTGTGGTTGGTGTTGTGATTGCACAAAATGCAAATCCAACGGGCATGGATTTTGCGATTCTTGGATTAGTCTATGTAGTCATTCACTTAGTTCGTGGTATTAATATGGGATTCTTTTACCCTTTTATGAGAAAGTCCGGCTACGGACTTCCTTCCAAGGATGCGATTGTGGTCTGGTGGGGAGCATTGCGAGGAGCAATTGGATTAGCCTTGGCTTTAGTTGTTTACACCGAGCAATACCGTTACGATTTTTCTGTTGAAGACAGTGGAGAGGGATACTCGGAGTCAACCACATCAGTTTTCGTTGTGGATAAGGACAAGGCGGATGAGTTTGCCGCTAAGACCGACTTAAACTGGCACCAAGGGGTTTCCTTGGCTCATGCAGAAGCGGTAGTTCAGGGAGGCAAGATTGTCTCTATCTCTCAACCCTCTGAGAGTGCCCAAAAATACCTTGGCAGTCGAACGACAAATGAGGCTGCTGAAATCAGAAAAGGGCTGGAAAGTGGAGAAAAGGTAGTGCTTGTACTGGGGGAGGGAAAAAATGCCGTGGCTCAGGCCTCTTTAATCGGAATTTCATCTCGAGTGCGTGACCAGTTTCTTTTCTTAATTTCCGGGATTGTATTACTCACACTTCTGGTTAACGCGACCACGGTGGGACCGTTGGTGAATGCACTTGGGTTGACCAAATTACCGGCGGTCAAGAAATTGATGTTTTCCAACGCCTCCGGAAATGTTGCGGATGGTTGCGAACAGGAAATGGATTTACTCAAGGACGACCGTTTTCTCAGTGGTGCAAATTGGGGAATAGTCCGTAATTATTTACCCGACCCAGTCGCGTATCCATTAACCGCAGACGAACTCGCGGAAATGGACACCTTGGCGGAAACCAGAAGAAGATTGTTGGAGCGTGAAAGGACCAGTTACTGGGCTCAGTTCAAGGCTGGTTTGCTCAGTGCTCAGGCAGTAGCATCCTTGGACAATAATTTAAGCGAGTTTCTTGATTTACAGGGTAAGGTTCCCATGACTGAACGTGGATACCTGGAAAAAATATGTGGGGTCAGTAAGCTAACCGAGGCATTTAAGGACCTTCCTTTGTTAAGAAATCATTTCACGGATCGCATAACAATTAGTTACGACTCAGCAAAAGCATTTGTGGTTGCTCAGCAAGATATGGCAAAGATGGTCGATACCTTGGCCAAAGAGCTGGATGAAAGTGGTGATCCTGAAAAATTGCAAAAAACGATTCG